>Ga0209829_10000542_pt1 | contig 33603 bp, 34 predicted proteins | sample C_140205_EF_Meta_FD_187311 | JGI IMG/M metagenome (GOLD analysis project Ga0209829, IMG submission 187311) | Freshwater microbial communities from Lake Croche, Canada to study carbon cycling - C_140205_EF_MetaG (SPAdes) (version 2) | ecosystem: Environmental > Aquatic > Freshwater > Lake... | reverse complement strand
GGTGCTAAGTAAAAGCGGGTCACGTATTCAATCACGAAGACTACAATAGAGAACACATCAAAAGCATGGAACCAGTTTTGATAAGGCTCAAAAATGGCTGGCACTTGCTCTAGGACCATTGAGAACAAGTTGGCAATGATCAGAATGGCGATCCATTTGTCAACCGACTTTTGGTGGTTGCCAGGGATGTTGGGATTGAGCAGCCAAGCGTAAAGCCACTGTCGGCGTGGCAAGTCAGGGGAGATGTCGGCCTCTACTTCTGCTCCTAGCAAGGCGGCAGCATCAAGATCAGCGATTTGAATGGCTTTGCGTGGTTGTTCCATCATGCACCTCAGAATTCAAACTCGGCCACTTTGACCGCATAAGCACCTTTGTCACAAACGGACAGGCGCACCAAGATTTTTTGATCGATCGCAACATCTGAAGTCAGCGGCGAGATGACGGTGGGCACAGCTGAGCCAGGGGGAGTCGCCGTTATTTTCTCGAGCACAATGTTTCCAGCTAAATTCCGGTCCTCTGGGTTGCAAGCCGGAGCAAAGTCCAACGCGTCGCCGTCTCGGAAAGGGTTGTCCAGTGTTTTCATGGATGTTTGTATCAAAATAGCATCCAAGCACCCGCCCCACGTGTTGGGTGCTGTTGAGGCGTTGTCACCTGTTGGGACAACACCTGCTGCCTTGGGCGCGGTACCTGCACATGCCGCTACACCATAATCAGCATCAAACCGTCCGTTGGAGGCCTCTTGCATCCAGGTCATCACCGCTTCACCATTGCGTTTGGCGGTTTCGGTTTTCATGGCTTCTATGTAAGCCAGTTTTCCCAAAAATGCCACCACGCCCAACGCCACGATACACGCAACGATGAACGCCCAGTCGTAGAGGGTGGGGTGAGTAGATTTGGTGGGGTTGGAGTGCGCTTGCGTTGAACTCATGAGTCGGCATCCTGTTTTAAAAATGAAGGGATCTAGGGATCCTATGGGTACCGAATCCAATCATATTCGGAAATCAATTAACAATCTCTGGAAATCTAAAAAAAACCCAAGATCTGACAATTTTATATGGAAATTTCCAATTGAAAAGCTTCCACCGAGCCAAGCATGCTAACAAATAATTTTCACGAATTTGTAATCATTAAGAATTACATAAGCGGTGTTGAAAGTTTTTGATACTTGTCTTGAGTCGCAGCTTTTAAGTTCAACGCTGCTATGCAAGCCAAAAGCCTTTGTTACAAGCAATTGGTCCAGATTGCGTTTTTAAAAGACTTTGGCCAAACTTGACGATCAAACGAAACATTCGAAGAAATATCAATCTCTCGCGACCTACGCTAGACCAGGTTTGACTTGGCATGTGCCTTGGGAATGCCCAATCCCATTCTGATTTTGAGGCCTTTGATGACTTCTTTGATGGAGCCGCAAAGTGGAAGGCTGAGCCTGACTTGATCTGCCTCTTGCAAAACTATGTTCATGTCCTTCTCGGCCCATGGCATGCCACTCAAGTCAGCCCTTTCATCCATCGCCCAGTTTTGGGCGCTGCTGTGGTGCAGGGCCTTTCTCATTTTTTCGGCGTCAACCCCCAAGGACTCGCCGAGTCTGATGCCTTCGTCGTTGGCTGCAGTGCAGGCCCATAAAATAAGATTGTTGACCATTTTGCCGACTTGTCCACATCCAGCTTGTCCTAGATGAAAAATATCATTTGCAAATGCGCCAAACACAGGTCGACAAAGCTCAAAAACACGCTCATCTCCTGCGCCCAAGATCAATAACTTACCGGAAACGGCTGCTGCTTCGCCTCTTGTGAGAGGAATATCGAGCAACTCCATGTTCTTTTCGCGAAGTCTTTTGGACAACTCAAAGGCATATTGAGGTGCAACAGTCGAGCCCAAGGCCACAATTAAACCAGGCCTCGCTGCATGAATCAAGCCATGATCGCCAAAGATGACCTCTTCCACCTCGCTGTCAAAGCCAACCACGATGATCACCAAATCGCAGCTTTCGGCAACCAACCGCGCAGAGCTTTGAAGGGTCACGCCCAGTTTTTCTGCTTTAGCACAAGCTTCGGGCAGAGGGTCATGGCCAAATACACGATAGCCTTTCTTGATCAAATGCCCAGCCATGGGTTCGCCCATTTTTCCCAAACCAAGAAGTCCAATGTTTTTAAGAGAGGGGTTGTTCATGTTCAATCTGCCGTAATTTTTGCTTCTTTGATGACGCGTCCCCATCTTTCCCAATCTTCTTTGACCAGTTTGCTGAATTGTTCGGGCGAGCTGGTATTGGGTATAAGGCCTTGGGCGTTCAATTTTTCAATGGTTTCTGGCTGGGCGACGATGCTTCGAATGTCTGCATTGAGTTTGTTCAAAAGAGCAGGGGGTAGACCAGCGGGACCCCAAACGCCAAGCCAAAGGTCAACGTCATAGCCCGTCACACCTTGCTCATGCAAAGAGGGGATTTCTTTGAACAGCGGATGGCGCTCCTTCAAGCTAGAACCCAAAACTTTGATTTGCCCCGCTCGCATTTTCGGCAGTGCCACATGGATGGGTAAAAACATGGCTGGAATAATGCCCGCAATCAAATCATTTTCCGCACCCGCAGAGCCTTTGTAGGGAATGTGCACGATGTTCAATCCCACCTGGGTTTTAAGCAGCTCCATGCACAAATGGTGATGGGTTCCATTACCAGGGGAGCCGTAATTGAGTTGACCCGGCCGTGCTTTGACATAAGCCAAGAATTCTTGAAGCGTATTGACTGGAAAATTTTTATGGACTGCCAAGACAAGGCTGGTGGTGCCAATGTTGGTGATGGGTTGCAAGTCTTTGATGATGTCAAAGGGAAGTTTTGCGTAAAGGTGGGGGCCTGTGATGGATGAAGCAGGACCGACCATCAGCGTGTGTCCATCAGCTGGAGACTTTGCAACAAAATCTGCACCAATGGTGCCAGATGCACCAGACTTGTTTTCTACGATGACAGAAGTGTCCCACAAGGAATTCAACTTAGGAGCCAAAATTCTGGCAACAATATCAGGTCCAGCACCGGCTGTAAAGGGAACGATCAACTTGACATTTCCTTTGATCGTTTGTGCAAAGGATCCAAAGGGTACTGCGCCCAAGGTAGAAAAAACGCTACTGAGCTTGATGAACGATCGACGAGAAAAGTATGTCTTGGTGTTTTGAATATTTCTAGTCCGCATAAAAAAACCTTGAATTGAATGAGGTGAATGTTAGGTTAAATTCAGATCCTCATTATCAAGTAATAACCTGTTGTTCATTTAAGGGTTATTGCTTAAGTGTCTATAACTTAAGTGCTTGTCGCAAGGTCAGTGGGTGGTTTGATTTGATGGTTTTGCGCGATGGGCAACTCAATGCGAAAGGTCGTGCCTTGTCCCAAGGTGCTTTTAGCTGTAAGGCTACCCATGTGCTTTTCAACGATGCCCAATGAGACCGAAAGGCCAAGACCCGTGCCCACACCAACTTTCTTGGTGGTGTAAAAAGGCTCGAACATTTTTTTCATGGTTTCTTCGGAAACACCAACGCCATTGTCTGAAATTTCTATCCATATTGAATCACCCATGATTCCTGTCTGGATCAAGATCTTCCCAAATTGACCATCAGGTATGGCTTGCGCCGCGTTGACGATTAAGTTGAGAAAAACTTGGTTGAGCTGGGATGGAATACAAGAGATTTCGGGAAGATCACCAAACAGGCACTCAACCTCAGCGTGGTACTTGACTTCAAAATTGACGATGTTCAAAGTCGATTGGATGCCTTTGTGAACATCAGCCAAAATCCAATCTGTGCTCTCTTCTAGTCGAGAGAAGTTCTTTAAATCGTTGACGATGTTTTTAACTCGAACAATGCCCTCTTGGCTTTCGCTCAAAATTGACACCACGTCTGTTTTCAAGAATTCATAGTTGGAGGACTTCAAGAGCTGAGATGGACCTTCGGGTTTTGAATGTGGGTCACTCGAAAAACCTTCAATGATTTGATTGAAGATCCCAAAATATTTTTTAAGCGTGCTTAAGTTGGAGGATACAAAAGCAATCGGATTGTTGATCTCGTGCGCCACGCCAGCGGCAAGTTGTCCAAGCGCGGCCATTTTTTCAGATTGTGTCAAACGCGTGGACATTTCCAATTCATGTTCTTGCGCGCGCTCTTTTTCATGTGAGCTGCTGAGCAGTTCCAAGTTAAGTCGCCTGGCCTTGTTGAGCATGGACAAAGCTGAAAGGGTGAAGATGATGATCAGCATTGAAATCAAGAATCCAAATATCAAATAAGATTTTTTCAATCGATCGTACTCAAACATGGCATCCTTTTCGAGCATGCCCACGATGACATAAAGGGGTTGATCAGGAATTTTTTCAAATGCATAGATCCGTTTTGAATGATCAAATAGATCATCACTTACAAATGTTCCTGACGTCATTTGCCCAACAATGGGTGGGAGATTGATTTTGGGCACAGAGCCATCAATCTTAGAGATATTGCCCACTCTGAGTGTTCGAACAAAACCGTCAGCACCAACCAGAGACGTAAAACCCTCTGGCCCAAGATCAATTTGTTTGTGAAAGTCAATGAAGTAATTGGGATCAAAAGAGACAACGGCAACCCCAAGAAGGTCTCCATTGGGTTTGTTGAGCCGTTTGGTCAGTTGAATGGACCACTTCTGGCTGACGCGGCCTAAAACGGGTTTGCTTAAATACAGTCCGTAGGGATAAATGTCCTTGTGAATTTTAAAGTGTTCTCTATCGGATAGGTCAACCTTTTTGTGTGTTTTTAAATTGGAGAATTCGTAAACACCTTCAGCGTTGATGATGCCAACTTGGTTGAAAAAATTCACATCGATCACATTTTGATCAAAGTATTCGTTCAGAAGTTTAAAGTCACTCGCACCTTTTTGTTCATAGTGAAACTTGACAATTCGCAGTGCTTCATCTGAATTGCGAATGGTGGTTTGCGAGTGCTCTTTGAAGCTGATGGCGATATTTTTTAAATTGGAGATGGGCTGGTTGAGCATCAAGCCTTTGTCTTCATCAAGTCTGAAATTGATGAATGTCCAAATGATCAATACAAGGGTGATAGACACCAAAATCAAAACATCATTCGCGTTGTTTTTGTTGAATGTGTAGAGTTTCATTTTGATGTGTAAGAGTGTTGAACAAACGCTAGCGTTTTATTTTAGCATTGGGTTGATTTTTTCATAGTTCAATTTTCGGCCTTGCCAAGTTGGTGAAATCCGGTATTTCTCAGTATCGGTAAGAAACTATGAACCTTTTCATGTCGGCATTGCTGAAATTGACTTTGGGATCGTAGGCCAAGCGAAGACCCAATGGACCCCAATCCACACCCGTCATCAAACCGTATTTTCGAACGAATTGGCTCTCAACACTGCCACTTTTATAGAGTAAATCGATTAAAAATCGATCGCCTTCAAGAAATGGTGTTCTATAAACCAGATGCACATGTTGCTGATCAGGATGTTCACGGTTGTCGTGAACAATTTGTAGTGAAATGGATTTTTGGGCACTCCATCTGTATCCTGCACTCATCGACCATGCGTCGTTGGGATCAAAATTCAGATTGAAGTAGTTTTTTAAGTTGGTGCGTCCCAGGCCTACGCCCGTAAAAAGATGTTCACCTGTCTCGATGCCTACACTGCCACCCAAAAAACCTCCTGCTGCACTTTGAAGGGAGGGTTGCACTCTGATCCCACCAAGATTGTAAGAAGAGTCCCATCCCATGCGAGTCTGACTGAACGTTTTGTCTTGGGTTTGATAAATTCCAAGCCAAGTGTTGCCAAAGAAAGAGCTTGCTCTTAGATTCACGTCTTCACCAGCTCGAGGTGTCATCTTGGGCTCTGTGATGTTGTAGATTCCTGTGCTTAACTTGTACGGCGTGCCTTCATGGTCCAAGCTCTCAGAGAAGCTTTTTTGTGTCAAAGTGCAAAACAAACTCATGACCGAGACTAAAAAATAAGCCCAGGTATGTTGGGTCAAAAGCGCTCTAAAATTGATATACATCATTAAGGGAATTCATGGGTATTTGTGCGCAATGACCCCAAGTATAGTCAATAATGATCAAAAGACTTTATTTTTAGGCATGACCGATTTCCAATTTTTTTTGCTGCAGTATTTTTTGCCACTTGTATTGGTCTGCTCTTTCGTTGAAGCGTTTTACTTTCATGTTCAATCGAAGTTTGATTGGTCTTCCATGCTGGTGTCCTTGAGCGATTTGTTTGGCAGGTTGTTGGTTCAGTTCTTCTTGCCTTTAACGCTTGCTGCACCTGTGCTTTTTTGGGCGGAAGGTCACAAGTTAAATCTACTGGTCATGGACGGCTGGCTGTCTTTTTTGGCATTGTTTCTTTTGCAAGATTTCTGTTACTACTGGATGCACCGAGCAAGTCACCGTGTTCGGTGGTTTTGGTGCAACCATGCCGTTCACCATTCCTCCAATGAGTTGAATCTTTCGGCCGCTTACAGACTGGGCATGTTTGGCAAACAGATGGGGACGCTTTTGTTTTTTCTGCCTATGGTTTTCTTGGGGCTGTCTCCCAATGCAGTTTATGAAGTGTTGACTTTAAATTTGCTGTATCAATTTTGGTTGCACGTCACTTGGATCCCTAAGTTGGGCTTTTTAGAGTATGTTCTCAACACCCCAAGTGCACACAGAATCCATCACGCCTCTAATGAGGAGTACATCGATGCCAATTATGGAGGCGTCTTGATTGTGTTTGATCGCTTGTTTGGAACGTACAAAGCCGAAGATCAAGCCATTGCGATCCAATATGGCTTGACAGAGCCTCTCATGAGCAAGAACCCCCTCGTTGTTCAATTTTTTGAGTGGAAAGCTTTGTTTCTAGACCTGAGGGGTTCAAGATCCTTTAAAGAGATTTTTGGTTATCTATTCAGGCCTCCGGGCTGGAAGCCCTAAGAAATTCTTTTACGCTTGGATCAATTCACTGATTTCAATCAAATTTTGATCGGGATCGCGCAAATACACGGACATCAATGGCCCAGTGGCGCCGGTCTTTTGAACGGGTCCCTCGATGATCGGCCATGGTGAGGATTTGATTTTTTCAATCACTTGCGCCAATGGAATGCTTGCAATGAAACACAAGTCCAGTGCACCCGGTTGGGGAAAAGCAGCTTTGGGCTCAAATTCATGCCCCTTCACATGCAGATTGATTTTTTGATGTCCAAATTTAAAGGCTTTTCGATGTACCAGCGGCGTACCAGATTGAAAGTGCTCCAAGGTCATCCCTAAAACTCGGGTATAGAAGTCGATGCACTTGGCCTCATCTTGTGTGGTCAGAACGATGTGATCAAGGTGATCGATCATAGCAAGCGCCAAGTCTTCCTTAATGTCAATCTGAATAAACGCCAGCGGACTTGATGACGGGGCCCCATTTGTTGATCTCTGCTTGCAGCCAAGATTTAAGTCCTTCTGGGGTTTGTTTGGCGTCAGTTACAGATTCGGCACCCAAGTCAGCCATTCTTGCCATAAAACTGGGATCTTTGGTGGCGCTTCGAAGCGTGTTGCCCATTTTTTCCAAAACGGCTTGCGGTGTTCCTTTCGGGGCATACACGCCGTGCCAAACGATGACTTCAAAATCTTTTAAACCGCCCTCACTGAGCGTTGGGGAGTCTGGCAGAGCCTTGATTCTTTCCTTGGTGGTGACGCCAAACATTTTCACAGTTCCAGCTTTGATGTGTTGCGTGGTTTGTGTGGTTTGATCGCAGAGAATGTCGACTTGACCGGCAAGAAGGGCATTCAAGGCGGGTGCAGTTCCTGAAAAAGGCACAGTGGTCAACTCCACGCCAATGGCCTTTTGAAACAACATGCCACAAAGGTGAGAAACAGCACCCAGTCCCGCATTGGCGAGGTTGATTTTGCTTGAGTTTTGTTTGATGTAAGCGATCAGTTCTGGCAGATTTTTAGCGGGGATGTCCTTTCTTGCGATCAAGGTCATGGGGACATCAACCACTTGTCCAATGTACTCAAAATCTGACAGGGGGTTGAAGGACAGTTTGCGGTACAAAGCGGGTGCTGTGGACATACCATTGTGGTGGATCAGCAGGGTGTATCCATCTGGCTGGGCATTGGCCACAAAAGCGGCTGCAAGTGTGCCGCCTGCACCTAGCTTGTTATCGACCACAACCGTTTGACCCATGATCTTGGTCATGGTCGCACCCAGGGACCGGGCCACGATGTCTGTGGGGCCTCCAGCTGCAAATGGAACAATCAACGTGACGGGCTTGCTCGGGTAGTTTTGAGCACATACCAAGTGCGTCATGGTGGAAAACAACAACATGGCCAAGTAAGTGAACGTGGCTTTTGATTTTAAATTCATGGGTCAGTCTCCTGGCAATCTATGAGGTGTTGAGATGTTTCTCCATGTTGATGAAGATTTCAATTTTTTGCAAGAGGATCAACCCTTTTAATTGAAACGAGCAAGGAGTTATAGCCATGCTTTTGCTCATGTTTCAACACTTAAGTTTTCATGGTGTCTCGAGCTTCATGGGCGGGGCTCATTGCGCGATCGCGACCGATTTGACCTGGGCCCACAGTTGCATGCCGACTCCAAGTTGGAGGTGGATAGAGGCTTTTTTGGTGATTTTTGCCAGCAAACGACTTGACCCGCACTGCAATTGAACCAGGCATTGAGAGGCGCTGTGTGCTTGGTCCAGGCCCGTGATTTTGCAGGCCAGTAAATTCTGAATGCTGGTGTCTTGGGGTTTACTGAGTGAGAGACTCACATCTTTGGCCAGCAATCTGACTTTGATCATTTGATGGAGAGAGAAATTTTGGTTTTCGATCCACAAACCATGTTGCTCAAAAGCAATCTTTGCGAGGTTCCATTCGTTCGAAATCTCTTGAACTTGTCCCGTGAACAGAACACTTGTTTGATCTCCAAAGTCAAAGGGTGTGTCCAGCGAGGACATCAAGTCAAGGGTGGACCCGGCGCACAGGACTTGTCCGCGTTCTAGGATCACCAGGTGTTGTGTCAAACGTGCTATTTCCTCTATGGCGTGAGTGACCAACAGGATGGGTATTTTGAGCTCAGACGTCAGCTTTTCAATCCATGGATAGATGTCGTTTTTTCTGCTTTGATCCACTGCAGACAAGGGTTCGTCCAAGAGCAAGAGTTTGGGCCGCGTGGCCAGCGCTCTTGCAATGGCCACCCTTTGTCTTTCTCCTCCCGACAACTCGCTGGTGTGGCGCTCAAGCAGCCGATCCAGGCCAAGCAAATCGATGGCTTCGTTCAAGGCGACTTGCGCGGCAGGGGTTTTGGCTCTGCTGAGTCCGAACTTGAGATTGCCCAGTACATTCAAATGAGGAAACAGACTGGCCTCTTGAAAGACATAGCCCACTTCTCTTTTCCAGGCGGGGACAAAAAGCTGCCTTTGACTGTCGAGCCAACGTTCCTCGCCAATTTCAATCCTTCCAACTGCTTGACTTTCAAGTCCTGCCAAGCACCGCAACAAGGTGGTTTTGCCTGAGCCTGAGGCGCCAAAAATACCGTGGATACCGCTGCCAGGTAGGACCCGGTCGATGTTCAATTCAAAAGAGGCTTTTTGAAGGCGCAGTTGGATGTTCAAATCAGACACGTGTTGGCCTCGCTTGTTTTCTTAGTCCGGCCAATGCCAACAGGCAAAAGAATGAAAACACAAGCATCATGGCCGCCAGCCAATGGGCCTGAGCATATTCCATGGCTTCCACATGACCATAAATTTTGGTGGACAGGACTTGAGTTTTTCCGGGGATATTGCCCCCCAGCATCAACACCACGCCAAATTCCCCCACGGTGTGCGCAAACACCAACACGCCAGCAGTCAAGTAGCCTGGTTTTGACAAAGGCAACACAACATGGAGGAAGGTGTCCAGGGGCGAAGCTCTCAACGTGGCCGCGACCTCAAGGGGCCTCGTACCGATGGCTTCAAAAGCATTTTGCAGGGGCTGAACTGCAAAGGGCAAAGAGTAAATCAAAGAGCCGATCAAGAGGCCAGAGAAGGTAAAGTTAAGACCTTGCAGTCCCATGAGTTGCGTCAAGTGGCCGATGGGCCCCTGTGGGCCAAAAGACACCAGCAAGTAAAACCCCAAGACACTGGGTGGCAAGACCATGGGCATGGCGACGACCGAGCTCACGCATGAGCGCAACCAGCTTGCACCCTTGGACAGCCACCAAGCCAGGGGTGTAGCAAAGACCAAAAGCACCAGGGTGGTGGCGCTGGCCAGTTGCAAACTCAGGCCGATGGCGCTCAGGGTGCTGTCCTCTAAAAAAAACTCGAACATGCTTGGGTGGTCTTTCAAATGTCGTACCCTGAAGACCTGATGAGGACTTTGATGTCTTGACGTTTCAGGAAGTGCAAAAATTGAAGTGCGGTTGCATGCTGAGCGCCCTTGGTGAGCAAGAGGGCGTCTTGCTCAATCGGGGCATGAAGTGAACTCGGCACACGCCAAAAAGAACCCGCCGAGCCGCTTTCATCCTTGGGAAGTTGTGAGCCTGCAATGAAGCCGAGTGGAATATTTTGAGATGACACATATTGGAAAACTTGGGTGATGTTGTCCGTCAAGATCATTTTTGATTTGAGCGCTTGGCCCAGTCCGAGGTGTTCAAGCGTTTCTTGTGCAGCTTGGCCGTAGGGGGCGAGCTTGGGGTTGGCCAACGCGATGCTTTTGAATCGGCCACTTTGAAGGACCAAGCCTTTGTTGTCCACCAAAGTCGGGTCTTTGCTCCAAAGGATCAGTTGGCCTCTTGCATAGGTAAAGTTTGAGGAGGCGATGCCTAAACCCTCGGTGATCAGTTTCCGCGGTGTTGATGCGTCGGCTGATAAAAACACATCATAGGGCGCGCCTGATTTGATTTGTGCGTAAAGTGCCCCCGTTGCCCCCAGTGAGTAGTTGACTTTGACGCCAGTCTCTTGGGTGAATTTGAAGGAGATGCTTTGAATGGGTTTGGCAAAGTTGCTGGAGACTGCCAAGGTGAGATCTTGGGCAAGCATGATGTTCGAGCTTACAGCTAGCGTCAAGAAGATCAAAAATTTCAACATGCAGCGTTTCTCGTTATTCCAAAAAAGAATAGCGAAGTATACTCATCTTTCCGCCACCCCACAGGATCTCGGTCATGAAAACCATCCGCCCGCGCTACAAAGCAGCATTGTCTGAGGAGAGCACGGACAAGAGAATTCAAATCCTCAAAAGCATTCGCGAGACTGGTTCCATCTCACAAGCCGCCCGAGAGGTGGGGGTGAGCTACAAGGCGGCTTGGCAGGCGGTGGACACCTTGAGCAACTTGGCCGGTGTGCCCTTGTTGGAAAAGCTGGTTGGAGGCGCCGGTGGAGGAGGGGCTTCCTTGTCACAGGCTGGAGAAAATTTACTTCTTGCCGCTGCCAGCCTACAAAAAGCCAGGCGTGAGGCCTTCGAAAAAATGGAGTCCTCCTCCTTGGAGGAGACCACGATCTCAAGCCTCAAAGGCTTGCATGTTCGAACCAGCATGCGTAATCAACTGCCCTGTGAACTGGTCTCCTTGAGTCCCAAACACGGGGCGCTTCGGGCGGGCTTGAGGCTGTCAAATGGCGTCAAGGTGTTTGCCTTGATCACCAAGGAAAGTGCGCAGTTGATGGGCTTAGAGAGGGGCATGGGTTTGCTGGCACTCTTCAAGGCCACTGCAGTTCGTGTTGCACCGGTTTTGGCGCTCACTGAGGGGTTCAACGTGTTGGTCGCAAGTGTGGTCCGAGCGCCTCCTAGGGGTCGGGCAGGGGAGGTGGCTTTGTCGATCACGCCTGAGCTGCGCATCGTTGGCTTTTGCCCATCTGGCGCAGTCTTAGGGGTGAGCGTGAGCGTGGGCCAACGCGCGATGGTGATGTTTGAGGAGTCTTCGTTGGTGATTGCTTTGCGTGAATGAGCGCCAAGTGTGACTGCCTCTCGTTGGGCTTATGCGGCCAAACTTTCTTGTGGAATGTTGACGATAAAGTTGGTCAACCCTGTGGAGTTGGAAGCTGGAAGCATGTGGTGGTTCATGGCGCTGAAAGCCTTAGCGATGTCTCGGCTCTCCAGGGCGGAGATGATGTTGGCGTGTTGCTCATAAGAGGTTTTGATGTGTCCAAGTGCGCCAAAGGCGTGTTTGCGGTAGTAACCGGTGACGGTGCGAATTCTCATCACCTCTTGCCTCAGGTAGGGGTTTCGAGTGGCCTTGTAGATGATTTCATGAAATGCGAGATTGGACTTTTGCCAATCGATCACGTCTTCCGAATGCACAATGCTGGCACTCTTGTCATGCAGCGCTTTGAGGCTGGAGAGTTCTGAGTCAGACATTCTTTGGCAGGCCAATTTGGCTGCTACGCCTTCAAGCTCAGCGAGAAGTTCCCACAAGGAGAGCAATTGTTGGAGGCTCATTTTGGCGACAATCATCCCGCCTCTTGGCAAGCTGGTGATCAAGCCTTGTGCTTGGAGTTTGATCAAGGCCTCGCGAATAGGGGTTTGCGATAGTTTGTGCTTGTTGGCGATGGTGTTTTCATCAATGGAATCCCCAGGAAGAAGGACCCCGTTTTTGATGTCTTGCTCAATGAGCCAATGAATTTTTTCGCTGGCTTTTACAAAAACGGATTTGTCGGTTGGCATGAAATGGTTCAATTCTTGCTTGGTAAAAATATCTTAGAGAGCTATAAATATAATTATAGAATGCTCCGAGGTCAGTGTCTCGCGGTTTTACAAAACATCTTCTCTAAGGGTCTTTGTGTCAATGTCACCAACAAATTTGGCTTTGAAGTCAGAAATTTGGAGTCTTCATGTATCAGACGCCATGAGGCAGTCGTTGCCAAGTGTTGAGCTCTCGGAGAGGGATGTTCAACGATGGACCAAAACATTCAAGCGCCTTTTGGAGGCTTGCCCCACACTTTTGCAAGACCACGACAACAGTCTCGACACCTCACCCCATGCGAGCCCTGACCTCCTGTCCATCGGCCAAAAAAGTTGGATGGACTTCAGTGAAAGTCTCTCTCGTGTCTGAATTACCTGGCACCATTTTAGAGCTTCAATCTTGGTTGAAGAAGGGCAAGCTCTCAGCGTCTGAGAGCTTAAAGGTACAGCGGGAGAGACTCGTCCATGAGGCAAACCTTCAAAATGGATTTGTGGAGGTTTTTGAGGAACGTGAAGCCCGCGTGTCCAGCCATGCACCTTTGCATGGCGTAGGCTTAGCTCACAAAGATATTTTCGAGCTGGATCATCGCAGCCCGGGCATCGGTCTGGCTCCAGGTCAAAGTCACCCAGGCACGCTGCTTAAAAACTCAACGTGTATAGAAGCCCTGCACCAAGCTGGAGCATCCCATTTTGGTGCCTTGCACATGGCGCCCTATGCATGTGGATCTACCGCACAAAATGAGTACTTGGGTGCGTGTCTCAATCCTCTGAGCGCCTCATGCGTGGTGGGTGGTTCCTCCAGTGGAAGTGCCGTGGCAGTTGCGCGTGAGTTGTGCTTTGCATCGCTAGGAACTGACACCGCAGGCTCCATCCGCATACCCGCAGCCTCTTGTGGCCTCGTGGGTCTGAAGACCAGCATGGGCCTCTTGTCGACCCGTGGTGTCCATCCCTTGGCTCCCCATTTGGACACGGTGGGCATCTTGGCCCGTTCTGTAGACGATCTTGAACAAGTGTTGGTTCAAATCAAAAGCCATGAACCTGTTGAACAACATGTCCATGCCCCGGTTTTAAAAGAAGCCCAAGATGGCAGTCGCATCCATTGTTGGTTCCCCTCCAATCAGATGTCCTCAAGCGTTGCCACTCAAATGCTTGAATGTGTGCAATCTCAAAAGGATGCGCTGATCACAGAGGACTTCAAAGAAGAGTCAAGCCTCAGTGCAATGGCCGAGGTGCTGCTTTATCAGCAGGTCTTTCAAACACATCGAGGTCTGCTATCTGAAGATGCTTCTTCACGCCCTTGCCCCAAGGCCTTGAGAGAGTTGATTTGTCTTGGCGCCGTTGTACCCAAGGCTTGGTCTGTTCAAGCCTTGACGTCAAGAGGCGAGTCGCTCAAACGCTTTGTCGAGCGGTACCTGAAGGATCGTGACTTTTTCATGCTCCCCGCCTTAGGGGTTGATCTGCCCACAGCAGATCAAGTGAGCGTTGGCCACGTTCAGTTTGATGCAAAGAAATTGCTCTCACTCCACAGGTTCATGGGCTTTGTGAATTATTTAGGATTGCCTTCACTTTTACTGCCCATTGGCCAAGATTCGAGGGGCTTACCTGTCAGTGTGCAAGTGCTGTGCAGGCCCTTTGAAGAGTTGAGTCTTTTGCGCTGGGCCAAGAACTTCATCGGTGAGCGTTTTGGAACTCAGTGTGTCACCCGCCTGTTCACGTCCACAGCTTAGTTGTTCATTCTTTTATTGAAAAAAAATAGACCATGCCCAAAATACAAGCTTCTTCCGCCTTGTCAAGGTTTCGAGTCATTGATCTGTCCAGGGTTCGTTCTGGCCCCAATTGTGTTCGGATCCTGACCGACTTTGGCGCAGATGTCATTCGCGTCGAGCCCCCTCAGGGCGTTGATCCCAATGAAGCCTTGTTCGCCTCCAACCGAGAAGGGGGAGATTTTCAAAACATCAATCGAAACAAAAGATCGATGACCCTGAACCTCAAGCGACCCGGCGCCAAAGACATTCTCATGCGTTTGATCAAAGATGCGGACGTGGTGGTAGAAAACTGGCGGCCTGAGGTCAAAGTTAAATTAGGCCTTGATTATGAGTCTCTCGCAAAAGTCAATCCGAGGATCATCTTGGCAAGCATTTCTGGTTTTGGTCAAACTGGCCCCTACGCCTTGAGACCAGGTTTTGATCAAATCATTCAGGGCATGGGTGGCTTGATGTCCGTGACCGGTCACCAAGATGCGGGACCGGTGAGGGCCGGCTTGGCCGTTGCCGATTTGAGTGCTGGCTTGTACGCGGCTTTGGGTATTTTGACGGCTCTGCTAGAGCGTGAAGTCTCTGGTCGTGGACAATGGGTTCATTCCTCGTTGTTGCATGCACAAATTGCTATGATGGATTTTCAAATGGCCAGGTATTTGAACGAAGGCGATGTTCCTGTTCAAATTGGCAACAATCACCCCACATCCTGCCCCATGGGGCTGTTTGACGCAAAGGACGGCGTGTTCAATTTGGGTGCGTCAGGAGAAGGCAATTGGGTCAAAATGTGTGAACTCTTGGGTCAGTTACAGTGGCTAGAGGATCCAGACTTCAAAACGGAGAGTTTGCGCGTGAAACATCGAGAGCGTTTGAACCAAGAGTTGGCCCAAGTTTTTAAAACCCATACGGTTCATCACTGGGTCAATGAATTGAACAAGGTAGGCGTTCCTGCGGGGCCTGTTTATTCAGTGCCAGAGGTGTTTGAAGACGAACAAGTCAAACACTTGGAGGTGGTCTCAAGCCTTGAAAGCTCAACGGGTGAGCAAACACACTACATCACCCAACCTGTCATCTTGCAAAGAACACCCGCTCGCGTTGTGGCGCCAGCGCCTGCTTGGGGTGAGCACACCGACGAAGTGCTCAAAGAGGTCGGTTACACCGACGCCGAAATTCAACTTTTTCACGAGAACCAATGCGTTTAAACCATGAGCACTTCACACCAAAATTCTGAATCCTTGGCAACAAAAGCCGAACGCGATGTTTTACTGAGCGTGGACGCTCATGTGGCCACCATCACGTTCTCCAATGAGCGCCGTTTCAATGCAATGTCCTTGTCCATGTGGCTCAAACTTGGAGATTTGCTCGAGCAGCTGAATTCAGACGCCACAGTGCGCGCGCTCGTCCTCAGAGGCGAGGGGGATCGCGCTTTTGTCTCAGGAGCCGACATTTCAGAATTCGGGGAGCAAAGAAACGATCCCGCTCAGGTTGCCAATTACGACCACGCCGTATCCAGAGCGCAGGGCGCCTTGGCCAAGTTTGCCTCCCCCGTGATCGCTGCCATCAGTGGGATTTGTTATGGAGGTGGCTTGGGTTTGGCCTTGGCATGTGACTTGCGTTATGGTTCTGAGAGTGCAAAGTTCAGAATGCCAGCTGCAAGATTGGGCCTGGGTTATGCCTTTGGTGGCGTCAAAAGAATGATGGCCATTCTAGGCCCTGCCAAAGCCAGTGAAGTGTTCTACACGGCCAAAGTCATCGACGCCCATCAGGCGCTTGGTCTGGGCCTCTTGAATGGCATCGAGACGGATGTGTTCAAAGAGGCTCATGCAACAGCGGTTTTGATATCTGAAAACGCACCCTTGACCATCAAGGCGGCGAAAATGGCTTTCAATGCGGCTTTGAACGGATCTGATCCTGTGGAGGTCGGGTTGGTGGACGAGGCGGTTAAAAACTGCTTCAAGTCCAAAGATTATTTGGAAGGGCGAGCGGCCTTTGCTGAAAAGAGAAGTCCGCTTTTTGTGGGGCAATGAGTGTTGAGTGTGAGTTGTTCAATTTTTTATTTTTGGAGCAATGATGAAGAAAATTTTTACTGTTAAAGGTCTCTTCAGTGTTTTATCACTGACTGCTATATCCGCCATGGCCATTGGGCCAGCACCTCAGCCTTTGGCTCAAAAGGAAACGCTGACGGTTGGATTTGTGAAGGTGGGTCATCTCTCCCCGATGCTGAATCTGGAGGAAGAACTCAAGAAGTTCAACGTGGAAGTCAAACGCGCTGAATTTGTGCGCTACGCCGATGCCAGAACGGCGCTCTTGTCCAATTCAGTTGACGTCTCAGCCGTTGGCCCTGGAGACCTGGCCATTGCCGCTTCTCAGGGTAGCAAAAATCTGATCGGTTTAACGGGTGTTGCGAGTTCAGCTAAAAACTTGGTGGTCAAAAAAGGTGTGGTCATCAACGATTGGAAGGACATTGCAGGCAAAAAAATTGGTATCGCGCCTGGTTCAGCGGTTTGGTTTCAGTGGGCCATGACCTTGATTGAAAAAGGCGTGCCTTATACAAGTTTCACACCCGTCAACATTCAAGGCGGTGGCACGGCCTTCGTGCAGGCCATGAAGAGAGGTGACATCGATGCCATGGTGCTGTGGGAGCCCTTTGAGTCTCAGGCGGTGGCCGAGGGTGAGGCTTATTTCGCCAAAAACATGGACTACTCCAAAGCCAAGTCAGTGGGCGCAGAGCTAGGCCTCTTGGCCGCCTCAAGAGAGGCCTTGACCTCCAAGAAAGAGGCCATTCGTCGCTTCATGTGGGTCTACCTCAATGCGGAGGAGCAAATGGCCAAGAACAACGACCTGTTTGCCGACTCGTATGCCAAATTCACGGGTTTGCCTTTGAATGTGACCAAAGAGTCCTCTAAGTTGATCAAATTAGGTGGCGTCTTGAACAAAGAGCAAGTTCAACTCTTGGCCGAAGCCGCCTTCAAACAAGGCATTGTTCAAAAGGACGTGACGCAAGAGGCTGGCGCACTGTACGACGACGCCATCGCCCGTGAATTTAAAAAATAAAACCAGATCATGCACAAACTGCAGCAAATTCTTTTCGGCTTGATCGTGCCTGTGTTGGTCTTGCTGATGTGGCAAATCTCAGCAAGTCAACCCGACATGGCTGGCATTGTGCCAACGCCATTGGCGGTCATGGACGGTTTTGCTGGATGGATTTGGGGGCAGCCTGGTCTTGGGCTCAATCCGTACTTGGGCACATGGGTGTCCAATGTGACGTACTCGGGTTCAAGGGTGGTGCAAGGGTTTTTTTACGCCACCCTCTTGGGCATTCCTTTGGGGCTTTTGATTGGTCGCAGCAAGTTGATTTCAAAATTGATCGATCCCATGATCCAAAGCCTCAGGCCCATCCCGATCACGGCTTGGTTGCCTTTTTCGATTGCTCTTTTTGGTATCCGTGACATTGGAAGTGTTTTCTTGATTTTTTTAGGTGGCTTTTATGCGGTGGTGGTCAACACGACCCAAGGCGCTCGAGATGTGGATAGGAATTTGGTGCGCGCAGCGCAGATGATGGGTTGTCGACCAGGCCAGTTGCTTTGGAGGGTGGTCTTACCAAGCGCCATGCCCGCCATCTTCACGGGTTTGCGTGTGGGTTTGGGGATCTCATGGACCGCTGTGATCGTCTCGGAAATGGTGGCGGTCAAGTCGGGATTGGGTTACGTGCTGTGGGACGCCTATTATGTGGGTCGCATGGACATTGTCTTGGCCGACATGGTCTCCATTGGGGCCATGGGGTTTGTGTCGGACCGAATCATTGTGGCCATGGAAAGCAAAGTCTTGAGGTGGAGAATTCTGCAAAACCATTGAATTGAAAAATCCTTTGATGTTTCACGGTCCTTTGAACTTGTTCACCTACCCTTTATGAGCGAAATTTTCTAACATGAACCCACTTGCGATTGAAATCCAGCGGCTGTCCAAAATTTACAAGAGCAGCAGCGATGTTTTGGCTCTTGATGAAGTGGACATTCAAGTCAAATCGGGCGAGTTCATTGCGCTCTTGGGCCCCTCGGGTTGTGGTAAATCCACGCTCTTGAATTTGATTGCCGGTTTTGAGAGCCCGAGCTCGGGCACCTTGCTCGTCGATGGTGCAAAAGTTCTCAAGCCCGGGCCTGATCGAGGCGTTGTTTTTCAAGAGGCCGCTTTGTTTCCTTGGTTGAGTGTTTGGGACAACGTGATTTTTGGTCCCAAAACGCAAGGCAGAGATAAACAAGACTATGAACAAAAGGCCCACGAGATGCTGTCCATCGTTGGCTTGGAGAATTTCAAAGATCACTTGCCGATCCAACTGTCTGGTGGCATGCGTCAACGTGTGGGCATCGCACGCATCTTGACCATGGGCTCCAAGGTTTTGCTGATGGACGAGCCCTTTGGGGCTTTGGATGCACAAACTCGACTGAGCATGCAAGAGCTGCTGTTGTCGGTTTGGCAAAAAATCAAACCGACCATTGTTTTTGTGACCCATGACATCGACGAAGCCATCTTTTTGGCCGATTCAATCTACGTGATGTCGGCCAGGCCAGGGCGCATTCAAGCCAAAATCAGCGTCGAGTTTGAGCGTCCCAGAAGTGTGGAGCTCACAACAAGCCCAGCTTTTAACCACATGAAGCTGGATATTTTGAAACAAATAAGACATTGATCTTTGTTCTCCATTTTTTCTCATCCTCATCCTCATGGCAAATCCAAGAATTCCTTATCGCTTCTCCAACGACGGTCCTGCTTTAAAGCCCCATGCAAAGGGTTCGATCATGGTTCATTTGGTGGTCAACGTTGAGCATTGGGAGTTTGATGCCCCGATGCCCCGAACCATCATCACCCCGCCTCACGGCAAAGAGACGGTGCCAGATGTCCCCAACTTCAGTTGGGTGGATTACGGCATGCGCTGTGGTTTACCGCGCATCATTGAGGCCATCACCGAGCGGGGTTTGACGGCTTCCACCAGTTTCAATGCCGGGGTGATTGACGCATACCCTCAAGCAGCGATGGCCATGAAAAACGCCCAATGGGAGTTCATTGGTCACGGTGTTCATCAAAAATCTTTGAACCATGCGGGGGCCGAAGCGCAGGTCGTGAACACGGCGCTCGATATGATTGAAAGCTTCACGGGCAAGCGTCCCAAGGGGTGGCTAGGCCCTGGACTGCGCGAGAGCCACACCACGCCAGAGACCTTGAAAGCGGCTGGCATTGACTACGTGTTCGATTGGGTGGTGGACGATGTGCCCCATTGGATGTCGACACAGAACGGTCCGCTTTTGAGTTTGCCCTACAACTTAGAGATCAACGACTCCATCATCTACGCGGTTGAAAAGCACGCTTCCAATGAAATGTATGACCGGCTCAGCAGCACCCTGGCTTTGTTCAAAAGGGAAGCCCAAAAGAGACCCCGTGTTTTGGCCGTGGGTCTACACCCCCATTTGATCGGTGTGCCCCATCGATTTGGATCTTTTGAGAGAATGCTGGACTTGTTGATGGCAGAGCCAGAGGTGTGTTTTATGCAAGGTCAAGACATCGCCACATGGTTTGTTGACCAAGTACCCAGCCCCTAAGTCTGGGTGAATTGATGAATTGATTTAACTTTGAAAGTATTGCTATGGATTTAAAACTCAAACACATGCAGGTGATGGTCACTGGTGGCTCCAAGGGTATTGGTTTGGCCACCGCCTTGTCCTTCGCCAAAGAGGGGGCCCTCCCAACCTTGGTCTCTCGCAACCAGGATTCGCTGGATGCGGCATGTGCACGTATCTTTTCTGAAACGGGCGTCAAAGCGAAAAGCATCGCACTGGATTTGGGCGAGAGTGGCTCGGCGAAAAAACTGGCGGCGCAATGCCAAGACATCGACATCTTGATCAACAACGCGGGCGCTATTCCAGGTGGCAATTTGATGGACGTGGGCGAGGAAAAGTGGAGACAGGCCTGGGAGTTGAAGCTTTTTGGCTACATCAATTTAACCCGAGAGGTCCTCCCTTTGATGCAAGGCAAAAAAAGTGGCGTCATTGCCAACATCATTGGTATGGCAGGTGCCGCGCCCAGAAATGCCTACATTTGTGGCTCAACGGCCAACGCTGCCTTGATAGCTTTTACCCAAGCCTTGGGCGCCTCTTCTCAACTGCATGGTGTTCGCGTGTTTGGCATCAACCCCTCACCCACGAAGAGTGAACGCATGGAGGGCATGCTCAGAGCGCAAGCCGCACAAAAATGGTCTGATCCAGAGCGTTGGATGGAGTTGACCGTGCAGATGCCTTTTGGACGCATGGCTGAGCCGCAAGAAATTGCAGATCTGACCGTCTTTTGTTGCTCGCCCTTGTCAAGCTATTTGACGGGCAGTGTCATCAACGTGGATGGTGGACAGATGTTTGCTTGAACCGTCAGATCTTGTTCACGCCGCTTACAGGCGTTAGAAAAAAACAATTCCAATCATTTTCAATCGTTTAAAAACTTTCGCAAAACATGTTTAAAAATCGCAATCCTCAATATGATTTCTCGGATTTAAGGGACGGAGTTCGCTCGGTGGTCTCCCAGTTTGACTCACGCTATTGGCAAGACTTGGACGAGAAGAGGGCTTTTCCGGAAGAATTTGTCGACGCCTTGACCCAAGCCGGTTGGCTGAGTGCCTTGATTCCAGAGGAGTATGGGGGTTCTAATTTATCCCTGGTAGAGGCCAGTGTGGTCATGGAAGAAATCAATCGCGCTGGCGGTAATTCTGGTGCATGCCATGGTCAAATGTATGTGATGGGCTGTGTGGTTCGACACGGCAGCGAGCAACAAAAGCGTGAGTTGTTACCTCGCATCGCCAGTGGTGAGTTAAGAATGCAGGCCATGGCCGTGACCGAGCCCAGCACGGGAAGCGACACCACCAAGCTCAAGACCACTGCCGTCTTGAAGGGGGACCGCTACGTCGTCAACGGTCAAAAGGTATGGACTTCCAGGTTGCAGCACTCTGACTACATGCTGCTTTTGGCCAGAACAACGCCGCTGTCTGAGGTCAAGAAAAAAACCGAAGGACTCTCTGTGTTTTTGGTGGATTTGCGTGAAGCGGTGGGCAAAAGCATCACGGTTCGCCCCATAAGAAACATGGTCAACCACGAAACCAATGAGATTTTTATCGATGGATTAGAAATCCCAGTTGAAAACCGCATTGGTGAAGAGGGCCAGGGCTTGAAGTACATTTTGGATGGCTTGAACGCAGAGCGAATTTTGATCGCTGCCGAGTGTGTTGGAGACGGCTATTGGTTCATTGAAAAAGCCACGGCCTATGCCAAGGACCGGGTGGTGTTTGATCGGCCGATTGGTCAAAATCAAGGCATCCAATTTCCCATTTCAAGGGCCTACGTGAACGTTGAGGCTGCGAGCCTCATGCGCTACAACGCATGTGCCATGTTCGATGCGGGGGTCAATTGTGGGGCGGAGGCGAACATGGCCAAACTCCTCGCGGCCGATGCCTCATGGGAGGCGGCCAATGTGTGCTTGCAGACCCATGGGGGTTTTGGTTTTGCAGCCGAATACGATGTTGAGAGAAAGTTCAGAGAAACCAGACTTTACCAAGTCGCCCCCATCTCGACCAACATGATCTTGTCTTATTTGGGTGAGCACATCTTGGGCATGCCCCGTTCTTACTGAGGTCAGGAAAACAGATGAACATCCATCAAGTCATCGTTGTTGGCGCAGGCCCCGTGGGGCTCTTGTGTGCTTTGGACCTGGCCCGTCAAGGCGTGCAAGTGTGTGTGCTTGAGCTCGAACCGAGCACGACCTTGGATTTAAGGGCTGGTACCTTTCATCCGCCTACCCTAGAGATGCTAGCTCCTCTTGGTGTCACCGACGCGATGATGGCCATTGGCATGAAGGTGCCAGTTTGGCAGAGCCGGGATTTGCAAGAGGGTTTGATTGCAGAGTGGGACATGTCCATTTTGCGAGACGACACGCCTTACCCCTTTAGGCTTCACCTGGAGCAGCATCGTCTCACGCCCATCTTGCTTGAGAAGTTGTCGGCCTACCCCAATGCGCAGGTCTTGTTCTCGCATGAATTTGTAAGCCTCACACAAACACCCGATCATGTGAGCGTTCGCCTCAGGCACCAAGGTCAAGAGATGGATTTGTTGGCTCATTGGGTAATTGGTGCCGATGGTGGCAAGAGCGCGGTGAGGAAATCAGCGGGCATTGATTTTGATGGCTACACCTGGCCTGAACGCTACAGCGTGGTCAGCACAACCCATGACTTTTCTCACCTGGGCTACGCGGACAACGCCTATGTCAGCGACCCCGAGCAATGGGTCGCATTTTTTCGCATGCCTGATAAAGGGCCCCCAGGTTTGTGGCGCATGACCATTCCCGTGGGACAAGCCTACACGGATGAAGAAATTTTGGACCCCAAATATGCCAACTCGGTGTTTCAAAGGGTGCTTGGAACCTCAGCGGATGTTGTTTATCCGATTGTTCACCAAAGCGTTTACCGTGTGCATCAAAGGGTTGCCAACCAATTCAGGCGAGAGCGCGTTTTGCTCGCTGGAGACTCTGCGCACGTCAACAATCCGCTGGGTGGATTTGGCTTGAACAGTGGCATTCATGATGCGATGAATTTGTCAGATAAACTCGCTCGCGTGATCGTCAAAGGTGAAAGTCTTGACTTGCTCAATTTGTATGAGCGACAAAGAAAGACCGTGAACATGGAGTATGTTCAAGAGATTTCGATCAAAAACAAACACAATCTTGAAGAAGCTGACCCCAAAATCAGGCAAGAGCGTTTTGCGCAATTGAGAAAAATCAACGCCAACGACAGCTCACGTCGAGAGTATTTGATGGTCTCCTCCATGATCAACAGCATCAAGAAAGCCAATTCAATTTCTTGATCGTTGGTAGACGCCGCCGATGAACTATTTTTTTGAAGGACCGAAGATGTATTCAATCCATTTCTCGCAAAGACGTTTCTGCATGTCATGGGGTGCGCTTGCACTGGTTTTGCTCTCTTGGGTTCAAGCACCAGGCGCCCAAGCGCAGTCCTCTGCTGCCACGCCTTGGCCTCAACGACAAATCAAAATCATCGTGCCTTTTGCTCCAGGGGGCAACACCGACGCCATTGCTCGCATCACAGCCGAGCGGCTCAGTCACGCCTTAGAGCAGACGGTCATTGTGGAGAACAAGGCCGGTGCCAACGGCGCCATTGCAGCCGACTTTGTGTCCAAGTCACCCGCAGACGGCTACACCTTGCTCATGGCGGCCATGCCTGTCTTGGCCATCTTGCCTGCCATCAGCAAAACCAACTACGAGCCTAGGAAGGACTTCATACCTATCAGCATTGTGGGCTCCAACCCCTTTGTGATGGCCATCAGCAAGTCGGTGCCCGTGAGCAATTTGCGAGAGTTCATCGCTTATGCAAAAGCCAACCCCGGCAAACTCAACTACGCATCAGGCGGCTCAGGCAGTGTGTCACACCTGTCGGCAGCTCTTTTTGTCAAGCGCGCCAATCTTGAGATGACCCACATCAGCTACAAAGGAGGTGGCCCAGCGGTGGCCGATCTTTTGGGCGGACAAGTGCAGATGTATTTTGGCAATTTGTCTGAGTTGGCCGCACACGCCAATGGAGGCTTGATCAACATCGTGGGGGTTTCTAGCGATTTGCGCGCACGACAGTTGCCCAATGTGCCCACCTTTTCAGAATCAGGGTTTCCAGGCTTTAAAACCCTCACTTGGAATGGCATTGTGGCGCCTGCTGCCACGCCGGCAGCGGTGGTCAATAAATTGGCAATGGTCTTGAAGGATGTGGTCATGCAAGCCGACACCCAGTCCAAGCTCTTGCAAATGGGTGTGGACCCCATAGGCAACACCCCCAGTCAGTTTGCAGAAGTGCTCAATTCGGACATTGGTATCTGGGCGGAGGCTGCAAAAGCCAGTAATTTAAAAATTGAATAAGTCCTTCACCATTCAGCCACCATCAAATCAGTTGGAGACAACCCATGTCAAACGATAGCCCCACCATACAACACGCTCCTTCGCTTGACGCCATGGCTTACAGAGCCAAAGTGGCTGTGGTGGTGCCTGCGACCAACACCATTGTGCAGCCCGAGATGGAAGCGATGCGCCCGCCGGGGGTCACCAATCACGTGACCCGCATGCGTTTGCCGCCCAGGCCCTATGGCGACCAAAACGAGTACAAAAAAGCCTTGGAAACAGAAAAAGGCGACTTGGAAGATGCATTGGAGTCGGTGCTTTTGTGTGAACCTCATGTGGTCGCTCATGGGCATTCCATCCATTCTTTCCGAGGAGACGCTGAGGTGGCTGAGAAAGAGGAGAGGAGATTGGAGGCCTTGTGCGGCATCCCCTTCGTGACACCGTCTCGAGCTGTTTTGGCTGGCTTAGAGGCCATTGGTAACCCCAAAAGGATCTCGATTTTGACCCCCTATTGGCCCCCAGCCGATGAAATGATTGCAGCCTTTTTTACGGCTTGTGGTTATGAGGTGGTGAGCACGCATGGTTTGAGGTCGACGGGACCGACCGCTGTTGCGCGCTTCTCGCATGCGCAGATCATGGAGGGCTTTGAAGCGGTCAACCGCTCGAGTGCCGAAGCCTTGATCCATGTGGGCACCAATCTTCCCGTGTCTGCCATGACCCAAGAGATCGAACAAAAGTTCGCCAAGCCTCTGATCGGTGTGAATGTGGCCACGTATTGGCTCGCTTTAAGGCGCATTGGTATCAAAGACCCAATGCCTGGGATGGGTTTGCTAGCAGAAAAGTATTGACCTTTGGCTTATTTTTTTGGGTGGCGGGTCTTTTGAAGTCGAGTGATCAGACACTTTGCGGCTGATTTAAGTTCTTTCCCTAATCCACCTTTTTAAAAAGTATGGGATGATCCCTCTCTTTGTTTCTTCCCTTCTCTTTTGGCACAAGGCTCCAAGCATCTTGGAGTCCATGTGAGCAAGTGACTTGTGCCAAAGACACCTACCTTGATCGCTCAGTGCATGTTTCCTTCTAAATCGGTTTGTGTGAATGCGTTGGTCTGCGCAGTTTCTTTGTTCAATGGGCCATTTGCGCTCTCGCAAAACTACCCCAACAAGCCTGTTCGTGTGATCTCCGAGTACGTGGCGGGCAACGGTGGGGATGTTTTCTCTAGACAAATTTTGGGCAGCATCTCTTTGGCCATGGGCCAACCCATCGTGGTCGAGAACCGGGGCGGCTCAGGGGGCTTGGTGGCGGTGGAGGCCGCTAGGCGTGCACCAGCAGATGGGTACACTTTGCTGCTCGCATCCCAAAACGTTCCCGTCACCAGACGCTTCCTCTCCAAATCTGAACCGATCGATCCCTTGGTGGATTTGACCCCAGTCAGTGCGCTTTGGCGAACTTCCTTGGTCTTTGCCGTCAACCCTGCGTTTGCCTCGAAAAACATCCATGACTTGGTTGATTATGCAAAATCCCATCCAGGAAAGCTCTCCTACAGCACCACCGGGATGGGTACGCAAGGCCACTTTGCGGGTGCCAATTTCGCCAACATCACGGGCACCCAATTGCTTCATGTGCCCTACAACGACAATCGGCTCATCACCGATGTGATATCGGGTGAGCTGCCCATGACCATTGGCATCATCTCCATGGTGGCACCCCATGTGAAAGCCGGACGATTGCGCTTGATTGCATCTGCGGGACAAAAGCGTTCAGAGATGTTCCCCGAGGTGCCCACCGTCACAGAGTTCATGCCCAATTTTGAGCCCCCGCCCACGTGGACGGCTCTTTTTGCACCTGCGGGATTGCCCAAGGCCGTTTTAGAAAAACTCAACGCTTTCGTTGTCAAAGGTCTAGCACCTGCCGAGCTCAGGGCGAAGGCCTCTGGGGATGGTTTTGATTTGATAGGAAATTCTGCTGAAGAGTTTGCAGTGCAAATCAAAAAAGACATTGAAATCGCTGGCCGCTTGGTCAAGACGGCTAAAATAGAACCCACTGATTAAGGAACATTGAAATGAAAATTTGTAGATACAACGACGGCTTAACGGGCCTCATCGAGGGAGAACGTGTTTATCCCCTGGACCATGCGCTGGCAAGTCTTGGTGCGGTCAAAGCAGGTGCCTCAGTGCAAGATCAAATCGCTGCCTTGAGCAACCCCAGTCTTGCAACCCAAGCAAGAAACGAGGCTTTAAAAGCGAGCTCTCTCGCCTTGGCCGATGTCAAGCTCTTGGTGCCCGTGGACAACCCCCCAGCCATTTGGGCGGCCGCAGCCAACTACAAAGCCCATCAAGCCGAGATGATCGGGCGTGTGGGTTCCAGCGACCGCTCGCACCTCTCGGCCGATGAGTTGATGGCAGAGATTTTTTTAAAGCCCAACAGTTCTTTGGTGGGACCTTCAGGCACGGTGATTCTTCCCAAAATCTCCAAGCACGTTGACTTTGAGTGCGAGTTGTGTGCGGTGATTGGTAAAACTGCCAAGAACGTGAGCGCTGAAAGTGCATTGGATTATGTCTATGGTTACACCATGTGTTGGGACATCAGCATTCGCGACCCCTGGGGCATTGGACGTCAAAACACGCGCAACATCAGAAAAGGTTTTGATACATTTTGTGGTGTGGGTCCTTGGATCGTTAGCCGAGATGAAATTGCTGAGCCACAGGCGCTTTTGATCGATGTTGAGCAAAACGGTGTGAACGTCATGAAGGCCAACACCGCAGACATGATCAACGGTCTGAGAGATTTGATTCGTTTTCTCTCCAGTGTCTGCACCTTGTCGCCTGGCACCTTGATCACCACGGGCACACCCGCAGGTGTTTCCAGATTGGCCCATGGGGATCATTTGCGTGGCACGATCACTGGCATCGGTGTCATGGATCTTCACGTCGTGGCAGAAAAGTAAAACCTCGATCCCTGGGGCTCCCCTTGTGAGAGACCCAGGGCCCAAGCTCCCGTTGTGAATGGTGGGCCTTAGCTTAGGCCCCTGATAGCATCTCATTAAGAGCCCTTAAAGAGCCCTTAATGAGCTCTATGGCCTATTCGGCTTTGACGTTGGCGCTTGAAATGACTTTGGCCCATTTCACAATTTCCTCGGACAAAAACCTAGAGGCCTCCTCTGGGCTAGAGCCCACCGCCTCAATGCCCAAGCCCTCAAACCGTGCAAGCATTTCATTGGATCTCACGGCCTTGGAGACTTCCAGAGACATTTTGTTGACCACATCGCTGGGTGTGTTGGCAGGTGCCAAGAACAAGACCCATGTGGAGCCTTCGATGGCTGGGCCACCCGCCTCTACGATGGTGGGGACCTCCATCGTGCCGGGGACTCTTTTGGGAGAAAAGACGGCCAAGGCTTTGATTTTTCCAGCGCGCACTTGCGGCATCAAGGCACTGGGCGTGTCGGTCAAGATTTGAATGTTGCCAGCGATCAGGTCGTTCATGGCTGGCGCAGTTCCCTTGTAGGGGACATGCACCATGTCAAGGCCCGCGACTTGTTTTAAAAGTTCTTGTGTGAGATGCGCTGCAGCGCCAACGCCCGAAGAACCAAAGGAGAGTTTGCCAGGATTGAGCTTGGCATAAGCAATGAGCTCTTTGACATCTTTGACCGGCAGTTGAGGACTGCTCGTCATCAAAAGAGGTGCAATGCCCACCAAGGACACGGGTGCAAAACTCTTGACCACGTCAAAGGGCAGTCGCCCGGCGTAAAGGGTGGCGTTGGCTGCATGGGCGCCAATGACGGTCAAGAAGGTGTACCCATCTGGTGCCGATCTAGCAACGATTTCTGCGCCCAAAATGGAATTGGCGCCCGCTTTGTTGTCAATCACAATCGACCAAGAGGTTTGTTCTTGCACCTTTTGCACCACCATTCTCGTGGCGCTGTCGGTGATCCCGCCTGGCGGGTAGGGGATGATCCACTTGATGGGTTTGTTGGGCCAGGTCTGTGCCCATGAAGCCAGTGGCACACAGAAAACCAGGCACCCAAGCAAACAGAGCAAGAGATTCATACGGCTTGAATGCACTGGACGTGTTTTCATGGAAGATCCTTTTGACAAATGGCTTGAATTGACCCGTTTGCAAGCCTAGTTGGTACCTGCACTTCAAACATCTTATGCCTCTTGCTCCAAATGTTCAAGGGTTGTTCTACGCATGCGCCTCTACCTTTTCTCAACGAGACAGATGGCTTCTAGACAAAGCCGTCCAAGAGATCTGTACAGGTCATGGCAATCGCCTTAAGATAGAGGTCAAAGCGTCGATTGGAAGGCAGCTGAGCTTGGACGCTGAGTTCAAAAAAAGAGAAAGTGTGGACATGCATGGCCCTAGATCCCGAATCCTTTGTCATCTTGCTCTCGAGCATCCAAAAGTACATCCGTGAACGGCTCGTTCCCATGGAAGATCGGGTTGAGCAAGACAACGAAGTCCCTCAAGACATCGTGCAAGAGATGAAAGACATGGGCTTCTTTGGCTTGTCCATTCCCCAAGCGTACGGTGGCATTGGCTTGTCGATGCTGCAAGAGGCCAGAGTTGCTTTCGAGTTTGGACAAACAGCGTTTGCATTTCGATCTGTGTTTGGCACCAATGTCGGCATTGGCTCACAAGGCATTTTGATGGATGGCACGGCCGAGCAAAAGGCCCTTTATCTGCCGCAAATTGCAAGCGGTGAGTTACAGATGTCCTTTGCCCTGACCGAGCCCGATTCGGGCTCAGACGCGGCATCGATCAAAACCCAAGGCGTTCGTGAGGGGGATGCTTATCTGTTGACCGGTACCAAGCGTTACATCAGCAATGCCCCCATGGCGGGCGCTTTTACACTGATGGCTCGCACCGATGGGCCGGGTGCGAGAGGCATCTCAGCCTTTATCGTGCCGGCCCATCTTGAGGGTTTGAGCCTGGGCCAGGTCGATGAAAAAATGGGGCAACGAGGGACCAAGACGTGTGATGTGATCCTTGACCGAGTGAGGGTTCCCGCGCAAAACATCATTGGCTTAAAGCCTGGTGAGGGTTTTAAAACGGCCATGAAAGTTCTGGAGCGAGGACGCATTCACATTGCCGCGTTGGCCTGTGGGATGGCCCAAAGAATCATCGAGGAGTCGACCCTTTACGCCAAAGAAAGGGCGCAGTTTGGGCAAAGGATTGGTGACTTTCAATTGATTCAAGCCATGCTGGCGGACAGCTTTGCCGAACACTACGCTGCTTGGTCCATGGTGCAAGATTGCGCCCATCTTTACGACCAAAAACCAAGCAACACGGTCGACAAAAGTTTGGTGCAAAAGGCCTCTGCGGTCAAGATGTTTTGTACCGAAATGGTGGGCCGCGTGGCCGATCGGGGCGTTCAAATTCATGGAGGCGCAGGTTACATGAGAGCGTACAAGGTGGAGCGTTTCTACAGAGATGTGCGACTGCTTCGACTCTACGAGGGCACCACACAGATTCAGCAACTCATCGTTGCCAAACACATGCTTCAATGAAACAGGTTTTGCTTCGGGGTGGGCTTTGAGGCAAGGGAGAGTTGTCTTTTTTGGGCGAGATAGGGGTTTTAGACATGTTCAAACTTAAAATCTTCAGCGACGAGATGAACGCGTTGGACATGGAGCGTTTTGCAGGGCTCTTTCCAGAGCTCGCTCGTGCAACACCTGAGCTCTTTCGCTCGATGTCCGTTGCCAGTCAAAGTTTAAGCAATGTCGACTTCTTTGGAAACCCACAAGGGGTGCGTCGAGACAATGGTTTTGAGCAGGCCGTCTCCAGTGTTTTGGCCGCATGCCTGATGGATCATGTGACAACCTTGAACACACCTTTGTTGGAGCAGTTGAACACTTTGCGGATGCTTGTTTTAAAGTGGAATCAATTGACAGACCAAGAAGAGGCCTTGAATTATTTTGGCTATATCTTTTACCGCTTTCACAAGTACGGGCAAGCGCTGGTGGCTGAAAAGCTGAAATACCTAGGGGATGTTTCTGCTAAAAACGAACATTCGCTGAAGGTTTATTTTGTCCCGGTTCCTCTGCGCGCTTGGTACTTGTCGCAGCTCGGTGTGTGCGACAAGCTCTCCAACGATTACTTTCACTTTGAGGACGCCGATCGGCTGACTTCGCCCTTGTCTGGGTATGCCCTGCATTTCAAGAAGAGCCATCAATACAATTTAAAACTGCCTTTCACCGTGTTGGACGCAGACATTGAGGTGCCCGTCGTCTCGGGCGGGAAAATGGTCACCTCTTGCCCATTGTGCCAACAAAAATGCAGGGTATCTCTTTTTGAAAAGATGGAGATCAAATGCCCCAAGTGCCAAGGGTCTTGGAGGCAAAACGCTTAATTTTTAGCGTTGCTGTCTTTCACCACCTTGGCCCATTTGTACTTGCCTTCTGAGATGAATTTGTTCAACTCACCCGTTGATGTGGGCTTGGGGTCGAGCCCTTGGGCGAGCAGTTGAGCTTTGATCTCTATTAACACGTCTTTAAAGGTGTGTTTTCATACTAGCGAAAAATTCTTTCAAAGGATGAGTTGGCACCTGATGAAGGCTCATGTTGGATAAAAACACTTATTTTGTATTCTTTTTTAGTTTAATTTTTTAATAATACTAATATTAAGTACCTATTTATAATGTAAAATAGATATTTTAGTACTATATTTATTGTTTTCCTTTCAAAGTCCTTCTTTTAGGCACCCCAATCAAACATCTCAACGTCCTATGAAACCTTCATTTGAAACACATGCATTGGAAGTCTCGCCCTATCAGCACATCCACCCTATCAGTCTTTCGATTCTCAGAGATCAGGACCACCGTTTGATGGGATACCTCAAATACAACAGGACCTCTTATGGGATCGAGTCCTTGGGTGTTTATTGCTGTGTAAGGATTGAAAAACCCCATGGCAATTGGCGGATGTTTTTGACGCAAAGCAGCACAGAGGACATGCTTGCGCTTCCTGGCTTCATTGAAGAGATGAACTATGTGGTTTTTGAGAAGTTGCACATCGATTTTGATGAGTGCGCAAAAAACTTGAGAGACTTTGAGAAAAGGCTTGTCCTTTTTGATGGGATTGACATCAAAGTCGATGGCACAAAGTTGTCAAGCAACGCCGGTTCAAGAGAGAGGAAAAAAGTCAATCCTCGCTCCTTGATCTCAAAAGTGCTCAGCAGAACCATTTTTTTCAGTGACTAAGGGATGCTTTCCTGAGTTAGAACAGTGAAGAACTGAGAGTAGAATCTTAAAATTCAAGTCTTTGCAAGAGGTCGCCATGAAAAACGTGTTTGCTGATAACTCCCTCACCATTGGTCGTACGCCCTTGGTCAAACTCAACCGCGTCACCGACGGTGCCTTGGCCACCGTTTTGGCGAAAATTGAAGGTCGCAACCCGGCTTACTCGGTCAAGTGCCGCATCGGTGCCTCCATGATTTGGGATGCAGAACAAAAGGGTCTTCTTGGCACTGGTAAAGAGCTTGTGGAACCCACCAGTGGCAACACGGGTATTGCCTTGGCCTTTGTGGCCGCCTCCAAAGGCATTCCCATCACCTTGACCATGCCCGATACCATGAGCATTGAGCGTCGCAAATTGTTGTTGGCTTACGGTGCGAAGTTGGTTTTGACAGAGGGTGCCAAGGGCATGAAGGGCGCCATCGCCAAGGCCGAGGAGATTGCTGCCAGTGACCCCAAGTATGTCTTGCTTCAGCAGTTCAAAAACCCAGCCAATCCCGCTATCCATGAGACCACCACGGGTCCTGAAATTTGGAACGATACGGATGGCGAGATTGATATTTTTGTCTCCGGTGTGGGAACGGGTGGCACCATCACGGGCGTGTCTCGTTATATCAAGAAGACCATGGGCAAAGCCATCATCACGGTGGCTGTTGAACCCACGGCCAGTCCTGTGCTGACCCAAAGCCGTAACGGCTTGGAGATCAAACCCGCCCCCCACAAAATTCAAGGCATTGGAGCTGGATTTGTGCCCGATGTTTTGGACATGTCTTTGGTCGATGCGATCGAGCAAGTCAGCAATGAAGAAGCCGTCGCGTTTGCGCGCAGATTGGCTCGTGAGGAGGGGATTTTGGTTGGAATTTCTTGCGGTGCTGCAGCTGCAGGCGCTGTAAGATGGGCCAAAAAACCCGAGCATGCTGGTAAAACCATTGTCGTGGTCTTGCCAGACTCAGGTGAGCGCTACCTCAGTTCGGTTCTTTTTGAGGACGTTTTCACCGATACGGGTCTGCCCGCTTGAGAGTGAACCTCAGCCAGGGAGCGCAAGAACCTGAAAACTTTCAGCTTTTGTGCTCTCAAAATACGCTTTCCAAAAGTTAACAAAGTTAGAGTTCAGATTTTTGGGGTGGTTGTTGAGCAAATACACCTGCACATCAATGCTTGAAAAATCAACCCATAACTTTTTAAAAAGATAGCTGGACTCAAAGCTCAAAAAGTCAGGCTTGTTTTTGTACAAGTCCAATGACTTGCTGTTTTGCATCAAGTCCGAGATGACATAAAGTTTTTGCTCTCCTTTCACACTGGGGTCATGAAGTGAGTTCAAGTTCACCAATTGAAGCATCTCAAGGATAGGGGACTCTTTGGCCGACTCAAAGTTCAGTTGCTGGGACAATAAATTTTGTAGGGGTGTGTAAAACTTGTCATGGTAGGCTTGTGCCAACAGCTGGGGGTTTTCAATCCAGATGCTTTTTCCTTTGCCGTCTCCTGGGTTGCACAGTGAGAAGAGGGCTTGTGTTTCTTTCTTGAAGTCATCTCCTAAAATGTAGACCGACAAGAGGTGACCCTCAGGTAACTTTTTCACAAGTTCATTGACAGCGTTTTTCAATGAAATCTTTTGTGCCTCGTTGAAGGCCTCAGTTCGATCGATCAAGATTGCATATTGGCCTTTGGCGCCATCAAGAGGACATAAATTGTGCGCGTTCACACCTTGCGCTTTGTTGCTGAACCACCAAAAAACACCGGCAAGAATGCCAAGGTTCATGAGGACAAAAAAACCAGTTTTGACCATGTTGAATCTGGCATTTTTCTTTGCAACTTTACTTTGTCTTGGCATTTGAGAAGCTAGCGGTTAATAATATTTGAGGTGGTTGATTTGAGTGAGGTAAGCATCAAAAACTGTGTAGACCTCTTGTCTCAGATCGGCAATGTTGGTTTCCGAGAACTCCAAATGGTCTTGGATATTTTTGACCACCTCGTTTTCTTTGGTCAAGTCGAATTTGGGAATTCTGATGGGCGACAAGGACGGCATGGTGTTGAAGTACGCTGGCTTTAAGCCGTCGTCACGAGACGTTT
>Ga0209829_10000541_pt1 | contig 33670 bp, 33 predicted proteins | sample C_140205_EF_Meta_FD_187311 | JGI IMG/M metagenome (GOLD analysis project Ga0209829, IMG submission 187311) | Freshwater microbial communities from Lake Croche, Canada to study carbon cycling - C_140205_EF_MetaG (SPAdes) (version 2) | ecosystem: Environmental > Aquatic > Freshwater > Lake... | reverse complement strand
ATGGGTGTGCCCCGGGCCGACGCCGAGCTGATTCGCTTCAAACAGATGGGGCGCGGAGCGGTTACATCCTCCTTCCTCTATCACTACGCCCGGCTGATCGAGATTCTGGCCTGTCTGGAGTGGCTTGAGCGCATCCTCGAAGATCCCGGGCTGGTCGACGGTGATCTGCGGGCCGACGCCGGGATCAACTCCCTGCGGGGCGTCGGCGCGGGCGAAGCGCCGCGCGGCACGCTCTTTCATGATTACACCGTCGATCGCAATGGGCTTTTACAAAAAGTGAACCTCCTGGTCGCCACCGGACAGAACAATCTCGCCATGAACCAGACGGTCGCCCAGATCGCCCGCCATTACGTGCACGGTCGGGAGATTCCCGAACCGATGCTCAACCGGATTGAACACGGAATCCGCTGCTACGACCCGTGTCTGAGCTGCTCGACCCATGCCGTCGGCCAGATGCCCTTGCACCTCCGGCTCATCGGGCCGGGTGGGGAACTCCTGCGTGAACTGACTCGCGGATGATCCAGATCATGACAAAACAAAGCGACAGCAGAAAGACGGACGCCAGTCCGACCCAACCCTCGGACACGCCCTCCGGGCTTCATGGTTGCCCGGGAGACGGCCTGGCCGGGAACCGCAACCAATCCAATTGCGGCCTTCTTATCATTGGCTATGGCAACACCCTGCGCGGTGACGACGGCGTCGGGCCCGCGGTCGCCACAGCCTTGGAGGCGCTCAATCTTCCGGGCGTGGAGTCCATCGCCTGTCAGCAACTTTCCCCCGAGCACGCCGCCGCTCTCGCCTTTGCTGACAAGGTTGTTTTTGTCGATGCCGCCATGGATCCGTTGCCGGAGGTTCAGTTGCGGCGGCTGGAACCGGATAACACGCCCCAGCTCCTGACCCACGCTACGCATCCCAAGATGCTCTTGACGCTGGCGCGGGATGTTTTCGGTCATGCGCCCCAGGCATGGATGCTCACCATTCCCGGTTCGTATTTCAATTTTCGTGAGCATTTCTCCATTCTCGCCCAACGCGGTGTCGCCCAAGCGGTCGGGACCATTTGCGCCCTGCACCGGGGCGCGGCATGAATCGAGGCTCAAGATGCTTCGGGCCATGACTATCCGGCCCGCACCCAATCCCACTGCAGGCGGTGGGTGCATTGGTTCGGATGGGCCCGCTTTCCGCCATGCAGAGCCCTGTGGTTGGAGCCTCTACCCGCTAGGTAAGCCCGAGCACCCGGTGGAATGCGGTCATGGTGTAGAACCTGCGGTTGAAGCGAAATGCGAATTCGTCCGGGTAGGCTTGCAGATTTTGTGGGTTTATGCCGTGGTGGGTGCCAAGTGCCCACGTATTTAGGTTTCAGCGCACGAGGTGAATCATCGGCAGCGCCTGCTCGTTTTTTTATGATCGCCAACGGGTATCGTCGGCTTCTGGTTGTAGCCCAGTGCGTTCAGGCCGTTGTGACCGGCCCAGGCATCTGTGATAGTGCAGCTCTTGGGTTTAATGTTCCCGCCAGCAAGCGCGTCCACGCTTTTCGCTTCATCAAAAACAGGATCGCACCGGAGTCTGATCTTTTCTGTTTTTCACTTTGAAATCATTTGAAAAAATGAAGCTATTAAATCAAATGAAACTAAATCCTAAACTGGTTTTTTCAGTCGTCTTTTTCTCGGGCGCTTTGGCCGGCATTTCAGCGCAGTCCACTCCGAGTGACCTCGCTGCGAGCGGTTTTTTTTGAGGCGGCACCTTTTTCTGATTTAGTCCCAATTCCCCCCGATGCTTTGACGCTTTCAACCTTGATGCTTCCCGCAGCGCAATCGCTTGGATCTTCAGGTTCCTCGCCGGTTTCAGGAGGTTCCGGAATACCGCCAACTCCTATGTCCCGGAGCATTCTTTGCTCACGCTGGCAGGGGTTGGGGCGGCGGCAATGTTTTTGGGGCGGCGCCGGAAATAATCACGGGCGCTGAAGCCGGGTAAGTCTCTGAAAAAACGGGTTGAGGCTCCGCTTTGAGGGGTGCTGTTTCGCAATGCTTTTGCCAAAGGAGTGACTCTCGATTTGAATGCCCGGGTTTAGCTTGGGGCCTTTGGAATCGGCCGCTTGCAGAAGGGAGTGTTTTGATTCACTCCAAGGTTGAGGCGCCATGCCGATAAATCTCGAATAAGGGTTTGACAATCGGCTCCTTGGATCTATGATTTTCGAGACAATTTTATGGCTGAGAATATTCCAAATCCGCTGTCCGGCGCCGTGCCGACCAAGAAAACCACCGGCCGGGTTCAGCCCAAAAAGGAAACGGTAAGGATCAACCTCCCGCCAAAGCCGACTGCGGCACCGACCATCAAAATGCCCACTCTCCCGCCGGGCGGCCCCAGTGGTGGCAGTGCTCCTCTGTCGATTTCCAGCGCGGCTCCGGCGGCACCCGCCCCGGCGGCTGCCCTTGCTGTTCCCCGGGCCGCCTCGGCACCGGTCGCCCAGCGTCAAGCTTCCCAAACTCAAACACAACCCCGCTCCAACGCCCCGGCTTCTCCCCGGGCGGCCGTCCTTGGCCCTCTGGATACCGGACTGGCTATCGCCGCCGGTGCGGTGGGTTTGATTGCGGTTGGCAGCGTGGTCTATGTCGCTTTTTTCATCCTCCAATAAGATTTTTTCAACCTTTACCCCATTAGTTTTTATGGCATCTCAGAAGCTTGTTACGTTCACCCAGGATAATTTCGCCTCCGAGGTCATCCAATCCCAGTCCCCCGTTCTCGTTGATTTTTGGGCTGAATGGTGTGGTCCGTGCAAACAAATCGCGCCGCTCTTGGACGAATTGGCGGAGGAATATGACGGCCGCATAAAACTGGGCAAGGTGAACATTGATGATCACCCCGGTCTGGCGGCTGAGTTCAGCGTGCGGGCCATTCCCACGATGCTGCTTTTCAAGCAGGGCAAAGTTGCCGAGCAACTCGTTGGCGTGCGCAGCAAGCGCGATCTCAAGGCCAGCTTCGACCGCTTGCTGGCCTGAGGCCCTTTCGGGCTGCCGGGCGCCATGCCGATTTTTTTCAGTCCCGGCCAGCTCAGTCAACGCGCTGAATTCTACCGTCAGCTTGGGCAATACGCCTCGGCTGGAATCGGCGTGGTTCAAGCCCTGGACCAACTCCAGCGCCAGCCTCCTGCTGCATCCTATCGGAAGCCGGTTCAGCGCGTTTTATCCCGGCTTGCTCAGGGTTTACCCCTCACGGACTCACTGGCCGGCGAGCCGCGGTGGCTTCCGCACTTCGATCTGGCCCTGATTCAGGCGGGGGAAATGAGCGGCCGGCTCGACGCCTGTTTCCGTCTGCTGGCTGAACATTATAGCGATCGTGCCCGGCTGATGAGGCAGATGGTTTCGGATCTGATGTATCCGGCGTTTGTGCTGCATCTGGCGGTTTTTCTTTTTCCATTCCCGGATTTTTTCGCCTCTGGAAATCTCACGCCGTATCTTTTGAAGACGCTGGGTTTGCTTTTTCCGCTTTACGGTTTGATTGCCGCGCTGGTTTACGCGGCCCAAGGGCGGCACGGCGAGAGTTGGAGGGCGGCGGTGGAGAGGGTGCTGGCGCCGGTGCCCGTGCTGGGGACAGGGCGGCGTTTTCTGGCATTGGCCAGGCTGGCCGCGGCTTTGGAGGCCTTGCTCAGCGCCGGTGTCACCATCATTGAGGCCTGGGAACTTGCCGCCGCAGCCAGCGGGTCGCCCGCCTTACGCCGGGCGGTTGCAGGATGGAAGCCGCTGTTTGATTCCGGCGGGACACCCGCCGAAGCGATCAGGGGTTCGGGGGATTTCCCCGGTTTTTTCGTGAACCATTATCACACAGGCGAGGTCAGCGGCCAATTGGACCAGAGCCTGCGCCAACTGCATCGTTTTTATCAGGAGGAGGGGGTGCGCAAGTTGCATGCGGTGGCTCAGTGGACTCCCCGCGTGGTCTATTTGGCTGTGGCGCTGACAGTGGCCTACCGCGTGGTGGGCTTTTATATGGGCTATTTCAAGCAAATTGGCGAGGCGGGCGGTTTTTGAAATCGCGCCTTGCGGTCGGCCGCTCGGGAAACCAATTTCAGAGATGACCTTGAGCGGAATTTTGTCGGATGAGGAACTGCGCGGCCGGGAATTTCCTGTGACGCGGGAGAGGGTTTTTCTTGGTCATGCCGGAGTGTGTCCCCTGCCGCGCCGGGTGGCGCAGGCGGTGGCGGATCTCGCGGAGCAATCGACCCGGGGGGATCAGGAGGTTTCTGTCCTTGAGGCGCTGTTGGACAAAGGCCGCCGACTCACTGCCGAACTGCTGCAGTGCCGGCCTGAGGAGGTGGCTTTGGTGGGGCCGACCTCACTGGCTTTGAGTTTCGTCGCCAGCGGACTTAAATTCCGTCGGGGTGACAATATCCTGATCTATTTCGATGATTATCCTTCGAATGTGTACCCTTGGATGGCGCTGGCGGCCCAAGGGGTTGAGGTCCGGCTGATGAACACGCGTGGACTGGGCCTGATCCGGCCGATGGATGTGATGGGGCAGGTGGACGAGAACACGCGTTTGGTTGCTCTAGCCTCCTGCCATTTTATCAGCGGTTACCGGATTGATCTTGAGGCGATTGGCAAATTTCTCAGGGACCGGGGTGTGTTGTTTTGTGTGGATGGGATACAAACGCTGGGTGCTTTTCCGACCCTTGTTGAGCATGTGGATTTTCTGGCAGCCGACGCCCACAAGTGGTTGCTCGGCCCATGCGGCGCCGGAGTGATGTATGTGAGGCGTGAGGTTCAGGCCCGACTGACGCCGCCCGTTTACGGCTGGCATAATGTGGTTAGTCCTCAGTTTGTGGCCCAGGACCAGATCGTTTTCCGGTCGGATGCGCGGAAGTATGAGGCTGGTACCCACAATTTGCTGGGTCTGGCGGGGTTGACGGCCGGCTTGGAGTTGCTCCTAGAGGTCGGGGTGGAGGCCATTGCTGACGAGCTCCGTCGCAAGAGAGCGTGGCTGGTACCGGCATTGCAGGCCAAGGGTTGCTCGGTTCTCCATCCGGATGCCTCTCCGGCCAATGCCAGCGGGATCATTTCTTTTTCTCTGCCCGGGTCGGATACGGCCGTACTGCACCAAAAGCTGGCAGCGGCAAACATCACCGCGAGCCTCCGGACGGATCGTTCCGGCCAGCGTTATCTGCGGATCTCGCCCCACTTTTACAATACAGACGCGGAGTTGGAACGGGTTTTAGCCTTGCTGTAACGGTGGCGCCTCGGGAGTTGGGGGCTTGGGTTTGCTGCGGAACAGGCGCGCGGCGTCCGCATGCGCCATCAGAACATCCGGATCGCGCTGCAACGCATCGTAGTAATGCCTTGGAAAGCCCGTGCCTGTCTCCGTCGCCACCAATAGGGCGGCCGTGCTTTTTATCAAAGTCTCGGCGCAGCCCCTTTCCACCGATGCGGGCGCATCCAGCGCCTCATCCATCGACACGATGAGTTTCGACAAGGGCTGGAGCCAGACAAACCAAGGGTCGTCAGTCAGCAGGCGGAGGAACTGGGTGGCGGAGGTGATGGGCCCGATGCTCTGCTCATAACCCGCTCGTTCCGAATCGACCAAAGCCTTGTGGAGGTCGAGCAGCGCGTTTCGCAGTTGGGAGAGGTGCTTCTGAAAACCGATTGCCTCGGGTGTTTGATGATTGTGCATGCGGATGTTCTTTGGGTGGGGATTACGACCGGAGTATAGGGGAGAAGCGGGCCGGATTTTTTCCGGGCGGCAAAACGGGGCTTTCCATTTTCAGGGATCGAACTTTGTTCCGCGCGGCAAGGGCGCTGGCGTCATCTTCTATTGTTTCGCCGCTGTGCTGGAATGCGCCATTAAAACCGTGCGGCTGGGTGGAGTGGGCTTTTAAGTTTTCCCCCGGCAAAGCCTGAATGTCAAAGTTCGATTTTTGCAGGAGGCTGCAGGGGCGGTTAGCCGAATGATCCACAAAGCTATCCGTAAAAATTGTATCCTTAGGGGCCATGTTTCTTGTCAGGTTCATGCGCCAATGGGGGCGCGCCTTTGGCAATCCGGCGTCAGGTCAAAGCTCCGGGTAACAAGTGGGTGCCGGAGTTCGGACTTGCCGCGGGGATTGCGTCAATTGCCAAGAGGGTAGTGCGATCGTGGCGGCGCGACAAGCCCCCTAATAAGGGAGAGAGGCAAGAGGCGGAGGACGGGCGGGGTTTCTTCGCGCTTGCCGCTTACGTCGGCTGCCACAGGGCGGAAACGCGCCATTAATTCATCAGATACGAACTGCTATCATCATCCAAAAAAACGGCCGCCTGAGGCTGAAGGTAGGACTTGACCCTTGGTGGCGGCGCGAGACAATTGAACCGTATTTTTATGAGTATTTCAACCAATGTCGTCAGCCTCCATCCCTACTTCAAAGCCAAACCCGGTCAGCTCGCCGAAGCCAAGGCCATGCTTCCGCGGTTCGTCGCTGCCACTTCGGCGGAGAAGTTGGTTCTTCACTATGATTTCACCATCAACGGCGACGAGATTTTCTGTCGTGAATCCTACGCAGGCGCGGAAGGTTTGCTGGCTCATCTGGAAAATGTCGGCGCGGTGCTGGGTGAGTTTTTGAAAAGCTGCGATCTGACGCGCATCGAAGTGCACGGACCGGCCGGCGAGCTGGCCAAGCTCAAGGACGCGCTCGCGGGACTGAATCCTGTCTGGTTCGTTTACGAATGCGGTCTGAATCGCTGACCGTGCCGGGGTGGATCCGGCCCTTAGGGGCTTGGTGCGTTAATCTGCTTTGATGGAATTGTGTGAGTCGGCCCTTTCAGGCGTGACAAGCCTCTTTCGAGTTGAAAACTCCGCGCCGGAATTGAGCGGGGCTGCCGGATAATCATGGAGGCGACAAAGCCTGGCATTTGGCTGGTTTCTGTAAGCAGACCGGTCGGTGGTCCCATCACGAGCAGGATGGCCGGGCAGCAACGCCGGTGCGTCTGAATGTATGGCGGATATCTTCGAGCCGTTCCGGCCGGTGTGCACTCCGAGCCAAGCGCCTTGGTTTGCCGCATTCCCGGGCTTAAATCATCCGCATCTGCACCGTATCCACGATCTCTGTGCCGACGGAGATGGCACCGATGATGACCACGGTAGCTCCGGGGTGGATTTGCCCCTGAGACAGGAGCTGGTGCAGAGCCATTTCAATCGTGTTCTGGGGATTGATGAAGTCGAAGGGGGCGAGGAAGGGTTTGACGCCCCAGCTGAGCGTGAGTTCATTGGCCCTTTTTTCATTGTCACAGAGTGCGAAAATTTTCGAGTGGCGTGGGCGCATCCAGGCGGTATGCCTGGCCATATTACCGCTGCGGGTGACGACCACAATGGCTTCGGCTTTCAGTTCGTTGGCCATCACAACGGCGCTTTTGACCAACTTCTGACGCGGGGTGGTCAGGTCGGATTGCTCGAAGAAATTAGCTCCACCGCTCCGCTCAATCCGCCGGGCGATCCGGTCAAACACCTCGATGCACTTGAGTGGATATTTACCCACGGTGGTTTCCCCGCTGAGCATGATTGCGTCGGCCTGTTCAAAGATGGCGTTGGCCACATCGGTCACCTCGGCCCGGGTAGGCATCGGGGACTCAATCATGCTTTCCAGCATGTGCGTGGCAACGATGACCGGTTTGCCCAAACGCAGGCATGTTTTGACAATCCGCCGCTGGACGATGGGCAGCTCTTCATAGGGGATTTCAATGCCCAGATCGCCCCGGGCGACCATGATGCCATCGGCCTCCTGGACAATGGACTCGAGGTTTGCCACGGCTTGTTGGTCTTCGATCTTGGCGATGACCAGCGGGCGCGGCTTGCCCGGCTCGAACAATTCCTTCAGTTGAAGGAGATCGCGCGCTTCCCGAACGAAAGAGAGCGCTATCAAATCGACACCCACCTCCAAGCCCAGAGCGATGTCCTTGAGGTCCTTGGCCGTGAGGGCCGGCAAGCTCACTTTGACGCCCGGGAGGTTGATGTGGCGGCGGCTGCCCAGAGTGCCCTCGGTGAGCACTTCGCATTCGACCTTGTTGCCGGCCTTGGCCAGCACCTTCATCTGAATGGCGCCATTGTCGAGCAACACCACGTCGCCGACACTGATGTCATTGATGAAATTGGCGTAATTGACATCCACCGAATGCTCCTCTTCGCTCCGTTCGCCGCGCACGGTCAGCGTGAATTTCTGCCCCGGCTTCAGATCCAGAGGCACCCCTATGTCCCCCGTCCGTATGGCCGGCCCTTGGGTGTCCATCATGATCCCCAAATGCGTCTGTCGGGCGGATGCGGTGGAGCGGATGTCTTTGACGACACGGCGGACCCAGTCGTGTGGGGCGTGGGACATGTTGAGGCGGAAGACGTTCACACCTGCGTCGGCAAGGCGGCCGAGCATTTCGGCCGAGTCGCTGGCCGGGCCGAGGGTGGCAACAATTTTGGTTTTTCGCAAAGCGTTCGCCTGCATGCGCGCGAGGGTATGGCCCAATGAACGGAAGGAAAAGTTTAATTCATTTAAGAATCTGGCCTTTTTGACAGCGCTTGGGTTCTAGCACTTGTCTTTCATATCCCGGCCTTTTCGCAGGCAGGGATAATAATGAGGCTGGCAACGGCCGGTCCGGCGGCTTTGAGTCACGCATTGCCAGTGGCAGCACCCCCGAATCAGGCTTTCAACAATCGCTTTCGCACGGCGAATCCAAACGGATGTGGCCAGCCCAATCAGGGTCGGGTCGGGGTGCCCAGCAACCGCTGTACGAGCCGCACTTGGTCAGGATGTTTGGCGGCGACATTGTTGCGCTCTGCCGGGTCCTGATGAATCTGGTAGAGTTCGAGCGCGGCCGTGGTGTTGGTGCGCACCCCCTTCCAGTCTCCCACACGGGCGGCCTGGGCAGGGTCGTTTTCTACGGATTTCCAGTGGAATTCCTCGTGGACCCGGGCTGGTTTTTTGCCCAGCAAAACCGGCAGGAGGGAGATGCCATCGAGTTTTTCGGGGGGGCGGGTCAGAGCCAGTTCGGCGGCGGTCGGCAGAAAATCCCAAGCGGCGCAGGGCTGGTCGCTCGTGCGGCCGGGGGGGATGCATCCGGGCCAGCGAACCAGCAGCGGTACGCGCAGCCCGCCCTCATAGACACTGCCCTGTCCGCCGCGCAGGGGGCCGGCACTTTTGAAAAACTCCGGCGGGATTCCCGTTTCCCGCAGTGGTCCGTTCACGCTGGCGAATATCACCACGGTGTTCGTGGAAAGTCGTTCCCGCTCCAACGCATCGAGAATCTGCCCCACCCCGTCATCAAGCCGCGAGACCAGCGAGGCGCGGATCCGGGGGAGCGGGGGCCAGGAGTCGTTGGCATATCTGGGATGGGCCGCTGAAGCCAGATTTGGGATTGTGACAACCAGAGGATAGGCGACGCACAGAAAGAAGGGGCGGTGGTGGTTGAGCGGTTCTGGTTTGTTGCCGTGAATGAAATTCACCGCTGCGGTGGTCAGCAGGTCGGGCATGAAGCGCTCGTGGCGGCCGCCTTCGTTTTCTGCAAACTCTATTTGCCCGTCGAACCCGGTCACCGGATCGTGCCGCCACAAGCGGGGGGTGAAGTAATCCCGGGCATGCGCCAAACTGAGAAAACCCGCAAACTCGTCAAAGCCGTATTTGTCAGGGGTGCTCGCACCGGTATCCCCCAAACCCCAGGTTCCGATCAAGCCGGTGTGATATCCGTGGCTTTTCAAAAACGCGGCAACCGTCAGGGATTCCGGCGGAAGCGCTTGGTTGAAGCCGGTCCGCAGGCGCACCGGCTCCAGACCGGTCATCCAGGCCGCCCTAGCCGGGGCGTCCTCCGGACTGCCGGTGTAGAAGCTCGTAAAGCGGATGCCCTGTGCGGCAAGCTGATCGAGTCTTGGCGTTTTGATCAGAGTCTGGCCATAGCATCCCAAGTCCCCATAGCCCAGGCTGTCCGCGAGAATCAGCACCAGGTTGGGGCGGCGGGGTGCGGGTGCGGGCATCTTGATTTTTGACGGTGGCTTGTTTGTTGTTGCGGCCAAGGTCGGCCCGCAAACCAACGCGAGTATCGCCAGTCCCAACCAGCACTGCGCAGAGAGCCGCGGAATTCCGGGCCGGTTTTTTTTCATAGTCAGACGCACTCTGGGGCAGGCACAAGGGAATGTGCAATCCAAATTGCGGGCGTCCACGGCGGGAGCGTGTTTGTTTTTCGGGCCGGGCCGGCTGAACCGCCCGGGCCGGCTCCCGGCTGGGTGGTGGAAAATCACGCTGGAATAAGACTTTTCAAATCGGTTTACAGTCGGCAACTTAAGTGCATGGTTCCCGACGAACAGCCGAATGTTGATCCGGTGCAAGCTACCGACGGTGCGCCTTTACGCCCGCGCCGTCGCTCCCGCCGGGGCGGTCGCCGCCATTCCCGCGCCCGCGGCCCCCGTCCTGATGCCACGGGCCTGCCTCCCGAATCCCCGCAGAATCCAGCCGACATCTCGGACCCCGTCGATGCCGCCGATGATGCCTCTTCCAGAGAAGCCACCCATTCGGAATCGCCTGAACCCCGGGATATGACTGCTACGTCCTATGAATCGGATAGTGCTGCGGCCGGGCAGGATGAGCCCGATTCCCCTCCTGACCGCATGCCGTCACCGGCGCGCGAGCCGATGCGCGAAAGCCCGCCTTCCAAGCCCCCCGAAATTTTCGCCGTCTCCAAGGCCATCGATCAGGTCAATCACGTGATCGCCGACCTGAAACAGGTTCTCGTAGAAATGGAGGAACTGCTGGAGACTCTTGAGCTGGCTGAGAGGCAGAAGATTGACGACGAGCGCGAGTTGGAATCCCTGCACAGGGCCTTGCGCCGTATGCATAATCCCCGCGAAGGCGCAAACCGGCACTAGTCGACGTCTGCCCTTGGCCACCAGCCTTCAGTTGATTGAGGCGGCGGAGCGTCTCCGGTCCGCCGTGAACTGCTGTCGTTTTTCACCCCCCATCGCTCTGATTTACAATCCGTTGGATTACGCTTGGGCCGTGCATGAGGCTTATCTGCGAAAGGCCGGGGGAGGGCGTAAAAAGATCATCTTTCTGGGGATGAACCCGGGCCCCTTCGGCATGACTCAAACTGGCGTGCCCTTCGGGGAGGTGGCCGCTGTGCGCGACTGGCTGGAACTGGAACGGCCGGTGGGCAAGCCTGCCCAGGAACATCCCAAGCGCCCCGTCACCGGGTTTGCCTGCACCCGCTCCGAGGTGAGCGGACGCCGGCTCTGGGGGTTGTTCGCATCGCGCTTCGGCCGGGCCCGGGATTTTTTCGAACAGCATTTTGTTCTGAACTACTGTCCGCTTGTGTTCATGGAAGCGGGCGGGCGCAACCTCACCCCCGATAAGTTGCCCGTCTGCGAACAGGCAACCCTCTTCGCGGTCTGCGATGAACATCTGCGGGAAGTCGTCCGGATTCTGGCCGCGGAGTGGGTGATCGGCGTGGGTGATTTTGCATATAAGCGGGCGGGACATGCCCTGCAAGGAGAGCCGGTGCGACTAGGCCGCATTTTGCATCCAAGCCCGGCTAGCCCGGCGGCCAACCGCGACTGGTCAGGGCAAGCCACAGCCCAAATGCGGGCGCTGGGGCTGTGGGATTAGCCCGTGTGCGGGCGCCTGCATCAATTGAGCCTTGAAATCGCAGGCCGGAACTCTACTTTGGCCCCATGTCCGCCGCCGAATTTGACATCCATTACGTAGCCCAACTCGCACGCCTCTCGCTATCCCCGGAGGAGGAGGGAACCCTTGCCTCCCAACTCACCAGTATTTTGGGCTACATCGAAAAACTTAAAGAAGCGGACGTCACCGGTGTCGAGCCCACGGCCCATGCTTTTCCGCTCGTCAACATTACCCGTCCGGACGTCGTGTCCCAGTCCTTGTCCACCGAAGCGGCCTTGCGTAACGCGCCCCAGCAGGCCAACGGCCTGTTCCTAGTGCCTAAAATCGTGGAGTGAGGTCTAAACCAGTCCCGAATACCGACTGCCTGAACCCCTGCTCATGCTGAACCAACTCACCATTTCTGAACTCACCACGAAACTGGCCCGGGGCGAAACATCCGCGCGCCAGACCTTGCAGGCTTGTCTGGATCAAATCCAGCGCGTGGACGACAGGGTTCACGCCTTTCTAAGCCACGATGCGGCCGACGCTCTGGCGCAGGCGGATGCTGCGGATCAGGAGCTGGCCGGCGGCGGTTCAGGCAAGCCGCTGCTGGGAGTTCCCATTGCGATCAAGGACGTCATCGCGGTCAAAAACCAACCCCTGAACTGCGCCTCCAAGATTTTGGGTGATTTCATTTCGCCCTACGATGCCGCGGTGATTGAAAAATTGAGGGCCGCCGGAGCGGTCGTTTTCGGCCGGCTCAACATGGACGAGTTCGCCATGGGCAGTTCCACGGAGAATTCCGCTTTTGGCCTGACCCGCAATCCTTGGGATCTGACCCGTATCCCCGGAGGATCTTCGGGCGGTTCGGCGGCCGCAGTGGCCGCCGACGAGTGTTTGGCCAGCTTGGGCTCGGACACCGGCGGGTCTATCCGCCAGCCCGCTGCCCTTTGCGGCTGCGTCGGCTTGAAACCCACCTATGGCCGTGTCTCGCGCTATGGGTTGGTGGCTTTCGCCTCCTCTCTGGATCAGATCGGTCCGTTCACCAAGGATGTTCGGGATGCGGCCATTCTGCTGGGAGTGTTGAGCGGGCACGATTTGCGCGACTCAACCAGCGTGGCCCTGCCCGTGCCGGACTACGCGGCGGCCCTGACCGGCGATCTCAAGGGATTGAAACTGGGGCTTGCCCGGGAATATTTGGTCGATGGCTTGGATCCCGAGGTCAAGGCGGCGGTGAATGCGGCGGTGAAACAGTATGAAAAACTCGGTGCCGAGATCGTCGAGGTTTCCCTGCCGCATACCGAGTATGCGGTGGCAACGTATTACATCGTCGCCACCGCCGAAGCGTCCGCGAACCTGGCCCGGTTCGACGGCGTGCGCTACTGCGAACGGGTGGCCGGGGGGGATCCCATTGAAATGTATTCGCGGACCCGGGGTGCGGGCTTCGGGCCGGAGGTTAAACGCCGCATCATTCTGGGCACCTACGTGTTGAGCGGAGGTTACCATGACGCCTACTATCTGCGCGCCCAGAAGGTTCGCACCCTGATCCGCAACGATTTTTTGAAGGCCTTTGAGACCGTCGACGCCATACTGACTCCCACCACCCCCACGGCCGCCTTTAAAGCCGGCGAGAAATCGGGCGATCCCCTGCAGATGTACCTGTCCGACATCTTCACCATCTCGTGCAATCTTGCGGGTATTTGCGGGCTGAGCCTGCCTTGCGGATTCACGGGTAACACCAGACCGCGCCTGCCCATCGGCCTCCAATTGCTCGGCAAACCCTTCGGTGAAGAAACCCTGCTCAAACTCGCCCACGCCTATGAGCAGAGTGCTGGATGGCACAAGGAAAAGCCGCCGTTGGCGTCCGCCTGAATCCGCAACGAAGGACGGTGTAAGGCACCCGGCATCAGGCGGATCAAATAAACCAATGCGAACCGGGGTTTGACCTTCGCCTGAGTTGAGGGCGGGGGTGAAGGTGTTTTTGCGGGGTTTTTATTCTGCCGTCCGGATGCTGCGGCCTGTTTCCGGCGGTCGAGCCGGCTTGGTTTCCTGACTTCCAAATTTGCGCCGACCCGTTATGTTGTGGGCCGATTTATGGCGAACTTAGAATCCGTAACCGCACCGAATCCCGCATCGCTGGGCTACTCCATGCCGGCCGAATGGGAACCGCACGCCGCCACTTGGCTGGGCTGGCCTCATAACGAGTCCGATTGGCCGGACAAAATTGACGCCATCCGCTGGGTGTATGGCGAGATGGTGCGCAAGATTTCCGTCGGAGAACTGGTCCGCATCCTGGTGCGGGACCGGGCCGAGAAAGCTTTTGCGGCGGGTTATCTCAAGCGCGCCGGTTGCGACCTAAAGCGGGTTCAATTTGTCATTCACCCTACCAACCGGGGTTGGACGCGGGACAGCGGTCCCATTCACGTTACCAAGGTGAAAAGTGCCGGGCGGAAAGCTCAGAGCGCCATCGTCCACTTCCACTTCAACGCCTGGGCGAAATACAAGGATTGGCAGAAGGACACGCGCGTTCCGGAAACAGCCGCCAAACTGCTCAAGAGGCCCCTGTTTGACGCGCAATTCAACGGGAAGAATTTCATCATCGAAGGAGGCGGCATTGAGGTGAACGGACGCGGGACATTGCTGACCACCGAGGAATGCTATCAGCATCCGAAGATCCAGGTGCGCAATCCGGGCATGACTCGGGCTGAATACGACGGTCAGTTCAGGAAATATCTCGGGGTGAAGAATGTGGTCTGGCTGAAAAACGGCCCCGTGGGGGATGATACCCACGGGCACATTGACGACATCGCCCGTTTCGTTAATCCGAAAACGATAGTGCTCATCAAGGAATCGAACCGCCGCGATATTAATTACAAGCCGCTCGCGGAGAATTGGGAACACGTTGAGGATCTGCGGCTGGAGGACGGGTCCAAACCGGAAGTGATTCCGTTGCCGATGCCTTCGCCGGTTTTTTACGGTAAGTGGCGCCTGCCGGCGAGCTACGCGAATTTCTACATCTGCAACGCTTGCGTCATCGTCCCGACTTTCAACGATGTGAACGACCGCGTTGCGCTGGGTGTTTTGGGTGACCTGTTCACGGACCGCCCGGTGGTGGGCATTCATGCCGTTGACCTGGTGCTCGGGTTCGGTTCGCTGCATTGCCTGACGCAACAGGAGCCGGCTTGAGTTGGATGATGCCATTGGCGCGTCGGGGCTGCGGCTGGCGGGGTTTTGTTTCCGGCATTCATGGGCGGAAGGAAGTCCGGATTGCCGCGGCTTGCCCAGGGGGCTGCGGCTTGGCAGACTGAAGCGACATGCGCGAACAGCTGCGGATCTGGGCGGAAACCACGGAAACCTTCGTTCTGGAGGTTATTTTCGATGAGCGCCGCGGCACCGTCGCCAACCTAATGCGCGGCCTGCTCTTTGGCTGTTCCAAAATCTTCCAGGTCATCGTCAAGCTGCGCCGCTTTCTTTACAACGTCCGCATCTTCCGCGATTCCACTCTGGGCGTGCAGGTCATCGCCATCGGCAACCTCACGGTGGGCGGCACCGGCAAGACCCCCGTGGTTGAGAAATTCGCCCGCGAACTCCGCGATCAGGGCCGCAACGTGGCCATTCTCTCCCGCGGCTACCGATCCAAACCCACTCCGCTTCACCGCAAGCTGCTCAACAAGATCCTGCTCCGCGAGGACACCACGCCGCCCCGCGTGGTGTCCGATGGCAAATCGCTGCTGCTGGATTCCGAGATGGCCGGCGACGAGCCCTATATGCTCGCCTCCAATCTGCGGGATGTGGTGGTGCTGGTGGACAAGGACCGGGTCAAGGCCGGGCGCTACGCGATCGAGAAATTCGGCTGCGACACGCTTCTGCTCGATGACGGGTTCCAGTATTGGAAGCTGCGCGGGCGGCGTCAGGATGTGGTTTTGATCGACCGGCAGCAGCCGTTTGGCAACGAGCGGCTGCTGCCGCGGGGCACTCTGCGGGAACCCCCGTCGCATCTGGCCCGGGCCAGCGTCATTTTCATCACCAAAAGCGACGGGCAGACCCAGCAACTCCGCCAGCGCATCACTGCCCTCAACCCCACCGCCGGCATCATCGAATGCGTGCATCACCCGATGTATCTCGAGGACGTGTTCACCGGTCAGCGTCTGGATCTGGAAAGTTTGAAGGGCCGCAAGCTTGCGTCCTTGAGCGGCATCGCCCAGCCTGAAAGTTTTGAGGGCAGCCTGGTCAAGTTGGGCGGCGAGCTGGTCTATTCCAAACGGTTCGCCGATCATCACCGATTCACCCAGCAGGAGGTGCTCAACGCCATCAACCGCAGCAAAAAGCGCCTGGCCGAAGTGCTCATCACCACCCAGAAAGACGCCGTGCGCTTCCCAAAAATCGACCGCCGCGATCTGCCGGTTTATTTCATGCGCGTCGAGATAAAAATCCTCAGCGGGGCCAAGGACTTCCAGGATTGCGTGCGCAAGATTTGCTTCCGCTAAGTCATGGACACGCTGCTTTACCTGATGGGTCGCGCGTTGGTCTCGGCCATCCAGTTGCTGCCGCTGGTGTGGGTGGCCCGTCTCGGAAGGGCCGGTGGCGCGCTGGCCTACGGGGTGGACGCCCGGCACCGCCGTGTGGCGTTGCGCAATCTGACCCGCTGTTTCGCCCGTGAGAAGTCGGCGGAGGAAATCCGCGCGATGGCCCGGGAAAACTTCCGGCGGATCGGTGAGAATTTCGCTTCTGCGATTAAAACCGCTTCCATGACCCGGGACCAGCTCGCCCCGCATTTTGAGATCACCGGAGGAACGGAGGTGCTCTCCCAGCTCACGGGTTCTCCGGCCCGCAGCGCGGTGGCAGCCATCGGGCATTTTGGCAACTTCGAACTCTACGCCCGTTTCAGTCAGTTCATGCCCTCCGTCCCGAGCGCGACCACTTACCGGGGGTTGCGTCAACCGGGGTTTGACCGGTTGCTGCGAAGTCTGCGGGGCAATTCGGACTGTGTGTTTTTCGAGCGGCGCACTGACGCGGCTGTGCTCAAGATCTGGATGCAGGAAGGCCCCGGTCGCATGTTGGGCTTGCTGGCCGACCAGAGTGCCGGGGGAAAGGCCCTGCGTCTTCCCTTTCTTGGTCAGGAATGCGGCACGTCCGCCGCTCCGGCGGTTTTGGCGCTGCGCTACAACTGCGTTCTCTTTACCGCCATCTGCTATCGCATCGGGCTGGCCCGCTGGCGCGTCGAAGCCGGGCAGGAGATTCCCACCCATGAAAACGGAATTCCCCGGAGCATGGAAGCCATCATGCGCGAGGTGAATCTGGCCTTCGAGGCCGCCGTGCGGCGGGATCCTGCCAACTGGTTCTGGGTTCACAACCGTTGGAAACCCGGTCCCCAGTCCATTCCCATTCCCGCAGCCCGGGAGCAGTCCCGGGACTAGGTCATGGCAGCCCGCGATCCATCAGCCGGCCCGGATCCCCGCCGCATTCTGGTGCGCGGCGTCAACTGGCTAGGCGACGCCGTCATGACCACGCCGGCATTGTTGCGCTTGAGGGAACGGTTTCCCTCCGCTCACATCACCTTGTTAACCCCGGAAAAGCTGGCCGATCTTTGGAGGCACCATCCGGCAGCGGACGAAATCATTTCTTTCGCCCCTGGCAGCGGGCTGTTTTCCATCGGCGGCAAGCTCAGGAATCTCCAGTTCGATCTCGCGCTGGTGCTGCCCAACTCCCCGCGCTCGGCCCTGGAGGTCTGGCTGGCCCGCATTCCGGCCCGCATCGGTTATACCCGGCCTTGGCGCAATTTCTTACTGACCAAGGCCGTTCCGCCGCGCGCCGATGCCATCCGGATGCGCAAGCGCTCCGGGCTGGAGATCCGGGCGCTGATTGCGGGCAAGGCCGTTGCAGCCGGAAAGGCATGGCGGGCTTCAAACGGTTTTTCAGCACACCAAATCCACGAGTATTTGCATCTTGCTGCGGCTCTCGGCGCCAACCCTGAACCCATCGCCCCGCGGGTGGTGGTCACACCGGAAGAAGTCAGGGCGGCCAGGGAAAAGTTCGGATTAGAGAATCTGACCGGACCGGTTTTCGGTCTGAACCCCGGCGCGGAATATGGCCCGGCCAAACGATGGCCGGCAGGCCGGTTTGCCGAGGCAGCCCGGCGCGTTCAGGCCCGTACCCATTGCGTCTGGCTCATTTTTGGCGGCAATGGCGACAGGGAAATCGCCGACAGAATGGAGGCGGAGCTTCGAGGCTTGAAAATCAAGGTCAGCAACCTGGCAGGCCGCACTTCGCTTCGCGAATTGATGGTCCTGCTGCGGGGCTGCCGGGTTTTGCTCACGAACGATTCCGGCCCGATGCATGTGGCCGCCGCGCTCGGAACCCCCGTGGTGGTCCCCTTCGGCAGCACAGCCCCGGAATTGACAGGCCCTGGATTGCCGGGATGCACTGGTCACCATCTCCTGACGGCCTCAGCCGCTTGCTCACCCTGTTTTCTGCGGGAGTGCCCCGTGGATTTCCGCTGCATGAACGGCATCAGTGTGGACAGGGTGGTGCAAGCTCTGATCCAAGCAGCCGCCTGAGGTGAGCCCGGGGCCGGTTCAGCCGCCTGCCACAATTTTCACGATCTCCAGCCGGTCACCCGCCCGCAATTGACGCCCGGAAAATTCCGAGGGGGCGACCGCCTCGCCGTTGAGTTCAACGACGACGCTGCGTGGCAGAAGCTTTTGGGAAAGCAGAAAGTCTTCCAGCGAGCAGGGCAGGGCTGCGGCGATTGTCAGGCCGTTGGCTGTGATGTTGGAATTCATCGGGATGAACTGGAAAAGCGGGCGGATAAGCAGGGCCAGAGTAGTGCCGTTTTTTTATGCTGTTAGTGCCGAATCCCAGTCTTTCCATACCGGCTCGTAACCCAGCTTGCGGATCAACTCCGCAATTTCACCGGCTGAACGTTCGTCGGCAATGTTGAACTGGCCCGTGGCATTGGTTGCCTGGTTGGGCTGCGGCGCCCATTCGCCGGCCCCGGCCGCGAGCTCGACAATCTTTCCCCGCACTGTCTGGTGGATGTTCTCCTTGCCCGCACCGGTATACCCACCCGGTTCGGTATGGCTGCCCGCACTCACCATTGTCACTCCCAGAGGGATCAGTCCGTCGCGCAGTCGCGCCGGTTCACGCGTTGAAAGCACGATGCCGACATCGGGAAACATCAGGCGGAAGGCGCAGATCAAGAGGGTCAGCTCGCGGTCGGTCATGTGGGTGAGCGGCTGGAAATCGCCGGCGCAGGGCCGCAGCCGGGGCAGGGAGATGGTGACGGAGGCTTTCCAGCAATGCCGCAGCAGGTAGTCGGCGTGGGCAGCCACACTCAATGCCTCCCACCGCCAGTCTGCCAAGCCATAGAGCGGGCTGATCCCCAGCCGGCGGAACCCGGCGGCGTAGGCCCGCTCAGGCGTCTCCAGTCGCCAGTCGAAATTCCGTTTCGGCCCGGCCGTGTGCATCCGGCCATAAATCTCGCGCTCGTAGGTTTCCTGATAAACCACGAGCCCCTCCGCACCTGCGGCAACCAGCGGCCGGTAATCCTCCGTCTCCATCGGGCCGACTTCCAGCGACAGGCTGGGCCACTCGGCGTGAAGGGCGGCAACGCAGTCGCGGAGGTAGTTGCTGGAGACGAATTTGGGATGTTCGCCTGCCACGAGCAGCAGGTTGCGAAAGCCTTGGGCCTTTAGTTCCGCCGCCTCGCGCAACACCTCGTCCACCGACAGGGTGACGCGCAGGATCGGGTTGTCCCGGGAGAAGCCGCAGTAGGCGCAGTTGTTCACGCACTCGTTGGAAAGATAAAGCGGGGCGAAGAGGCGGATGGTCTTGCCGAAACGCTGCCGGGTCAGCAACTGGGCACGCCCGGCCAGTGCCTCCAGAATTTCCGAGCCGCCGGGGGAGATCAGCGCGGCGAAATCGGCCAGGGACAGGCGGCTTTTGCCCGAGGCTTGCAGGGCGCCGACCGCACTGGTGGCCAGTGACTTTTTGATGAGGTCATCCAGCGGCAAAGAATTAAATTCAGCAACAAAACTCACGGCTTAACTCTATCAAGGAGGCCGGAAAAGTCCAAACATCGTGGCTGTGCAGCCGGACTATTTCGCGCAAGTCCGCAGGAGCCCGGGAAAATTTTATTGATGATAATGCGGCGGGCGGGAGGAGTTGGCCTTGATCCGTTCCAGTTCCATTGTCTCGGTGGCGGCGGACTGGCGCTGGACTTCCTTCTTGAGGCGGTCAAGCAGCTTGCTCTGCTCAGCGACCACGGCGTTCAACTGTTCGGCCTGATGTTCGAGATGGGCTACGACCGACTCAAGCTTTTCAATCCGATCTTCATCCGTCATGGAGGATAATCTGCCCATGTATCGTCCCAAAGTCGAGCCGGTGATCCTTCCATTGTCGCGCCCGGCCGTTGGGATGCTCCTTTCGTCCGCGCTCCGAGCAGGGCGTTACTTGGCGTTGCGCCGTGGCTGGAATTTAGGAACACTCGACAGAGATCGAATATCCAATGCCCAGTCAAAATCCAAAGCAAAACCGCCCGGCCCATTCCGCGCTGATTCTCGGGGTCGGTTCCTTCGCCCAGAGCCTCGGCGGAGCGCTGGCAGACGCCGGGGCCGATGTCGCCACCTACCTCACCCGCAACTACGGCCATTTTGGCCCCTCGCTTGTTGGTGCCACCTTTTCAAAGGAATCTTTCCCGAGTCCGGTCCCCCTGATTCGCGAGAGAAAGATTGCCGTGGTCATCCCCCAGTCCATCGACTGGGCGCTGCAGCCTTGGTCCAGTGATTTGGTGAACTCGGGCGCCGGTATTTTTAGTCCGACCGGTGAGGCGATGCGGATTGAGAGAGAGCGGGATTTTGCCCGTGAACTGTGCGGCCGGTTTCAAATTCCTTTTCCGAAATCCTTTGTCGCAGCGAACCGGATTGAGGCGGAGAAGATTCTTGCCGCGCATTCCCACCCTTTCGTCCTCAAAAACCCGCTCTGCTCGCCCACCAGCCCGATTCACACGGTTTTGTGCGAAACGGTGGAGGACACGCGTGCCTGGCTCCGCCACGTGAATTATGCCGAGGGCGTCTTTCTTCAGGAATATCTCGGCCGCGCCGAAGCGGGCCACATCGCTCTGATCAGCGGGGGCCAGATCCATTCCCTGGTCACAAATCAGGAATACAAATACGCATTCAACGGGAACATGGGAATCGTGGCCGGCGCGCCATTGGGCGGGATCGTCGAGCGGGATGAGCACGACAAATACGGCCTGGCACGCCAGCTCATCCATCCGCTGCTGCCCTGGTTGAGGCAAGTCAACTACCACGGCCCGATTCAGGTCACCGCCATTCAGCGCGATGGGCAATGGCATGTCATCGAATACAACGTCCGGATAGGCGTCACTTCCGGGCCGATGATTATGCGGATGCTGGAGGAGCCGCTGGAGAGCATTCTTAAAACCGCACGGAACGAGAAGCTGAAGTTGCGATTCCAGCCTGCGGTGAACTATGGATGTTCTCTCACGCTGGCCGGCTACGGATATCCATTCACCCAGATCCGAGGTCCGCAACTTCCGCTTGAAGTTCAGGGCGCGTTCGACTGTGACGTCTGGTGGAACGAGGTGGCTGCCAATCCTGACGGCGGACTGATGGCCACGGGCCAGCGCATCGCTGATATCATAGCCCTAGCCCCGACGTTGGAGGCGGCGATCGCAAAGGCCTACGCCAACATCCGCAAACTCCGTGTCGTCGGCAGTTATTTCAGAAGCGATGTGGGTCAAAGCCTTTGGCCGCCCGGCACGGTGTGACAAACCAGCAATCCCCGGGCGCAGGCCTTCTGCGGCCGGGGTTTTCAAGCCCCCGCCCCCTTGCACCGCCCGTCCCGTTGTGAAATGAACGGAAAAGGAATTTGGTTGTTTTCGTGGTTCGGGAGGCTGGCCGCGGCGATTGGGTTTGGACGCACTTCCGGATGGAGGCGGGTCGGTGCGGAGTGTCAGGCCGGGTGCCCCAATCGCTTTTTGGTTCGATTACGACTTGGTTTTGCGGCATGCTGGTCTCTCTGAACAGGCTCGGAACAACTCCTTCCACCATCGCCGGTGAACAGTATCCCGCCGGAGAACTTGTCCGCCGGCTTTTGGCTCTGGCTTGGCGCTTTCGCCGGGATTGTCTGGCGTCGCTTGCTCTCAGCATTGCGCTGCTCTTGCTCGGCATAGCGGGTTTGCAGCTGCTGGGGGTGGTCATCGACGTGATCCGCCACGCGCTGGATCCGGGCCAGCCCGCGCCGGTTTATCCGCTGGGCTGGCGGCCTCCGCCAGAGTGGTCGGCCATGGGAATAGTCAGCGCCCTGGCGCTGGCCATCGTGGTTCAGGCCTTGGTTCGCGCGGCTCTGACCTATTCCTACAACATGGTCATCGCCCGGCTGACTCAGGGCGAAATTGTTCCTGAGTTGCGCGCCCAGCTCTACGCCAAGCTGCAACGTCTGAGCTTCGGCTTCTTCGACCTGCACGGATCTAATTCGATTTTCAACCGGGTTACCGGCGACGTGCAAAACACACGCCTGTTCATCGACGGGGTCTTACTTCAGGGTTTGACCCTCCTGCTCACGCTGGCGGCTTACGCGGTGTTCATGTGGCGGATTCATCCGGTCCTGACTTTGGCCTGCCTGTCTGTGTCGCTGCCGCTGGCCGGGCTGGCGCGGTTTTATTCCCGGCGGCTGCGGCCAGGTTATCTGCGAAACCGCGAGCTGACAGATCAGATGGTCCTCCGGTTTAGCGAGAGTGTGCGCGGCATGCAGACGGTCAAGGGCTTCGCCGCCGAATCGCACCAAACTCGGCGTTTCGAGGAGGCCAGCCATCAAGTCGCCGCACAGCAGCAGCGGATTTTCTGGGACCTCTCCATCTTCACTCCCGGCACCCAGATCCTTTCACAAATGAGCCTGGTGATTCTCTTTGCCTACGGCGGGCGGCTCTATGTGGAAGGGAAGATCCCGCTGGGGTCCGGGCTGGTGGTCTTTGCCGGGTTGCTTCAACAGTTCACAGGGCAGGTGGCCAACATTTCCACGCTCGCCAATTCCGTCCAACAAAGTCTGGCCGCCGCCCGGCGGGTCTTTGAGGTTCTTGACACACCCGTCGAAGTGCAGAATCGGGCAACCCCCCTGATTCTAGCGGGCCTCACCGGGAAACTGGTTTTTGAACAGGTCAGTTTCGGCTATCACACGGACACTCTGGTCCTGTGCGACATCTCCTTTGAAGCCAAGCCCGGGCAGGTGGTGGGCCTTTTCGGCATGACCGGCGCGGGCAAGACTGCTCTCCTGAGCCTGATCCCGCGGTTTTACGATCCGCGATCCGGCCGGATTTTGGCCGACGGGTTGGACCTGCGGGATTTGGATCTGGACGCTTTCCGCCGTCAGATCGGGATTGTTTATCAGGAGAGTTTTTTGTTCTCAAACACCGTGGCGGCGAACATCGCCTTCGGGCATCCCCAAGCCACGATGGAACAGATCGAACGGGCGGCGCGGATCGCCTCGGCCCATGACTTCATCATCGCCCTGCCCAAGGGCTATGAAACTGTGCTTGGCGAATCCGGTGTGGACCTGTCGGGCGGCCAGCGCCAGCGACTGGCTCTGGCCCGGGCGCTTCTCTTGGAGCCACCCATACTCATCCTCGACGATCCAACCGCATCGGTGGATGCGGGGACGGAGAACGAGATTGTCTCCGCCCTGCGCGCGGCCATGGCAGGCCGGACCACCTTCATTGTGTCGAACCGGCTCAGCCTGCTGCGCCGCGCCGATGTGATCCTGGTGCTTGAGAATGGTCGCCTGACCCGGTCCGGGACCCACTTGGACTTGGCGCGCCAACCTGGTCCCTATCGGGAGACGGCCTTGCTACAACTGTCCGATCTCGAAGAAAGCGCGGATTTGATATGAAAAGGCCGGAGCGGAAACCTCAGGCGGAGGGAAGTGCCCAAGGCATCTCATCCCGGGAAGCTCTGACTTATTACCAACCGATGGAGGATCAGGAGGCGGACCAGGCACCGCTGCAAGTGGCGCTGATCCGCAGGCTGTTTGCCCGCACAAAACCCTACGCTGCCAAGCGGAACTGGCTGCTGATTTTGACCTGTCTGCGCGGCTTGCAGCTGCCTGCTTTGGCGTGGCTGATCGGCCATGCCATCAACGGTCCCATTGCAGGCCGCGATCTTCCCGGGATTTACCGGTATGCCTCTGGCTATGGCGCGCTGGCCTTGTTCACCGCAGTCACTTTCCATTTCCGCCAGCGCTTGGCCTTGGAACTGGGCGAGGCGGTGGTGCGCGATCTGCGCTCTGAACTGTTCCGCAAATTCATGACGCTGCCGATGGCCTTTTTCAACCGCACCAAATTCGGCCGCATCATCAGCAGAATGACATCAGACATCGACAGCGTGCGGGCCGGGGTGCAGGACGTGGCTTTCGTGGTTGTGGTGCAGGGGCTCCAGATGGCCACGGCTGCGGTGCTGATGGCTTGGTATAACTGGAAGCTCTTTTCCCTGATGCTTCTGCTGGCGCCGCTGATTTGGCTGGTCAACGAAAAATACCGGCGTGAAATGAGCCGGCGGCTGCGCAAGGTGGAGGAATCCTGGAGCCGGATATCCTCCACGCTCGCCGAATCGGTGAGCGGGGTGCGCATCACGCAGGCCTTTGTGCGGCAGGAAATCAACGCCGGCTTTTTCCGGAAGCTGGTGGATGTGCATGGCGAAAACAACGTCGGGGTCGCGCGCGCCTCGGCCGTCTTCGTCCCGCTGCTGCAGTTGAAGAGCCAGCTTTTCCTGAGCGCCATGGCCTTGGCAGGCGCTTACGGCACCCTGCGCTGGCACGGCTGGCTGCGCATGGAGGTGGGCGACCTGGTTATGTTTTTCTTTCTTGCCAACCTCTTTTTCGACCCGGTGCAGGTCATCGGAAACCAGTTCAATCAGGCGCTGATGGCCATGGCGGGGGCGGAGCGGCTGTTCCGGATGCTGGATCGGGACCCGGAATGGCGCGACGCCGCGCAGGCCAAACCCTTGCCGCCCATCTCCGGCCGTGTCGAGTTCCAATCCGTGGGTTTTGAATACACTCCGGGCCGGCCCGTGCTCAGCGGCATCAGCTTCACGGTCGAACCTGGCCAGACCGTGGCGCTGGTTGGCCACACCGGGAGCGGCAAAACAACCCTCGTCGGACTGCTCCAGAAATTCCACCCGCCCGGATCCGGCCGGGTGTTTGTGGATGGCGTGGACCTGAGCGACATCACGGGCGACTCCTTGCGGTCGCAGATGGGGGCCGTGCAGCAGAATAACTTCCTCTTCACCGGCACGGTGCTGGAGAACATCCGGTTTGCCAGGCCGCAGGCCACGGAGGCCGAAGTGAGGGGGGCGCTCGCTGCCCTGGACTGTGTTGATCTGCTGGATTCGCTGCCGCAAGGTCTCCAGACCGAGGTGGCGGAACGCGGAGCGGCGCTCTCTTCGGGCCAGCGACAGTTGGTCTGTTTCGCCCGGGCGATGCTGGCCGATCCGCGCATCGTCGTGCTTGACGAGGCGACCAGCGCGATCGACAGCGTCACCGAAGCGCGCCTGCAACGTGCGCTGGCGGTTCTGTTGCGCGGCCGGACCGCATTCGTTGTGGCTCATCGTCTGAGCACCATCCGCCAGGCCAGTCTGGTTCTGGTCATGGATCAGGGGCGGATTGTGGAGCGCGGAACGCATGAGAGCCTGTTGATCCAGAATGGAATTTACGCGCGATTGCACCGCGAATTTGCGGGTGCGCAACCGGGCCAAGGTTGACTTCCCCGCGTTTCACCCCTCAGGCGGCCTGCCGGAACAACCGTCATGCCGTCGGCTACGACTTGATATCCCGCACTTGGAACGCCGCAGCCCCGGCCAGAAAGGTGGTCAGGTTGAACGCCAGCAGGACACAAAGCGACTGGCCGATGACATCCCAAGGTGTGGGATGCTCATAGATCAAGATCCAGGCGCGAAAATAATGAGTCAGCAGCCAGGGTTGGTAATCCTTGAAAAACGGGAGTCCTTCCATCACCAGGTTCATGAACAGAAAGGTGAGGGCCAGAACGGTGGCCGTCGCGGGCTTCATGTTGAAACAGGAACACATGAAAGAAAGCCCCAGCACCACGCTGGCATTGAGCGTCATGAAAACCTGCGAGATCAGATAGAATTTGAACCCCTCGGTTGCGGTAAGCACGTTGAAAACCATTCCGGGCGCGAACACAAACATCCCCCGCCATGGAAACCACAGGCGGGCAAAGCCCAGCGCCGTTCCGCCCAGCACCAGCACCAGCACGGCGCAGAAAACCACCCCCGCCAGCCATTTTACAAACAACAACTGGAAGCGTGAAACCGGACGCGACAGGATCATCCGCAACGTGCCGTCTTCGGATTCTTTGGCGACGAGATCGCCGCCGACCAGCGCCGTGTAAAGCGGCATAAGCAGGGCCACTTGGGGGATGAGCATCACCACCGCCACGGTGAGAGCCGAGATGTAATCCCGGGCCTCATAGCCATTGCCCCCGAGCATCCGCTCCATTTGGTTCTGCCAATGGCTGAGGCGGAACACCAGCAGCATCGCCACTTGGGCGAGCAGGAAGGCGCCAAAGCCGATGTAGGTGCGTTTTTTTCCGAACAGTTTCCAGAGTTCGTTGCGGAGATGATGGTAAAGCATGGCTCAGGTTTTCCGGCGTGAGGGTTGGCCGCCACTCATCAAATTCAGGTAGAACTGTTCCAGTGTCTCCTCCGCGCAAGCGATTTCGTAGACAGCCCGCCCCCGTTCCACCAGGAATTTCACGATCTGGTCTGTGCCAACCCCTTCGCTCAAGGCCAGAAGCAGTCCCTCCTGCTGGCCGGTTATGAGCCGGGCTGCGAGCAGATCGCGCGCCGCCAGGACAAAGTCGTCCGTGCGGAGCCGGATCCATTTTTCGCGGCGTTTCGTCTCGGCCAGCGACCCCTCAAAAACCATGCGGCCCTGATTGAGCACGGCGATGCGGGTGCACAACTGTTCCACCTCGGTCAACAAATGCGAGGAGAGCAAAATGGTGAGTCCCATTTCGCGGTGCAGCCGCAGGATCGTCTCGCGCAGCTCGGCAATGCCCTCCGGGTCCAGCCCGTCGCCGGGCTCGTCGAGGATCAGTAACTCGGGCTGTGGCAGCAGGGCCTGAGCCAGAGCCAGGCGCGTGCGCATCCCGTGGGAATAGGTGCGCACTTTGGAGTGTTCACGGCCCTTGAGCCCGACCCATTCGAGGGTTTCCTCCAGCCGTCGGGGCGGGGTGGGGGCGGTGTAAGAGCTGAAAATCTCAAGGTTGCGCCAGCCGCTGAGGTAGTCGTAAAAGGCCGGAGTTTCGAAGATTGCCCCGACCTTCTGCAAGGCCAGCCGCCGCCGCTCCGACACATCATGGCCGCGGATGCGCACCGTGCCGCAGGTGGGCCAGACCTGGCCGAGCATCATGCCGATTGCGGTGCTTTTTCCGGCGCCATTGTGTCCCAGCAGGCCGTAGATTTGTCCCGCCGGCACGTTCAGCGACAAATCATCCACCGCGAGGCGCGCGCCGAACTTTTTGGAAACATTTTGGAATTGGATCACAGGATTAGCGGATGGTTCCTGCCAGTTCGAGGAGGTTTTTTAGGTGTCCGTCGGCGTAGAGAAAATTCTGCGCCTTCGATGGACCGCGGGAGCCATGAAATCCGGTCTTGTCATACATCAGCGGGATTTGATGGGGATTGAAATCGAGTCCCATCACGATCAGGTGATCGGCGTCCTGTGAGTTGAGGAGGCTGTTCCAGGAATAACTGCTGCCGGTGGTTTCAAAGAGCCGCCGCGCATCGGAGGGGCAGCGCAGCACCGCCGGAATACCCAGATACCCCGAGAGGACCGTATCCGGACCGGGCAGGTCGTTGGTGGCGGTGAGTGATTTGTCTCGCATGCTGGGCAGGCGGTTATGGTTGTCCTGCACATAGAGTTGGAGCGCCAACCCGGCCTGATGCAGGTTGCTCAGGCAGGCCGCCCCGCGCGCCGACTCCCGCGCCCGCCCCACCGCCGTCAGCAGCAAGGCGGCCACCAGGCCGAGGATGAAAAGCACCACCAGCAGTTCGATGAGGGTGAATCCGGGGTTTCTCATCGTCTGCGGAAGGTGCGGCCTGTTTCCATCTGGCGTTGAAGCTCCTCAAGAAGCGGTGCCAAATCGGCTTTGGTCTCGGGCGAACTTTGGCTGTAGAAGGTCTGCAGTCCCAAGGTCCGGATTTTGGCTTGAAGTTCCCCGCTCAAAACCGGCTGGCTTTGGTCGGGCGCATTGCCGTTGCGGGCCTGAAGACGGGTTCCTGATTCCCTCAACTGGCGCAGGGATTCGTCGATCGTCTTGCGCCGCTGGTCTTCGGACAATTGTTCAAAGGAGGTCAGCATTTGTTTCAGTCCGGTCGGCAGGGTGGCTTCCAGAAAAGCGCCCCGCTCCGCTTCGGTCATCTGCTCAAACCAGTCCCGGCCGATGCGAGACAGGCGGGCCTGACGCCGCTCCTCGGGCGACAGGGCATTGAACATGCCGGCCAAGTTGCGAAGTGCGGCTGCGCGGTCGGCGGCGGAAAGGCGGGCCAGGTTCACCGACTCGGCGTAAGCGGCGACCTTCTCGGCGGTCATGCGGGAGTTTTTGGCCAAGGTATACCCGGCCAATGCCAACAACCAGATGCCAAGTATCAACCCGGTAATCCAGACCACAGGACGCCATCGCGAGGTGAGCATGGGGTGAGCCTAACTCAGCGGGAAGTGGGGGACAACCCCGGTTTTCCGGCTTTGAAACTGTGTCTGGCAAATCTGGAGATTTTAACTGTGCAGCCGCGTCCGGCAACCTACATTGACGGCTGTGACGGTGCTTGAAGGAATACAAAAAAGCGCTGAGTTTCTCGCCGGCAAAGGCGTCGAGTCCCCGCGTCTCAATGCGGAGCTGCTGCTGGCCCACATTTTGAGGCTCCCGCGCATGAAGCTCTATCTGAATTTTGAGCGTCCGCTCACTCCGGCTGAGGTCGACCAGTTGCGCGCCGCAGTCCGCCGGCGCGGGCAGCGTGAACCGCTCCAGCACATCACCGGCACCACCTTTTTTTGCGGGCTGGAAATGGAAACCAACCGGAACGCTTTGGTGCCGCGCCCGGAAACCGAGCTGCTTGCCGAGGCGGCCTGGTCATTCCTTGCCACGCTCAACACATCCCCTTCGGCAGCGCTGGACTTCGGCACGGGAAGCGGCTGTATTGCCATCGCATTGGCCCACAAAACCCCCGGAGTCAGAGTTGTCGCGCTCGATATTTCCAAGGATGCCCTGGAACTCGCCGCCCATAACGCAGCCCGGCATCAGGTGGCCGACCGGATGGAATTCATCTGCGGTGCCGGTCTGGCCGCATTGCCCTCCCAGCGCCGCTTCAACCTCATCGTCAGCAATCCGCCCTACATCCCCAGCGGTGAAATTCCGTCGCTCGAACCGGAGGTGCGGGATCACGATCCGCGCCTGGCGCTGGACGGGGGGTGCGACGGTCTGGACTTTTACCGCGATCTGGCCGCCCGCGGGCAGGATTTTCTGGAGCCCAACGGTAAAATCATGCTTGAATTCGGCGACGGCCAAGCCGAAGCCCTGCGCGGGATTTTTGAAAGTCAAAACTGGGTTGTCGAAGCAATCCAAGCTGACTATAGTCAGCGCTTACGAATTTTGGTTGCGCGGCGATAACCCAATTTTGCCACGGATAACCGACAAACCCGGATTTGCAGCATACTCATTCCGCCGCCAATTTTCATCCGGGCCCGTCGGGGATTGAACACAATTTTTCATGGAAAGCTTGATAATAAAAGGCGGCGTGCCATTGCACGGCGAGGTCACCATCAGTGGCGCCAAAAACGCCGTGCTGCCCCTCATGGCAGCCACTCTGCTCACCGCCGAGCCATGCACCATTCGGCGCGTGCCCAACCTCAGCGACGTGAGGTTCATGGGCCAGATTCTCACCTGGCTCGGCGCGAAGGTCGAGTTTGACGGGGACACTGTGCGTATCGAGGCTCGGAAAATCCGCGGCGCGGGCGATTACGACCTGGTCCGCAAAATGCGCGGCTCCATCTGCATCATGGGTCCCCTGCTGGGGCGGCTGAAGAAAGCCACCGTTTCGCTGCCGGGCGGGTGCATCATCGGCGCGCGTCCGATCAACCTGCACCTCAAGGGTTTTGCGGCTTTGGGGGCGAAACTCAAGGTGGAGAACGGATATGTCGAGGCCAGCGCCAAACGGCTCGTCGGCGCGGAAATGTTCCTCGGAGGCCGGGCGGGTTCCACCGTGCTGGGCACCGCCAATGTGATGATGGCCGCCACGCTGGCCGAAGGAATTACGGTGATTGAAAGCGCCGCCTGCGAACCCGAGGTGGTGGATTTGGCCAATTTTCTCAATGCGATGGGGGCGAAGATTGTCGGTGCTGGGAGCCCCACCCTCACCATCACCGGAGTGAAGGAATTGCATGGAGCGGAGCATGAAGTCATTCCCGACCGCATCGAGGCGGCCACCTACGCCATTGCCGCTGCGGCCACCGACGGGGAGGTTCTTCTGCGCGGCGCCCGCCCCGACCATTTGCACGCGGTGTTGGATAAACTCCGCGACGCTGGTGTGAAAATAGAACGCAAGGGACCCGATCTGCTGGTCCGCCGCAACGGCCGGTTGAAACCGGTCGACATCACCACTCTCCCTTATTCCGGGTTCCCCACCGATGTTCAGGCCCAGATGATGGCGCTCATGGTCCTGACCCCCGGTATCAGCATCATCACCGAGCGGATTTTCGAGTCCCGCTTCATGCACGTCAGCGAGCTGGCCCGGCTCGGGGCGGACATTGAAATCGAGGGGCCCAGCGCCATTATTAAAGGCGGCAAGCCGCTCAGCGGGGCGCCGGTCATGGCGAGCGATCTGCGGGCTTCTGCAGCTTTGGTCATCGCCGGCCTGGCTGCCACCGGCGCCACCCAGATCAACCGCGTCTATCATCTTGATCGTGGCTACGAGAATATGGACTCCAAGCTGCGCGGGCTGGGGGCCAGGGTGGAACGTATCGAGGAGGCATGAGCAAGCTGCTCTGGGCATTAGCGATAGGTCTGGTATTGTGGGGTTTTTATGGTGCCTATCACGCCTGGGAACTACACTTGGAATCGCAGGAGTCCCAGCGCAAAGAGGCCGCATCCAAAATCATCGTTCCCCAACGCCTGCCTGGATTGCCTTGGGAATTGGAATCCTCACTAGCTGACGCCCAGCGGCAAGGTGCACTGGCTCTGGGCAACTGGCTGGCCGTCTGTGGCACCCGATTGCAGGATCCGCGTAAAGGTTGGATTGAGCTGGATTACTGTGTGATGATCGCCTCCAAATCCCCCCAGGCCGCGCGCCATGTTTTCGCCGAGGTCAGCCGTCGCACTCCGCCCTCTTCGCCAATCTGGTCCCGGGTGCAGGAATTGCGGAAAAGTTACGAATAACCGCCCCCAAGCCCCGGATTCGTGGATCCCGGGCCGTGTGTTTTTGAAGGTGGGAGATCTGGAAGGTCCCGTCCCGACTCACAATTTGTGGAGTCTGTTCGCCCGTCTGACGGGACTCAATCCGGAGCATCACACCCAAGCGATCAAATCCCGGCGGAACTTTTATTTATGGCCGCGCAAGTGGTCGAAAGTGGAGCGGTGGCAGGTGTTGAAAGGCCAGCACGAGCGGCTGCGGACGTGGTTGGTGACAACTGCGTCGGCTCGCCCGTCAAACCACGGATGATCCCCTCGAATGGCTCGCCCACCCCGCCCACTCTGTCCGACTGAACTTCAACTGCGGGTTTTAGGTTCGATAGGCTGCCGACCCTAGTTGCCCGTTTTCCAGAAGCAGGGCTGTAATATGTTTGCTGAGTCCAACCCGGAAGGGCTCATCCCAAACTGACCGAAGCGCAACAAATGGAGTCAAGTTACTGGCGCTTTCGGATCTGGATGTTCAAAAATTCTTGGCGGAGAGGCTCGGCCAGCTCGGGGGGCGCTGGCCGAGGTTTTTATTTGCGGCCGGCCACCAGAGCGGAAAGCAGCTCGTTGTTTTTAGGAATCAGGGTGATGCTACCGTTGCCGGACAGGATGTTTTGGACCTCCAAGACTTGAAAAAGAGCGGCGGAGACTTCCGCGTCCTTCGTGATTTCCTGGAGGGCATCGCCCACAATGCGCGGGCGCATCGCTGCCGCCTTGGCGAATTCAATCGCCGCCTGGCGCTCGGCCGTGCTGGTGATGATGCTTACCTGGTTGGCTCCGGCTTGCTTGATTGCGGAGGTGACCTGGCGCAGACGGTTCACCACTTTTTCCTCGATTTGTTTGATCATGCCGGCGTCACGGAAATGGACCTTGCGTATATAAATGGAGCCCAGCTGATAGCCCCATTCGTTGGACTTCGGCGAGACCTCCTCCCGGACTGTCTGGCTCATGGCGTGCCGGTCTTCCAGCATTTTGTCCAGAGGCAGATTGCTCAGGCAGCGCATTGTCGAGTTGCTGACATTGGCCGCCAGGGAACCCCGAGGGTCGGAGTTTTTAAACAGGTATGCCACCGGATCGCTGATATACATTTCGTACCAGATGCCGATTCCCATAGGGGCACCCTCCTCCGAGTTCACCGGCTGGCTGCGCAGGTATTCCTGGTCCAGGCGCAGATCCAGTTCGTAGGATTTGCCGACCCAGTTGATGATGAAGGCGCTCATGCCCAGTTTGCCCGGCAGGAAATGCAGTCCTGGCTCGTTGAGGACGGCCACCACCTTGCCGAACAAGATATAAACCTTGCAGCGGCTCTCGTTGACGATGGTGTAAAAGCCGAACGCGCGGAGCATAGCCAGCAGCACAGGCACAAGAACAGAGCAGCCGATGAAGGTAGCCGCGAACGTGATGGCAAACGCACGGATTCCCATATTATTTAACCTCCAGAATCACGTGTTGCGCCTTGGTGTAGAGGGACAGTCGCACGTTGCGGACGTAGGATTCGAGCGCTCCGCCGCCGGATTGCTTCAGTTCCCCCAGCTGGCGGGTCATCTGCCGGAGCGGTTCCACTTCGCCCTGGGCCTTCAGGGTCTCTATTTCGACCGCTCTTTTTGACTGCTCAATCTTTTGGTCAGCAGAGGCTTGCGCCAGGCTGATGTCCGAGGAGACCTGGTTGTGGGCCGTGTTGATCGCGGCCAAAGCCGACTCCACATCCGGCGGCGGGTCAATGCTCGTGATCAGGGAAGCCTCCAGCACGATGCCATAGCGGGCCGCCGCCGAAACGCATTCCCGGTCCATGTGTTCGTTGATGTCGGTCAGGTTTTTCCGCAGGTCGTTAATGGAGATGCCCGTCACCGCGCTGGTTTGCGCGTCCGGATGCGCCGGGGCTTCAAAGTTGGCGATGCGTTCCCGGAGAATGGAGACAAAATAGCCCATGACATGGCTGATCGGGCGCTTGACGGCAAACAGGTAGCCGTAAAGGTTGCGCTCGGAGACCCGGTAGCGCAACTGCCCGGAAAGGCCTGTGTTCAACTGGTCCTTGGTGACAGCCTCCAGCACCTGCCCATCCTGATTCGCCGAGTGATTGTCCGGATCAAAGGTCATATTCAAAGTTTGTGTGGCAATGGAAACTTTATAAACCTTCTCCCAGGGCCATTTGAAATAGGGTCCTCCGGGCAGGATGACCCGAACTTGGGGGTAAATATAACGGGTTTTTTCCTCCGCTGACAGGGAATCAGCAATCGGGTCGCTCAAGGTCGTCATGTCCGGCACCCGTTCCGCGCGGCCAAAACTGGTTTTCACGGCGCGCTCATTTTGGTTCACCGTGTAGAGGCCGCCGATCAGGTAACGGGATAGGAACCATGCGATGAACCCGAGCAAAAAACCAAAAAAAATGCCACTCATATCCCCACCGTAGTCATCCCTCACGTCAAGTCGAGCGAATTGAATTGATAGCGATCTGATCTCCACACGCTGCCCGGCTTGGCATCTCTCTTACTCCCGCCTTTAGGGGCCACTTGCACACACCGCCCATTGCCAGACACACGCCCGGCTCTTGCCATTGCCGCTTGCACTGCATCCGCTGAATCAAATGGTGTCGGAAGCCA
>Ga0209829_10000540_pt1 | contig 33687 bp, 14 predicted proteins | sample C_140205_EF_Meta_FD_187311 | JGI IMG/M metagenome (GOLD analysis project Ga0209829, IMG submission 187311) | Freshwater microbial communities from Lake Croche, Canada to study carbon cycling - C_140205_EF_MetaG (SPAdes) (version 2) | ecosystem: Environmental > Aquatic > Freshwater > Lake... | reverse complement strand
CCATGGCCTCTGGATAGGAACAGCTTCCAGCGGTCTCCTGCGCTATGACGAAAAGGGCGTGCAAAGCGTGGACGCCACCCTTCCTGCCATCACCGCCCTGGCCGAAGATTCGGAGGGGGATATCTGGGTTGGCACGCGGGGCAGCGGACTGAATCGGTTCCGCCCTCGGGCCGCGGAATTGGTGGGGGTGATCTCCGGGCTGCCATTTGTGGCTGTCCAATCGGCCTGCGAAGACGCTTCGGGCACACTTTGGGTGGCGGGTCAGAATGGGAATCTGGCCCGATTTAACGGCGGCATTTGGAAACCACTCTCCCTCAAGGATGGCTGGGCCTGGGGGGCGGTGAGTTGCCTGACCGCCGAACCGGATGGAGGCGTTGCGCTTGGCACCCGTGCCCAAGGGGTTTTCCGCTGGAAAGACGGTGTTTTTACGAGCCTGCCCATAAATCAAAAATTCACCAACGTCTTCATCCGCTCGATTTTCTCCAGAACCAACGGAGAGCTGTGGGTTAGTCCGAATTCCGGCGGCATTTTGTATCGCTATCGGCAGGGCTCTTTGCACACCTTCGCACTCCCGCCCGGCTCCATCCACGTCCGCGCCATGACATCCGGATCACACTCCAATCTCTGGGCCGCCACCGTGGACGGCCGCCTGTTGCAAATCGTCGGCGAGAGCCTGAGCGATGCGACAACCAATATCCCCTACCGCCTCCACCAAAGCATTCGCTGCCTGCAATCGACCGACGATGGCAGCCTGTGGATAGGCTTTGCCGGTCAGGGTTTGGGCCGGCTGAAGAACGGACACTATTTTGAATTCCATCGGCGCGATGGATTGTGGGATGAATACGTGTCGCAAATCCTCGCCGACGACCGGGGGTGGCTCTGGATTGGGGGGAACCGGGGGATTTACAAAATGGCCCGCGCCGAACTGGAATCGGTGGCCGGCGGGCATCCTTTGCGGGCCCGCTCCGTGGTTCTAGGCCGGGGAGACGGATTGCCCGCCCTGCAGGCATCCTTTGGTGTCTGCCCGGTCAGCGCCCGCTGTCAGGATGGCCGCCTGTTGATGCCCATGCAGACGGGCTTGGCAGTGATCCAACCTAATATGCTCCGCAGAAACGCACTCCCGCCCCCCGTGAACATCGAGCTGCTGCGGGTCAATGGCCACACCGTCGCCGGTTACGCGCTGGCAACTCCCCCGGTTGAAAAAGAACAAGAACAGTCCGCTCCTTTGAATTTGCGGGCCCTTCCTCCGCTGTTGCGGCTGGGTCCGGGGGTCAACCAGATCGAGTTCGAATTCACCGCCCTGAGCCTGTCATCCCCGGAGAATGTCACCTTCCGCTATAAGCTCCAGGGCGTGGACAACGACTGGCTGGAGGCGCGGTCCACCCGGACAGCCTCCTATCCGCGCCTCTCGCCGGGCAACTATCGTTTCCGGGTGATTGCCTGCAATCATGACGGGGTGTGGAATGAGAACGGAGACACTTTGAGTTTCTCGATTAAACCTTATCTCTGGGAGGCGGGGTGGTTTCGGGTCGCCATGTCCATCGCTGTCCTGAGCCTTTTAGGAGGCGGGCTTTGGCTGGGCATGCGGCGCCGCTATCGGCGCCGGATTCAGAGGCTGGAGCTCAGGCAGGCTGTGGAACGGGAACGCACCCGCATTGCCCAGGACCTCCATGACGATCTGGGGTCCGGTCTGGTGGAGATCAATCTGGGCAGCGAACTGGCCCAGGACCCGACTCTGGCCGCGCACGAGATGCGTGAGCACATTCTGGAAATCGGGGCCCGGGCGCGGGAAATGGTCACGGCCTTGGACGAGATCGTCTGGGCGGTCAATCCCAAGCATGATACCGTGTCTTCTCTGGCCACTTATTTCTGTCAGTTCACGCAGCATTTCCTGAAAACCACCGCCGTCCGTTGCCATCTTGAAGTCGCCCGTGAACTGCCCTCGGTCGCTTTAACCACCGAGCAGCGTCACAACCTCTTCCTCGCCTTCAAGCAGGCTTTGAGCAACGCGGTGCAGCATTCCGGTGCCACAGAGTTGCGCCTCTCCATTGACGCCCCCGACGCAGTGCTCAGCGTGACACTGGCCGACAACGGCCGAGGACTTGATCTCGCCGCGACACCGGAACAAGTCGGCGCGGACGGGCTGAACAACATGCGGCACCGCCTTCACGAACTGGGCGGACATTGCAAATGGACCAGTCATCCCGGGCAGGGTACCAGCGTGACTTTCACACTGCCCCTGCCCGCCAGCCGCCAAGGGTAATAACTCAAATGAGGTATTGTGATCCATCCAAGCCCGGTCCAGAATATTCACCGTGAAATTCCGCACAGTGGCTTGAGCGTTTTATCATTCCAATGACCGCCGACACCCAGACCCTGCAGGAATCCTTTTCGCCGTCCGGACCGGTGGGATCCACCTCGGTTGCCGTGGTGGAAGACAGCGCGGCGATGCGGCGCAATCTGGAACGACTGCTGGAGCGCTCGCCGGGTGTCCGCTGCGCCTGCGCCTGCGACTCCGGCGAACAAGCCCTGCTGCAAATACCCCTCATCAAACCGGATGTGGTGCTGATGGACATCAATCTTCCCGGGCTCTCGGGGATTGAATGCACCGCGCGGCTCAAGCTGCTACTGCCCGCGATGCAAGTCATCATGCTCACGGTTTACGAGGACAGCACCAGTATTTTCAGCGCCCTCAAGGCCGGTGCCTGCGGCTACCTGCTCAAACGCGCCGCGCCGGCCGAAATCCTCGATGCCGTGACGACCGTGTGCGCCGGCGGAGCGCCCATGACCAGCGAAATCGCCCGCAAAATCGTGATGACCTTCCAGTCGCCACCTCCGGCGGCCTCCGGCGCAGCCCCCCTCTCCTCCCGGGAACTGGAAATCCTCGAACTCCTCTCCCAAGGCAAAGGCAGCAAGGAAATCGCCGACCAGCTTTCCATCAGTTACCACACCGTCCGGGTCCATCTCAAACACATCTACGAAAAGCTTCACGTCCGCTCCCGCGCCGAGGCCACGGCCAAATACATGGCCGAACGCGGCGGTCACAACCCGGATCATAGACACCCTCCAGGTTAGAGTTCCTTATCCATAAAACCCAATTCCATTCACACATCGAACACCGTCCATATCCCTTCATGAAACATCTGCCTTTTGCACCCTCCATCCTCACCGCCTGCCTCCTGCTCAACCTGATCACCCTGCCCCTGTCCGCTGAGGACACCAGCCTCAAGGAGGATTTGGCAAAGCTGCAAGGCAAATGGAAAACCTCGCTCACCACCGGGCAGGGCAGCTCTGTCTGGACCCTTGAGATCAAGGGGAACAAATCCATAATCGTCATCGCCAGCTTGGCCGGGGATGAATTGTTCAAAGGCGAAACCGATTTCAAACTCGAGCAGCACGGCGCCTTCAGGGCTTACACCTATTCAAACTTAAAAAACCTCGCCCCCGGACAGGATCAACCCGCACAAATCACCAACGGCAAAACCAAGTCGTCGATCTACCGGCTGGATGCCGACTCCTTTACCACCGTCGGCGGGTTTCGATCCGACGACACCGACAAACCAGTGCTCCTTAAGTGGGAAAAAGTCGTGGAGACGAAGAAGTAGGCCGGCTGGGAGCGGATTAGCACCGCCGACCGAAGCGCGGCTGTCTCCCAAGATCAGCCGCGCGCCGCCCCCGTTCAGCGCGTCATAAAAACAACATCGCCCGAGCTTAACCTCACCGCATCCGGCAGGTTGGCTCCGTCGAGCTGAATCACCAGCGTGTTCACACCAGGCTTCAATTCGGCGCTGAATTGTCCGCCCGCCTTGATTGGAACACCGTTGAGCCACACGTCTTCGGAGCTGCCAACCAGAATAAAGCTGGCCGCACCTCCTTTAACGGACTGAAACTGCGTGGCGGCAAACAAACCCCGCGAACCTCCACGGGCCGGCATCGAAACCTCGCAGATGTCTTTTGACAGGGAACCGCTGACCAGCGCCGGAATCACGGTCCATTCCCCGCGATTGAAGTCCCCGCTGATCACGCCTTCCATGCCGAGGTGGGCGTTCTGACTGGTGGCATGATAGAAACGCCACAACCGCGCCACCCCGCCCTTGGCCGCATCATAATCACCGGGCTTGCCCAAAGTTGAAAGGAACTTGATGAGATTAAGACGCTCCTCGGGCAGCAGGGCGTCCACCAATCCGTTGGGCATGAGGGAACCGCCGTTGACGCGCTGGGTGATATTGTTTTTAGCCACGGACACTTCCTGATTGGCGGCATTGCGCACAACGACCTCGTTGTCGGTTTCCTTAATCACAATGCCGTTGTATTCCTGATCATCCTTCGTGGTGATGGTGGTGGAATGATAGCCCTCCTTGATCTTTGCGTTTGGATAAATCAGGGATTCCACGAGATAATCCGGCTGCGCGCTGGCGCCAATGCTGGTCAGATCGGGGCCCACCTTGCCGCCGGTGCCGCCGATGCCATGGCAGCTCATGCAGGCCAGCTCGGCCCGGCGATAAACCCGCTCGCCGCGCGCCGGATCGCCCTTGGCGACCGCTTCCTGCGCCAGAGCCAGAAGATCGGCCGCGGAGAGCTGTTTGTCGGAGAGAGTCAGCCCGGCAATTTTCATCAGACCTTGAACCAGACCGGGACTGCGTGTTCCTTCGCGGGCAATCCGGGCACCCACCTTGGCGGCTTGCGGCGACAAGTCCAGAACAGCCAGCTGAACTGCAAGCTTTGCGCTTGCGCCCTTGATGGCCAGAAGATCCCGCCAGAGCCCGGCGGCATCCGCATCGAGGGTGGCCGATTTGAAAGCCCCGGCAAACTCCGGCAGAGCCGCCGCAAAATCGAGATTGGCCAGCGTGACCACCGCCGCACAGCGCACTTGGGTTGATTGGGTTTCGCGCACGAGTTTCTGCAATTGCTTGACCGTCTCGTCGCCGCCCAAGGCGCGCAGCGCCGTAAGAGCTGCACCGCGCTCGTCAGGGGTGGAATTAACGCCGCCGGCAACCTGAACCAACTGAGGGCTTACTCCGGCAAGCCTCCAATAACCCGCCAATCGGAGACCCGCAACGCGGATCTTTTCATTTTCCGATTTAAGCAATGCGCCCAAGGCAGTCAGGTCGCCCCCCGGCAAAACCGTGCGGAGCCGTGCAGCATCCCCCAAAGCACCCATTACCCGCAGCGCGGCGGCATCCTCGAATCCGCCCCGGACCAGCTGGCCGAACATCTGTTGCAATGCCTTCGCATCCCCGGCGGCACCCACGATTTCAATCCAAGGTCCGGAACCGTCGCGGGGGATGCCTTGGGCGCCGATCAGCTGCCCCAGCACCTCGCTGGCACGTGCCGGGTCGATGGACTTCAGGGCGAACTCGAATTGTTTTTCCCGGCCGTTTGGTTTCCAACCGCCGGATTTCACAGAAGCCAGCCAAGGCTCAGCCAGCTCGTTAATCGTCAACCACAGCGCGTAGTCGAGAAATCCGTCCATCGGTTTGTTGAGCGCGTTCAGAGCAATGGCCGCCGTACGGGCGGAAGGAATGCGGCCCAGCGCGCGCACGGTTTCCAGCCGGACCCGGGGATGCTCGTCGGCGATGAGCTTCTCCAACTGCCCCGCGGCATCCGGCCAGGTTTCAATTCCATTCGCCATGGCCCGCACCGCGGCGGCCCGGATGCGGCCATCCTTGGCCCCAAGCAACTCAGCGGCCAGCCCCCGGGTCGCCTCATCCATCGGTCCGGCATTGAGCGCCTCGCTCATCCAAAGCGCCTGCAAGCGTGCGGGCTCGTCCTGATGACGCTTGGTCCAGCCGGCAAGATCCTTCCGCACCTTGGCCGCGCCGCGCTCGACCAGAACGCGTTTTGCCTTTTCACGTTCGTAGCTGTTGGGAGAAAGCAGCGCATCCAACAAGGCCGGATTCTTCAGCTGCGTGAAGTCCGTTTTCACCAGAAGCGGACGACCCTTGGAGGTAATGCGCCAGATCCGGCCGTGTTCCTTGTCGCGCCGCGGATCGCGGAAATCCACCTCGCCGTGCTGGATGATTGGATTGCTCCAGTCGGCAACATAGAGCGCGCCGTCGGGGCCCATTTTCAGATCAATCGGGCGGAATGTGTCGGCGGTGCTGCGCAGCAGGTCGGGCATTTCCTTGGTGATGTAGCCGGAACCCTGTTCCGCAATTTTAAAACGGACAATCCGATGCGCCCGGAAATCGCAGGTGATCATGTCGCCCTGCCAATCGGCGGGGAACTGCTGACTGCGGAGGATTTCCAGACTACAGAATTTCGGATAGCTGCCCGGGCTCACGCTGCCAAGAATGCGGCGGGCCTTGGGCGCGGTGACATAACTGGCCCCCGGCAATCCGTAGTTGATTCCTTCCCCTCCAGCGCCATCGGTGACGAAAGACTGGCCGAAATCGTCGAACTGATGCCCCCAAGCATTCACCCAGCCCTTAAAGAGAATCCCCATCTCCTGGTTGCGCGGATCGAAGCGGAAGACGCCGCCGCCCTTCAATCGCACCACGCCGTTGGGCGTCTCCGTGTCGGTTCGGGTGTAGATCGACTGGTTCAGATAGAGGCGGCCGTCCACCCCCCACCGAAGGGTGTGGACATTATGATGGGCGTCTTCGGTTCCAAAGCCGCTGAGCACGGTTCGTTTTACATCGGCCCGCCCGTCTCCATCCGTGTCCTTGAAATACAACAACTCTGTGCTCTGGGCCACGTAGCATCCGCCGTCGCCCGGTTCAACACCGGTGGGAATCAACAACCCCTCGGCAAAAACCGTCGCCTTGTCGGCACGCCCCGCTCCTTTGGTGTCTTCGAGCACAATGATTTTATCGGTCGCCGCCTGGCCGGGCTCGATCTGGGGATAGACCTCCGAACTGGCCACCCAGAGACGTCCGCGCGGATCGAAATTCATCTGGATGGGTTTGTTGAGAAAGGGGTTGTCAGCCCACAGGGTCACTTCCAATCCTTCCCCCACCGTAAAACTTGGAAGGGGCTGCTCGGTGTGCTTGGCAGTCAGATTGCCGATGCGACGGGGTATTTGCGGAGCGGCGGCTCCGGGCTTGAGCGAACGCAGTTGCGCAATGCGGCTTTCCTCGGCAGCAATCAAAGGATCGAACCTGGGAATCTCAACGGAGTTACGGCCCTGCTCGCCTTTGCGGAAGCCGAAGATATAAGCCATGTTTTCGGGGCGCGAGCGGTGGAAAAACCATTCGTTTTTCCGGACGATGGCCGAGCGCAGCGCTTCAGTCTGCGTGTTTTTCACCCAGCCGCCGGTCGAACCAAAGAGGGCGTCTTCTATCCCGCGGGCCGCCAGTTTGTAACCGGCACTGTTCAGATGAATTCCATCCTCCGTCGAACCAGGCTGCTTCGCCAAGGCGTGGAGCAGCGAGACATAGGTTGCCGAACGGTTCGCGGCAATGCCCGCCACCGCATCGGCATAGGCATTGATCTGCAGATTGTGCGCCGCCGGATTGGGAAAAGGACCGGCCAGCCGCTGATGCGGCACCGGACTCAGAAGGACCAACCTGACTCCGGGCGAAACTTTTTCAAGGGTGTCCAGCAGCCGGGTATAGTCGGCTTTAAATCCGGCCAGTCCGGCCTCGCCCTCGAAGGATGCCGCCATGCCATAACCGACGAAAGCCACCGTGGGCTTGGCCTCCTCCAACTGCTTGGTCAACTGGTTCCACCCCTCATCCGCCGGCTCATGTCCAGCCTGCAGCAGGGAGAGTCCGAAGCGCGAGTCCCCGGCGGGCGTGTCGGCGCTCCATCCAATATTGCGAAACGTCACGTTGCGATCGGCTGACCGGGCGGTGAGCATCACCTCAATCCAGCCAAACTGCTGTTCCCGCTCCATCAGAGTGTCGCCGACAAAAACCACGCGGTCGCCTTCCCTCAATTCAAAGGCAACCTGCCGGTCGGCGGCGCGTGCGCCGCCGCAAACCTGAAGGATGCTGACAACGAAAACAAGGAACTGACTATTGATGAAGCGCATGATGTTTTGAAGGGAGAAAGATAGGTGACAGCCCAGCCCAAATCCAATAGTTTTCTCCCACTCAATTTTAGAGGCTGCATGGAGGATCTCCGGGGCCAGGAATTCCTGATTAACAAAACACCAAAAATCGTTTCAACTTGGCATACTCCCCCCTCTATGAGAACAAACCCGCTTCGCCTCGCCGCCGGACTTCTGCTAACGATCCTCTCAAGCAGAGCCTTGTTTGCCGCCGACTCCGGCGCCGAGCGTGCCCCGCGCCGGCTGGAGGCTCAGGCCAACGAAGTGATCAATTTTAGTCTCCTTGATTACAAGGGTAAACACTACGAACTGCGACGCAGTGAGTCGAAGGTGGTGGTTCTGTTCTTCACCAGTTTCGGCTGCCCCATCGCCCGCCAGAGCCTGCCCAAGCTGCGATCGTTGCGCAGTCACTATGCATCCAAAGGCGTTGCCGTATGGATGGTCAATTCCTGCCCCCAAGAGGATCCGGATGACACGATGATTCAAATGCTGCTGCATTCCCGAAAGAACGGGCTGGTGCCGGAACCGACCTTGAATGACCCCGAAACCGCGCGGCTGGAAGTGTTGAAATATGCCGCCGGAGGTCTGCCGGTCCTGCGCGACGAAATGCAGGTGGTGGCGCAGCGACTTGGCGTCACCCGAACCTGCGAAGCCATTGCCATTGATACAAAGACCTCCACAATCCTCTATCGGGGCGCAATTGACGACCAACTCTCCGAAGGGGCGCAGAAGCCCAAGCCCACACAGAATTATCTCACCGATGCCCTGGATGAGTTTTTCGCGGCCAAACCGGTATCCACTCCTAAAACCAAGGTCCACGGCTGCCGGATCGCCTTTGACACCGAATTTCCGAAGCAACCGATTTCCTACAGTAATGAGGTGGCACCGCTGCTGCAGAAAAACTGCGTCCACTGCCACAGCCTCGGCCAGGTAGGTCCCTTCGCCATGTCCAGCTACAAAAAGGTCAAAGGCTGGTCGGCCATGATCGAGGAAGTGGTTTTGGACCAACGCATGCCTCCGTGGCACGCAGACCCCCATTACGGCAAGTTTACCAACGATCGCTCCCTCGGCTCCACCGAGAAGCACACCTTGCTCAATTGGATCAGCCAAGGTTGCCCTCGCGGAGACGGCCCCGACCCCCTGACCAACGCCGTGCCGGCGGCGCCAACCTGGAGCTTGGGACAACCCGACTACATTGTTCCTCTGCCCAAACCGCAAAACATCCCGGCCACCGGCACGCTCAAATACGTCTATGTGGACACCGATTTTGAGATGCCGACCAACGCTTGGCTGCGCGCTGCCATCTGCCGCCCCGGCAATCCAAAGGTGGTCCATCATATCATTGTGAGGATCCGTTATCCCAAGGACTACGCGGATGCGCCGACAGAGGCCTATTTGTTTACCACCTGGGTTCCCGGGCTGGCTTCCAGCGAATTTCCCTCCGGCACCGGCGTATTTCTGCCCAAGGGTTCCCGTTTCAATTTCGAACTGCATTACACCACCTCCGGAGAAGCAACCACCGATGCAACCGAAGTCGGACTTTATCTCGCCAAGGAACAACCCCAACGCCGGCTCGAAGTCCGGGCCAGCGACGATCGTGACTTTGAAATCGCCCCCGGAGATCCTGATTCAAAGCACTTTAGCCACTACTGCTTCAAGCACGACGCGGTCATCTACGATTTGAGTCCGCATATGCATTTGCGCGGCTCCTGGTTCCGGTTTCAGTTGCTCTATCCCGACGGCCAACGCGAAACGATTCTCTCCGTCCCTCAATATGATTTCAACTGGCAGACCAGCTATCGGCTCACCGAACCCAAGCATGTTCCGGCGGGCACCTGGGTGCTTTGCACCGGCGCCCACGACAATTCCGCCAAAAATCCCAACAATCCCGATCCCGCCAAGGTCATCAAATTCGGACTCCAGAGCTGGGACGAAATGTTCATGGGTTTTATGACCGTGGCAGATGATCTGCCGCACAAAACTGAAAAACCTTGAGATTCAACTTCCCAAGCGGTTCGTCGCTGTTGCTGCTGCTCTCGGCAAGTTGCCTTTGGGCCGTCGAACCATTCATCCCCTCGGTGCCGGACAAGCAGCCCTCGCCGCCTTTCCCCGCAACCCCCACCGATGCGGGCATTCAAATGCTGGTGCCCGGCTTCACCGTGCGCGAGCTGCCAGTCAAGCTGAGCAACCTCAACAACATCGAGTATGCGCCGGATGGACGCTTGTTCGCCGGCGGCTACGACGGGAGATTTCACCTGCTGCGCGATACCAACGGCGACGGCCTTGAGGACAAGGTGGATACATTCTGGCCTGAAGTTAGTGAAAACTACCCGCTCGGCATGGTCGTCAAGGACGGAGAGCTCTATGCCGTCTTGACCGACGAGGTCGTTCGGTTTCGGGACACAAACCACGATGGCGTGCCGGATATGCGGGAGACCGTGGTTCGGGGGGGTGATGATCCGGCTCTGGTCAAAGCCCCCTATCTCATGCATCGCCGCGTCGACAGCTCCATGGCGATCACATTCGGACCGGATGGCGCACTCTATGTGACGATGGGCAACGGTGCGCCTACCAGCGCCTATTGGGAAGATGGAGAGCACCTCCGGCATTACTCAACCAACCAGCGCCGGGGATGCCTGCTTCGCTTAGGCAAGGACGGAAAGTTCGAGCAGCTTGCCACCGGCTTGCGCTATATCATGTCCCTCCAGTGCAATCGCTACGGCGACATCTTCGCCACCGATCAGGAGGGGGCGACTTGGGTCCCCAATGGCAATCCATTCGACGAATTGCTACACCTCCAGGCGGGGCGACACTATGGATTTCCACCAAGCCATCCGCGCTGGCTCACCAATGTTGTCGATGAACCCAGCGTCTGGGACTACGCACCGCAGCACGAGAGCACCTGCGGCTTCCGTTTCAACGGCCCTCTGCCGGGCCGCAAACGGTTCGGCCCCGCATTTTGGGCTGACAACGCGCTGATCACCGGAGAGTCCCGCGGAAAACTCTGGCGCACCGCTCTTGCTAAAACGGCCGCCGGCTACGTGGCACGCACTGAACTTTTCGCCCGACTCGGAATGCTGGCTGTGGATTGTGCAGTCTCGCCCCAAGGGGATCTGGTGGTTTGCTGCCACAGCGGCAGCCCCGACTGGGGCAACGGCCCCAAGGGCGAAGGCCGGATTTTCAAGATCAGCCTCACCGAAAAAACCGCCCCGCAGCCCGTGCTCATTTGGCCTGCCAGCGAAACGGAAACCGTCGTCGCCTTTGACCGCCCCCTGGACACTGCCGCGTGGAATCCACTCCCGGCACGCACCCGCGTCTCCGCCGGACGTTATGTGGAGGCAGCCGACCGGATGGAGAAAATCCGACCGGGCTACGAAGTGGTTAAAATGCAGCAGCAGGAGAAGACCTCGGTCGTTGAAGTAACCCAGACCCGGATCGGCACCGATGGCCGGAGCATCCTGCTGACCACACCGCAACGCAAAGAAGCTGTCCACTACGCCCTGACCATCGGACACAGGGACGGCACCCTTGATCTGGCGCATGATTTGTCCGGGGTGGAAGCCCTCTGGCACGGCCGCAAGGGCGCAGGGTGGAAAGGATGGCTGCCCCATCCGGATTTCATCGCCGCCCGGGAATTCACAAAATCGAGTGCTCCGCACGACGAGCTGTGGCGCGACCTAAAGAGACCGGGACAACTTTCCCTTCGTGGCCAGCTTGATCTTTGGCAAATGCTCATTCCAGCCACCCAGCCTGGCTCCAAACTCGACTACACCCCTGAACCCGAAACTGTGACGGTCGTCTTCAAGAGTGACGCCCCACTGGATTTAACCTGCATTGGCATCGATGTGAAGCGTCTTACCAAAGAGGAGTTACATTTCACCGTTACCGGCCCCCAGGAGGATCGTTGGTTGCCCTTCACTTTGTTTTTATCCACTCCAGCCCGGCGGCTGGATGTCTCTTATTTCACCTCACGGGATCCCCGGCCGCGAGCCATCGGGACCCGTCGTTTTCTCCTGCCCTTTGCCATCCCTTCGGCACATGGTGACACCGCCCGAATCATCCCTGAAATTGTCGGAGGAAATTGGAGGTCTGGACAGGCTCTATTCCGCGGCAAAGCGGCCTGCATCACCTGCCATAAACTCCGCGGAGAAGGCGCACCGGTGGGCCCTGACCTGGGCAACCTGATCCATCGCGACTATGCGAGTGTGCTCAGGGATATTGTGGATCCCACCGCCGCCATCAATCCGGATGCCGTGGGCTATGTTGTGCAGCTCAAGGACGGCGAGGAAATCACCGGCACCCGCTTCGGCCAGACAGCAACAGAACTTCAGATCGCTCAACCCGGCGGCCACGTCGCCAAAATCCCGACATCCTCCATCATCAAAACCACGCCAATGGCCGTCTCGCTCATGCCAGCCGGCTTGGACAGGGCCCTCACTCCGGCGGAGCTTCGCGATCTGATGACCTACCTGCTCACGAACTTGGCGGAGCCCGGCTCCAAGTGAGCTCTCAAACATGGATTTTGCAACGCCGGCAGAGGGGGCTGGGCAAAACAGCGGCTCAACCAATCCGCCGGAGCAGCTTTATTGACCGGTCCGGATGGAAATTGTCGAATAGAAAAAGATTATGAATCGTCCGAAGTGGGTGACCACCCTGATTTCAAAAAAACGGCGATCAAACCCAACCCTCCTGGCACTTGGATGCTGTGTGTGGATGGTCCTGATGGGTGCTCTGCCCCAGCCTGGCTGGGCAGCCCCGGCAAAGGTGGATTTCAACCGCGACATTCGGTTGCTCCTCTCGGACAACTGCCTGGCTTGTCATGGGCCCGACAGCGGCAAGCGCAAAGCCGGCCTGCGCCTTGATCTCAAAGAAGGCGCCTTGGCCAAACTGAAATCAGACAACTTCGCCATCGTCCCGGGCCATCCGGAAAAAAGCTCCCTCGTCGAGCGCATCCTCACCACGAACGAAGACGATCACATGCCCCCAGCCAAGAGCGGCAAGAAGCTTACCCCGGCCCAAATCGACCTCCTGCGGCGATGGGTGGCGCAGGGAGCGGAATGGAAACCCCACTGGTCATTCATCAAGCCCGAACGGCCACCCACCCCGGCAGTGAAACTCAAAACCTGGCCCGGCAATCCGGTTGATTCCTTCATCTTGGCGCGTCTCGAAAAGGAAGGACTCAAACCCTCCAAGCAAGCAGACAAAACCACCCTGATCCGCCGAGTGACCTTCGATCTGACCGGTCTGCCACCCACGCCGGCCGAAGTGGACGCATTTCTGGCCGACCCAAGCCCCGAAGCCTACAACCGGGTCGTGACTCGTCTCTTGAAATCTCCCCGCTACGGTGAACACGAGGCCCGCTACTGGCTGGATGTCGCCCGCTACGGCGACACACACGGGCTGCACCTCGACAATGAGCGTTCCATGTGGCCCTATCGCGATTGGGTGGTGTCGGCCTTCAACCGGAATCTGCCCTTCGACCAATTCACCACCGAGCAGCTGGCCGGCGACCTGTTGCCCGAGGCGACCCGGGAACAACAAATTGCCAGCGGCTTCAACCGCTGCAATGTCAGCACCAGCGAGGGCGGAGCCATCGATGAAGAGTTTTATGTCCGCTACGGCGTCGACCGGACCGAAACCATGGCTACCGCCTGGCTGGGACTGACCGTCGGATGCGCCGTCTGCCACGATCACAAATATGACCCGATTTCGCAGCGGGAGTTTTACCAGCTATTCGCTTTCTTCAACAGCATGACCGATGCGGCCATGGACGGAAACGCGCTTCTCCCAGCACCAGTCTTGAAACTACCCTCCGACGAACAGCAGAAAAAGATCAGGCAACTTGATGAGGCCATCCCCGGCGTGGAGAAAAGAATTGCCGCAGAACTGGCAAGGATCGACTACCATGAACCCGACCCACGACCGGCCGCCACCAACCCACCCCAAGAATTTGTCTGGGTGGAAGATGCGTTTCCAGAAGGATCAACCCTTGAACCGGTCGGCGCGGCGACGCAATGGGTTGAAGGAGACCGCGTCTTCAGCGGCAAACGCGCTCTGATCCGCAGCGATGCCGGGCTGGCTCAGGACGTCTTCTCCGGTGCCGCCCAGCCTCTAACACCCGGCAAACAGGACAAGCTCTTTGTCCATGTTTATCTGGAGCCAACCAATCCGCCCAAGACCATCATGCTCCAACTGCACACCAGTGGGGGATGGACGCACCGGGCAAATTGGGGGGACGAAAACGCTATAGGCTGGGGGGAGAAAGGAACTCCAAGCAAATTGCTCATGGGGCAACTGCCCAAATCTGGCGTCTGGGTTCGACTGGAGGTGGACGCTGCAAAATTCGAATTTTCCGATGGCACCAAAGTGGATGGCATGGCCTTCACCCAATTCGGCGGCACGGTTCGCTGGGACAAAGCGGGAATCCAGAGCGGCGGGGGACAATTCGACCCGGCCTCCGAATCGTTGCTGGCGTGGGAGCAGCAGGAAGCAAGGCGGGACAAATCCACAGCTCCAAAGGAAGTGCGGGAGGCGATCAAACAAAAATCCGCAGACCGCAAGCCCGAACAGGTTAAACTCATTCGCAATTACTATCTGGAACACATTTACGAACCCAAGAGACTCATCTTCGCCCCGCTACAAAAGGAGATCGCCGACCTGCGCGCCCAGCGCAGCATCCTTGAGCAATCCTTCACGGCCACTCTTGTGTCACACGAGATGGACAAGCCCCGAGGCGCCTTCATCCTCAAGCGAGGCCAGTACGACCAACATGGGGATGCCGTTATCCGAGGAGTGCCTTCGGTGCTGCCGGCGCTCAAGACCGGCGCCACCACCAACCGGCTCGATCTGGCGCGCTGGCTGGTCAGTTCGGAGCATCCCCTCACAGCCCGGGTCAGCATCAACCGTTTTTGGCAACAGTTTTTCGGCATAGGACTGGTGAAGACTGCCGGCGACTTCGGTGCCACCGGCGAGTGGCCATCCCACCCCGAACTGCTCGACTGGCTGGCGACTGAGTTCCTTCAGAGCGGCTGGGATGTGCGGCACATGATCCGGCTCATGGTCACCAGCGCCACTTACCGGCAGAGTTCGGCGGTAACACCGGCGCTGGTTCGAAGAGATCCCCAGAACCGGCTTCTGGCCCGCGGCCCCCGGTTCCGGCTGGATGCGGAGATGATCCGGGACAACGCGCTTTTTGTAAGCGGACTGCTGGTGGAAAAACAGGGCGGGCACAGTGTCAAGCCCTACCAGCCGCCCGGCATCTGGGAAGCGGTGGGCTACACAACCAGCAACACCGCAAAGTTTGAGCAGGATCATGGGGAAGCCCTTTATCGCCGCAGCCTCTACACCTTTTGGAAGCGCACCGCAGCACCGCCTTTCCTGACCACCTTCGACGCACCGTCACGGGAAAAATACTGCACACGTCGCGAGCGGACCGACACGCCGCTTCAGGCGCTCGTCACCATGAACGATCCCCAATACGTCGAAGCAGCCCGACAGCTTGGAACCAGAATGATCGAGCACGACATCGATGCCGGACGGCGCTTGGATTTCGGATTTAGGGTGGTAACCGCCCGGATGCCCTCCCGCTTCGAGAAGGCTGTGCTGAGCGAAGCGTTGAATAAATATCTTGCGCGCTACCGCAAAGACGCAGATGCGGCTGCAAAGCTGCTTTCCGTGGGGGAATCGCCTGTGAGTGAAAAGCTCAACAAACCCGAGCTGGCCGCCTACACGATGATGGGCAGTCTGCTGCTTAACCTCGATGAAACGCTGAATAAAAACTGAAAAAGCATTTGGCAAGAACCCTCTCCCATCCTGATTTCGAAAAAGCTGCCGCTGAGTCACGTTAAACAGAATATTGAACACTCCCATGAACCCGATTCACGAACGACTTCAACAGATCAGCCGCCGCCATTTCTTCAAGAGCACGGGCCTGGCCGCCGGACGCATCGCCTTGGCGGGAATGATGCTTCCCGAACTGGCTCAGGCTGCGGCAAAAATCAAACCGGGCCTCCGTTCGCATCCGCCCCTGCCGGGGCTCCCCCACTTCGCCCCAAAAGCCAAGCGCCTGATCTACCTCTTCATGAACGGCGGACCGTCCCAGATGGATCTCTTGGATTACAAGCCGGGCCTTTCCAAGATTTATGACACAGACCTGCCCGAGTCGATCCGCAATGGCCAGCGCCTGACGACGATGACCAGCGGACAGACCCGCTTCCCTATCGCGCCGTCGAAATACAATTTCAAGCAATACGGCAAATCGGGCGCCTGGTTCAGCGAACTCCTGCCACACACGGCTAAAGTCGCCGACGATATCGCCGTGATCAGATCGGTCCATACCGAAGCGATCAACCACGATCCGGCCGTCACGTTCATCCAGACCGGCAACCAGATTCCGGGCAAGCCCAGCCTCGGCTCATGGCTCAGCTATGGTCTGGGCAGCGAGTGCGACAATCTCCCCGCCTTTGTCGTCATGACTCCCAGCTGGACCGCAAAACGCGATGCCCAGGCACTCTACCAGCGCCTCTGGGAGGCGGGATTCCTGCCAACCAAGCACGCCGGCGTATCCCTGCGGTCCAAGGGCGATTCTGTTCTGTATCTCAACAACCCGCCTGGAGTGAGTCCGGACGGACGACGCGACATGCTCGATGCGCTGGCAAAGATTAATGCCGCAGAATATCAGAGGATTGGCGATCCGGAGATCAACACCCGCATTGCCCAATACGAAATGGCGTTCCGCATGCAGACCTCTGTGCCTGATCTGACCAGCATCAAGAATGAATCCAAGGCCACGCTCGATCTTTACGGACCGGAGGTGGTGATTCCCGGGACCTTCGCCCACAGCGCCCTGATGGCTCGCCGGCTGGCCGAGCGCGGTGTCCGCTGCATCGAACTGTTTCATCGCGAATGGGACCATCACGGCGATCTCCAACGCGATCTGCCCCTGCAATGCCGCGATGTGGATCAGGCCTGCTACGGCCTGATCACTGATTTGAAAAACCGCGGCATGCTGGATGAAACATTGGTGGTATGGGGCGGCGAGTTCGGACGCACCGTCTATTGCCAGGGCGCACTGAGCCGGGAAAGCTACGGTCGCGACCATCATCCCCGCTGCTTCACCATGTGGATGGCCGGAGGCGGCATCAAGGGCGGCACCGTCTACGGCGAAACGGATGATTTCAGCTATAACATTGTCAAAGATCCGGTCCACATCCGCGACATCAACGCCACCATCCTGCACTGCCTTGGCATCAACCACAGCCAGCTGACTTATAAATTCCAAGGTCTCGACCAGCGCCTGACCGGCGTCGAGGAGGCAAACCCGGTGCAGGGAATCCTTGTCTAGAGTCGGCTAACCCGACAAATTCAAACCATGAAACTCCGGGTTGTGAATCAGCAGCTAAAGCGTTTGGCTCCAGCCGACTTTATCTCGGGCGTTTTGAAGCGCCGGATTTTCGCACCCGGCGCCTGCTCCCTCATTCTTCTGGCGGCTGGTGTGGCATCAGCTGCAACAGCCAAGGTCGATTTCAGCAGCGAGGTCCGCCCTATTCTGGCAGGACATTGTTTCAAATGCCATGGCCCCGACGAGGTGGCTCGCAAAGCCAAGCTCCGTCTGGATATCAGGGAGGAAGCGCTCAAGCCCGCTAAGTCGGGGGAGGTCGCTATTTTTCCCGGAAAGATGGACAAGAGCGAACTGGTTGCCCGCGTTTCCAGCACTAATGAGGATGACATCATGCCCCCGCCGGCAATGAAAAAACCTCTCACTCCCGAGGAGAAAAATGTTTTGAAACGCTGGATCGCCCAAGGCGCCGAATACAAACCGCACTGGGCTTTTGTCGCCCCCAAGCAGTCCCAGCTCCCCAAGGTCCATGACAAGAGCTGGCCGAAAAGCCCCGTGGATCATTTTGTTCTGGCTCGATTGGAGAAAGAAGGCCTGAAACCATCAGCTCCGGCTGACAAATACACTCTGGTCCGCCGCGTCTATCTGGATCTCATCGGACTGCCCCCCACTCCGATGCAGGCCGATGCTTTTGTAAAGGACGCCTCGCCCAAGGCCTATGAGCAACTGGTAGACGGCTTGTTGGATTCGCCTCACTACGGTGAACGATGGGCTCGACGCTGGCTCGACCTGGCCCGCTATGCGGACACCAACGGCTATGAGAAGGACCGCGAGCGCTCCATCTGGCCCTGGCGCGACTGGGTGATCAACGCTCTTAACCGGGATCTGCCTTTCAACCAATTCACGGTCGAACAGCTGGCCGGCGACCTGCTCCCCGGCGCAACGCAGGACCAGATCATTGCCACAGGCCTGCATCGCAACACCATGCTCAACGAGGAGGGCGGCATTGATCCTCTGGAATATCGCTTCTATGCAATGGTGGACCGGGTGCATGTAACCTCCACGGCATGGTTAGGCCTGACGATGGCCTGCGCCCAATGCCACACCCATAAATACGATCCCATCCAGCACACCGAGTATTACCGGTTCATGGCCTGCCTGAACAATGCCGACGAACCGCGCATGGACGTGGTAAACCCTCAGATTGGCGAAAAGCGCAAAGAACTCCTGACGCGGATCGCAGCTCTCGAATCCGAACTGCCCAACAAATTCCCCATGGAATCCGGGGTGACCTGGCAGATACCAGGAGCGGTCGAGTTTGAATCCAAGAACGGCTCCGAGGCCCGGTTCTTGGATGACGGCTCCGTGCGCATCTCCGGCACCGGACCGGAAACGGATGTTTACACCATCAAGTTCACTCCGGCGGCACAGCACCTGACCCACCTCCAGCTTGAGGCCCTGCCGGACGACGGCGTTGTCAACGGCGGCCCCGGTCGCAGCGGGTCGGGTAATTTCGTTCTCAGTGAAGTGAAACTTGAAGTCGTGGATGCCGGTTCGGAAAGGGCGGTGCGCAAGGCCAGGTTTTCCAAAGCACAAGCCGATTTCTCCCAGGATGGATTCAAGGTCGAATCAGCCATCGATGGGAAAACAAATACCGGCTGGGGTATCGCCGGATCGCCCGGAAGCTCCAAGCATCGCCATGCCATTTTCACACTGGCCGAACCGCTGGAACTCAAGGAAACATCCACTGTCGTGGTCCGTCTGATTCAAAGTTACGGGTCTCATCACACGCTGGGCCGCTTCCGTTTGAGCCTCGGACATCAATTGGCAGACCCCGCCTTTACCGAGCAGCATCGGCACGAACTGCGCGATCAGAAGTGCGTAGAATGGCTGGAAAAACAGTTGCCCTCGGCTGACAACTGGACCCAACTCCGCCCTGCCACCGCCACCGCCACATCGCCAACACTAACAGTCCAGGAGGACAATTCCATCTTCGCCGGCGGGGACTTCACCAAGAACGACACCTACACCCTCAAATTCCGCAATCTGCCTGCGGGCCTGAAAGCGGTGCGGCTGGAGATGATGCCTGATGAACGCCTGCCCAATAATGGCCCTGGATCCGTCAGCTACGAAGGACCGGAAGGGGACTTCTGGCTGTCCACCTTCAAGGTGAAGGCCGACGCCCGGTCTATCACCCTGACCAATGCCTCGGAAAGTTTTGCCAACGGTGGAAACAATGCGGCCAAGGCCATCGACGACGATCTGCAGAGCGGCTGGTCCGTCAATGGCGGACAGGGCAAGACACACAATGCGGTGTTCCAATTCACCGAAGGCGTCACCAGCACCAATGAACTGCAGCTCGATCTGATCTGTGAAAAATACCATGCCGCCGGGCTGGGCAGGTTCAGGATTTGGGTGAGTACCGACGACCACGCCAAAGCATCCGCCTTGAGCAATGAGGCTCTCGCCATTCTCGCCGGCCATAAGGATGCGGTCTGGTTGCGCGGGCTTTTCACCAACACGAATAGCGCCGCCGATCAACGCGCTGTTTTGCTGAATGAGTTTGTCCGGCTCTCCCCCGCATTCTCCGGTTCGCGCCGGGGGATTGAAAACCTGCGCGGGCAATTGCCCAAATTCCCCACCACTCTCGTGATGCAGGAGCGGCCGGTCGGACACGAGCGGACCACCTTCCGCCATAATCGCGGCGACTTCCTCCAGCCAAAGGAGGCGGTGACAGCGGGTGTGCCGTCATTCCTGCCGCCCCTGCCCGAAAACGCTCCGAAGAACCGGCTGGCTCTCGCTCAGTGGCTTGTCTCCGGAGCCAACCCCCTCACGGGCCGCGTGGTGATGAATCGCCACTGGGAAGCGCTCTTCGGGCGCGGCCTTGTCCGGACCACCGAGGATTTCGGATTCCAAGGGGAGCTCCCTTCCCATCCGGAGTTGCTGGACTGGCTGGCTGTGGAGTTTGTGAAACAGGGCTGGTCGCAGAAAAAAATGCTCAAGCTCCTCGTCATGAGTGCCACCTACCAACAATCCAGCGTCGTCACACCGGAGCTGCTGGAGCGCGATCCGCTCAACATCCTTTTGACCCGTGGCCCGCGGTTGAGGCTCGAGGCGGAGATGGTGCGAGACTCGGCCTTGCTCGCCAGCGGACTGCTCTCCGAAAAACTGGGCGGCCCCAGCGTCTACCCACCGCAACCTTCCGGAGTTACTTCCGAAGGCACCTACGGCGCATTGAACTGGGCGACCAGCACCGGTCCCGACCGCTATCGGCGAGGCCTCTACACTTTTGCCAAACGCACGGCACCCTACGCCATGACGGCCACATTCGATGGACCCAGCGGCGAGGCCTGCCTGGCCCGCCGCGATCGCTCCAATACCCCCCTCCAAGCTCTGAGCCTGCTCAATGACACCGTCTTCATGGAATGCGCCCGGGCATTGGGCCAGGCAGCCACCGGAACAGGCGGCGGCGACGAAGCCCGCGTTGAATTCATCTTCCGCAGATGCCTGACCCGTCCGCCCTCGGCCGAGGAGCAGACAAGGCTGCTTCGTTTTTATCAGACACAACTTGCCCGCTTTGCAAGCGGAGAATTGAAAGCGTCAGAAATACTCGATGCCGGAACCGGCGACCGCCTTAATGAGCAGGCCGCTTGGACCACCTTGGCCCGTATCCTGTTGAACCTCGACGAAACTGTCACCAAGAGCTGAAATTTTATGAGCTGTCACGACCATCTCTATGCCTGCAGCACGCCGCGCCTGAATTCGCGCCGCTGGTTTTTAAAGGAATGCGGACTCGGACTTGGCAAAGTGGCCCTGGCCTCAATGCTCACCGATGCCTTCAGCTCGAAACTCTTGGCGACGCCAGCCTCGGCCAGTGAGGCGCTCAAGCCGCGCGCCCCTCATTTTCCCGGCAAGGCCAAGCACGTCATTCACCTTTTCATGGCCGGCGCCCCCAGCCAACTCGACCTGTTTGATTACAAGCCGGAGCTGGCCAAGCTCCAAGGCAAACCTTTACCGCCCTCCGTCATCGCCGGCCAGCGCTACGCATTCATCCGCTCCGACGCCGCAGTGCTGGGACCACAGTTCAAATTCGGCCGACACGGAAAGTCCGGAGCCGAAATCTCCGAGGCCCTTCCGCATCTTGCGGGTGTGGTGGACGACATCTGCATGATCAAGTCGATGAAGACGGAGCAGTTCAACCATGCGCCTGGCCAGATTTTCCTCAACACAGGTTTTGCCCAGCCCGGCCGCCCCAGTCTTGGTTCCTGGGCCCTCTACGGACTGGGCAGCGAATCCCAGGATCTCCCCGCCTATGTTGTCATGTCCACCGGCGGTGGTGTCAGCGGTGGCTCGGCCAACTGGTCCAGTGGTTTCATGCCCTCTCTCTACGCCGGCGTCCGCTTCCGAAACCAAGGCGATCCCATCCTCGACGTCACCAGTCCCAAGGGCGTGGATCCCAAGCTTCAGCGGGCATCGCTGGATTTGATTGAAGAGATGAATCATGCGCGGCTGGGGATCGTAGGGGATCCGGAAATTGAATCGCGCATCGCCTCCTACGAAATGGCCTATCGCCTCCAGAGTTCCGCGCCGGATCTTATGGATCTCAAAAAGGAGAGCAAGGAGACGCTCGACATGTATGGCTGCGATCCCGACAAGCCGAGTTTCGCCCGGGCCTGCCTGCTGGCCCGGCGGATGATCGAACGCGGCGTCCGTTTCGTGAACATCTACCACGAAGGCTGGGACGCGCACTCCGATGTGGTTGGAAATCTGAAGAGTAATTGCGCCGCCACCGACAAGGCCTCCGCCGCTTTGGTGAAGGATCTCAAGCAACGCGGGTTGCTCGATGAAACCCTGGTGATCTGGGGCGGGGAATTCGGACGCACGCCGATGGTGGAGAGCAATGTGGCTCTGGGCCGCAGTCTGGGCCGGGATCATCATCCGGCTGCCTTCACCATGTGGATGGCGGGCGGCGGAATCAAAGCCGGACTCACCCACGGCGCCACGGATGAGATGGGCTTCCACGTCGTTCAGGACGAGGTTCAGATCTACGATTTACAGGCAACAATCCTTCATTGTCTGGGCTTTGATCATGAACGATTGACCTACACTTATCAGGGAAGGCAGTTCCGCCTTACGGATGTGCACGGCAAGGTGGTCAAAGCAATACTGGCCTGAACATCACTTTGGACGAGTAAAGCCCGGTTTGCAAAGCTGGAACGCAACCTCCCTAAACAATCAATCCGGATTGAAATCCTTTTGTCCAGATGGTCCTCAGCCCTTTCCCTTTTGGGCTGAGGCACGGTGAGGTTGTCAGCCTTGGGTTTGAAAGGTCGCCATGAGGTTTCGAGGAAGCTTGCTTGCCGGCAAAAAACACGTGAACCACCAACAAAATGAAGAACGCATTTGGAAATCCTCGCATCCGTCATTTCTATTTTTCAGGGCCGATTGCACGGTTCACCCTGCTGACTCTGTTAGCGGGAGCCCAATGCCCTGTGCTGGCTGCCCCTGCAGCCGGATCAGAAAAAATCACGCATTCCACCTCCAGCAATGGCCGGGAGGAGTTGAAGCCCGTGCCTGCGGCTCAAATCAAAAAACGGATCCTCATCGGTGAGGCTGCGGGGCTTTTGCCCGATACGGGCAAAGACTGCACCCAGGCTTTCCAAGCCGCACTCGAAATTCTGCGCCAGCATCCAGGCACAACTCTGAAGCTCAACGCCGGCGCCTATCACTTTTGGCCACTCCACGCCGCAAAACGCGAGCATTACCAATCCAACACCGATGCCACTGTTCCCAAGGCCTACGCGCTTCTGCTGGAAGGCCAGATGAACACCGTCATCGACGGCGGTGGTGCCACGCTGCTCTTTCATGGTCCCATGTCGGCAATTGGAGTGGACGGGTGCGCGAATATCAAGATCCGGAACCTGAATATCACCACGCCTCGGCTCTTCACATCACAGGGCAAGGTGGTGGACGCCGGCGCAGACTGGCAGGTTCTGCAGATTGATCAGGACCGTTTTCCCTATGTCGTCGAAGACGGTGTTTTCAAAACCATGTTGGAAGGAGTGAAGTCCAAAATTTGGGGCCGGATGGAATACGACACAGCTGATGGCCGTTTTTCCCATGGGGATCAAGGAGGGGTTTCACGCGCCGAAGAACTCAAGCCGGGGCTCGTCAAGTTGTGGTCCTCGCACGATGTGGCCAAAGCAGGTAACATTCTCGTCCTCCGCCACCACGAACGCACTCATGCCGGAGTCTTTATTCTTGGTTCGCAGAATGTGACCCTTGAAAACGTGGAGGTCTGGGGCACCGCCGGCTTGGGAATTCTTTGCCAGCAGAGCCGCAAGCTGACCTTCCTTCACACCCATGTCCGCCCGCAGCCAGACACCGGCCTGGTCTGCGGACCGAAAGACGACGGTTATCATTTCTCCGGATGTAGCGGTCAGATCACTCTGGACGCCTGCATCGTCGCCGGCACCGCCGATGATCCAATCAATGTTCATGGCACCAGTCTGCCGGTGGTGGAGCAGACGGGACCGGCCACCGTCACAGCCCGCTTCGGCCATCCCCAGTCGATCGGACAGTCGCTCTGGGCTCGACCCGGCAACCGGATTTCCGTGATTGATCGGGAAACGCTGCTGCCTTCGCAGGAAAATTGCGTGAAGTCATTTCGGTTGGTGGATCCTCAGACGGTGGAAATTGAATTCGCCAAATCTTTCCTTGAGCCGGTGACTCAGGCGCACGCTCTGGAAAATCTCTCGGACACCCCGGACGTGACCATTCGCGGATGCGCCTTCAGCAACGGCCGGGCCCGCGGCATCCTGTGTTCCACCCCGGGCAAGGTGCTCATCGAAAACAACACATTCATCATCCACGGCGCGGCAATCCTAATCCCAGGAGATGCCAACGGCTGGTATGAGTCCGGCGCGGTCAACGATGTTACGATCCGCGGAAACCGGTTCGATAACTGTCTGGTGGCGGACAGCCAGTTCTCCGACGGAGTGATTGCGATCTGGCCGGAGATTCACCGGCACGTGGCGGGCCACCCGTTCCACCGCAACATACGGATCGAAAACAACATCTTCCGGGTGTTCGACCGGCCGATACTTTACGCCTCGTCTGTGAACGGTCTGTCCTTTACCGGCAACACCGTGGTGCGCACGGAAACCTTCACGCCGTGGCATCGCAACTCCAATGCGATCACGCTGAAGAATTGCCTAGCTGTAAAAATCAGAGGCAATCGGGTTCAGGGTGAATTACTTGACCGAAAAATCCAGTGTGAATCCACTCCGGCCGCCGAGATCCAGATTGGAGTAACCGAGCCTTTTTTTCTGGCGGCAAAACAAACTCCTGTGGTCCGATAAATGCCTGTTAAACAAACGCCCTCCCTACGATGAACATCCGGAACTCGACTATCATCCTCGCCGCTGCAATCTTGTTCTCCCCGCTGGCGCAGGGCAGTGACACGATGCTCACCCTCATGGATACGGCCCAAGTCCAATCCATCGCGGCGCGCCATGTGGGCGAAACCGCCCTGGTGTTCACGGAATCGAGGGGGTTTCCGATCCGGCATTCGAACGGATTACCCGCCCGCTGGAGCGGGCAGGCTCAATCCCAAAAAATCAGTTTCGCGGGCGTCGCACAACCGGGTGAGTTTTTTGTCTTCCAGCTCGGCATTTACGCGCTCACCAACCTCGGCCCAATCTCCCTGACCTTCAGCGATCTCAAGGGTGACTCCGGCATGCTGCCCGCCGGCGCATTCAACTGCCTGAGCCTCGGTGGACTCAATTTTCAGGGGCAGCCATTCACGAAGGGAATCCACATGGAAGCGGGCCAACTACAGGCGCTCTGGGTGGGCGTGACTATTCCCGTCAAAGCCAAGGGCCGGTTTGTCGGCAACATGCAGCTGGATACGGGACGGGATAAAAAAATCCCCGTCGAACTCACGCTGCAGATCGAAGGCCCCGCACTCGCCGATCAAGGCGATTCAATTGCCGGCAAGCTCTCCCGCCTGCGCTGGCTCAATTCCAACACCGGCACTGAACCGACCCTGACCAAGCCGTTCACCGCGGTGCGCACCGGCAGCCGGGTTGTAAAAGTGCTGGGGCGCGAGCTATTGCTTGGGGAAAACGGGTTGCCCAAACAAATCCTCAGCCATTTTTCCCCTGCCAATACTCGGATCGAACCCCAAGCCCGCCCCTTGCTCGCCCGACCCGCAGCTTTCCTGGTTGAAACCTCCACAGGAAAACAGGCTTGGCAGGACAACTTCGGCTCCCTGAAACACAACACTCTGAAAGCAGACTGGACAGCGACCAGCACCACAGACGGGCTGAGAACCGAAACCTGCGGACATCTTGATTACACCGGTGCCGGCGAAATCCGCATCCGCCTGATCGCGGATAGAGACCTCGACTTGAAGGACGTCGGGCTGGAGGTGCCCTTTCGCGAAGACTCAGCCCGATATTTCATGGGCCTCAATCATCCGGGCGGGCTTCGCCCCGAATCAGTGCAATGGAAGTGGGATGTCCAAAAGCACCAGGACTGTTTTTGGCTGGGCGCTCTGAACGCCGGCTTGATGCTGCGGCTTAAGGATGGCGATTACCTGCGCCCGCCGGTGAACATCTACTATGCATTCCGCCCGCTGGCATTGCCCTCGTCTTGGGGCAACGAGGGCCGCGGTGGCGTGGAGCTGCGATCAGAGGCCGATTCCTGCGTTTTGGCCCGGGCCTACAGTGGTCCGCGTCGCCTCAAGCAGGGTCAACACTTGGACTTCACCTTCGAACTTTACCTCACGCCCTTCCGCACTCTGGATACGGAGAAACAGTGGTCTGTGCGCTTCATTCAACCGTCCCCGAGCCACCTGCCCGACCGGCTGGATCAGGCGGTTGCCTCGGCTGATTCCAGACACGGCCCCAATGTCATCAACGTCCATCAAGGCACCTACTACAGCCCCTACATCAACTATCCCTACAGTGACGCATCGGCTTCTGCCTTTCATGATCTTGTCCAACGCGCCCATGCAAAAGGGGTAAAGGTCCGCGTTTATTACACCACCCGCGAGATCACCCAGAACATGCCGGAGCTCTTTCCGCTCCACTCGCTCAATGGCGAAATCATCCTGCCCGGCCCCGGCAAAGAGGCCCGCACTCTGATCCATCCCGGCGGACCCCATCCTTGGCTGACTGAAAACCTGATCTCGGATTTTATTCCCGCCTGGGTGGACCACGTGGGAGGCAAATATGCGGAGCTGGATCTTTCGGTGATCACCACCCCCGACTCGCGCTGGAACAATTTCTATCTGGAAGGGTTGCGATGGCTGGCAGACAAGTCGGATTTCGACGGCGTGTACATCGACGATACCGCGCTGGATGCAGGGAGCCTCAGGCGGGCCCGGCGGATTCTCGACACCCGGTCCGGCCGTTACATGGATCTTCACACATGGAATCATTTCAACAGCCACGCCGGTTTCGCCAACAACCTGACAATTTACATGGAGCTCCTGCCCTACCTCGATCGCCTCTGGCTTGGCGAAGGTTTCAACGCGCACACCGCCCCGGCAGACTTCTGGTTGGTGGAAATGAGCGGTCTGCCCTTTGGCCTTATGAGCGAAATGCTGGAGGGGGCAAACCCTTGGCGCGGAATGGTCTTCGGCGAAACCTCGCGACTGGGCTGGTCAGGGGATCCGCGGGGACTCTGGAAAGTCTGGGATGAGTTTGCAATTCAAGGCACCGAGTTTTTGCCCTCCTTCGCTCCCGGCTGTCCCGTCGCCACAGGCGAAAAAAACATCCTTGCCACAGTGTATCGCAAGAAGGGCCGCTCCTTCATCGCTCTGGCAAGCTGGGCGGAAAAAGAAACCTCCGTCAAACTCCGCATTAACTGGAGCGCCTTGGGGCTGGATCCCGCACGGGCCACCCTTTACGCCCCAGCCATCGCAGGCATGCAACCCGAACGATTGTGGCAACCCGCAGAGGAAATCCCGATTAAGGCCAAGCAAGGCTGGTTTCTGGTGCTCGACCAACAGCCGCGCAAACCAACAATAATCTCCAAATGAACTCAACCCCGGCCCGACTGGTCCAACCCGATTTTCTATCGTCTAATCACATCGATCAAACAACTCCATGAACTGCGTCCATCTTTTTCTCTTCGCCGTAGCCCTCGCCTTACCACCACGCCGCATCCAAGCCGAACCTGTTTCGGCCAAAACTCTCCAACGCATCTCCATCGATGTCGCCCCACACATCCTTACCCCGGCACGCACAACCAACACCACGGGCCGATTGATTCTAACAGGCTTCTACTCGGACGGCTCGAGCCATCCTATCGCCCCCGCCAAAGCCGTAATCACCGCCCGCACCAAGGCCGCCAGCGGCAATGTGCAGGTCGTCAGCCTTCACGGTAATAAAGTGATCCCCGAGGAGGGTGGAGTGGCCACCATCGAGGCCAGCCTGAGCGATGCCGGCAGAACTTTCACCGCCGCCACACAGGTTGTCGTGGAACCCTATTACCGGGATTATCACCAGACACTGGTCTTGAAATTATTTCTAGGAATGGAGGGGCAACCGGTGGAACGGCTTGCAAAGGAACCCATGTTCCTCAAACCGCACGACGTCTTTCACACCTTCGAGCAGGCTCTGGACATCATCCGCAAGACCGACAATGTGACCCGAGGCATCCCAAAGATCATCTACCTCGTTGGCTGGCAGAAGGGCGGACACGATCACGGATATCCAGACTGGTCCGAGGTCAATCCGCTTTTGAAGCGGGCTCAGGATGCCGCTCCGCTGGACAGTTTGCGCTGGCTCATCCGAGAAGGCCGGAAGTTCAACACCACAGTCAGCCTGCACATCAACATGGTGGACGCCTATCAACAGAGCCCGCTGTGGGATGAGTATGTGGCCAAGGACTGCTTCGCCAGAGATGAAGGCGGAAAGTTATTGGTGGGCGGAATCCAGATGATAGGCGAGGACATGTACAACGTGGTTTATCCCAAGGAATGGGCGGCAGGACTCGCCCAGCGCCGCATCGACGGATTGATCCGGATGATTCCTGAACTCAAGGACGGACATACCATCCACATCGACGTCTTCATCGCCAACCGCGACGGGGGCAGGCCGATCAGCCCCTGGCACTTGAAACCCGAGAATGGCGGATTGACCCCGGACAAATATGTCGAGACCCAACGCAAGATTTTCCATTACTGGCGCGACCGTGGTTTCGATGTCACAGGTGAGGGCACTGGCTGGGCGCATCCGCCCGGCGAACACTTTGTGGGCTTGCAGGCGATGTCCTGGTGGTATTCCTGGAACCCCATGGAAATTCCCGAATGCCTCGGCGCTCGCGGGCGGACGACCCGCGAAGGGGAGGGTGACTTTCGCTTTGGCGAAAGCATGCATGGCGAGACCCTCTGGCTGGCCGAGGGCAGCAGCATGCCAGGTTTCTTGGGATCCTTCTGCCGCACCGCTCTTCCGTGGTACTACCTGAGCCGCTTGGATCGGCAGAAGCTTGAAAACAACTCGCTGTTCTACAGTGATGGAGTGGTCGCCCGGAACGAATCTGGAAAACGCATCATCCGCAAAGGGGATTTCGTCTTGCGCGAAGACGATGATCTCTTTGTTCCCGCCCTTTGGCACAAACAGGAGATCTTCGCATACAGCAAGCTGGGCTATACGAGCAAGTCGTGGCAGTTGCCGGATGACTGGGGCAAGGTTAAGAATGTTGACCTTTATCGGATTACTCTGGACGGCTGCGCGCCTTTGCAAAAACGCGTTCCGGTCTCCGATGGCAAGCTTCTCTTCTCGTTGGAAAAAGATGAGGCTGTTTCCATTCTGCCCGCAGGCTCCAAGCTTCCCGAAAAGAAATGAAAGACCGAAAAGGATTAGAGACCCTGCAGAAGATGAATCGGGGGCGTTTTCTGAAAGCCAACCTTGGCGCAATGATCGGAGCGTCGTTGTTGGTCGCGCAGGCGGCATCTCCGAATTGGGATCTGAAGCATGGTGGAAAACTCAACCTCGCCCAGAGCGTGGCAGCCGCCGATTTTCTAACATCCGAGTCCTTGGCCATGCTTCGGCGGCAGATCGCGCTCAACGGCACCGATCTCCGCCTGTTCAACGCCCGTAGTTCGGTGACATTCCGGGAACGCACCGTCACCGGCATCGGTGAGTTATTCATAGCGCCTCGGGCGGCCAGCCGGGTGCCCATCTCTTTCAATCTATCCTTCCGCGAGGAGAGCCTTGGTGCGCTGATCGAGGATAACCAGGATGAATGGGGCGAAGGCACGCTAAATGTCTGGCAGCATTGGAATCCGGCCAACAAGGAATTGGGAATCTACAAGGGTTGGGGCGATGCGCTAATCCTGCCGTCCCAGCGAGCCACGTGGGCACCGGACGCGTATACCCGCCGCGGGACCTTTCACCATTACCTCGGCAAGGATCTGATCTCCTTTGGTGTAATATCCCGGACCTTGCCGGCGGCGGATGTGGACGGGGCATACGAGGAACTCACTATCACCAATCGCACCGACCGACCCCTATCGCTCACCCTCATCCCCGACCAACCTCGCGGCGATAAAAAACGCTCCGCCTGCTTCACTCGGCGGGAGGGTGAATTCGCGCTTCAGGTATTGTGCGACCTCGGTCCGTCACAAGGTGATGGTTGGCGGTTGGAAATCCCCTCACAAGGGCAGCGCATCATCCACGTTGCCTTACTGGTCGCGGACGCGGATGCCGCCGAGCCTGCGGGCCATTATTCATCGGATCTGGCCGCTCGCTTCGCATCCAGCCGCCAGACAACCTTGGATTTATTGCACCGAGCTGCAACTCAACTGCCTCAAATTGAAACTGGCAACCCGCGTCTAAATGAGTTTTATCAACGCTCCATCCTCAGCCTCCTCCAGTGCCGACGCGAACGGGCTGATTCGCCAATACGTCCCTTCTACGATATCGGGTTCGGTGACGGCAATTCCGTGACGTGGGACGTGTCGTTCTCCACGGGGCTGCTTACCATGTTCGCTCCGGACGAGGCCAAACACATGCTCAGCGCCTTCCTGTCTGCCGGAGGCGTCTTCAACTCCACCTGGCTAAGCGCAAAGGGGGGAGGCGGCGGTTTCTACATGCAGTCTCCCTTTGCTCTGCTTGATATCGCCCAGCGCCACATGCGCCAGACCGGTAATCGTGCGCTGCTTGACGAGAAGGCGGGGACGAAGACCGTCTTCGAGCACTTCCGGGACGGCGCGCAAACCTTGCTGGACTCTTACGTGAAGGATGGTTTGATCGACGCCGGCGAGGGAACTGGCAAATTGCTCGAGATCCGCACCAGCGGTTACGAGCACACCGTCGCCGCAATCAACGGTATGGCTGTCGACTATCTTGATCAGGTCGCGACCTGGTGCCGGGAGCGCGGCGATATAAAGTCCAAAGCCTTTCAGGCTGCCGCTCGGCGCCTGCACGATGAAATCGAGCGGCGGCTGTGGGACGAGGGTTCCGGTTGGTACATTAATCTGTATCCAGACGGCAGACGGCACCGGGTGATGAGCTACCACGTCTTCGATCTGCTGCGCCAGCCATCCGTGCCTGCTGAGCATCGACGACGACTTGCGGAGCACATTGTCTCCGGTGAATTCCTGGGGCCCTACGGCATGTATTCCATCGCCTTGAGCGACGAGGAACATTGGGACATGCAGGATTGCGACTGGGGTGGCGGGGGGCAGTATGTGGGGCAGCCTTTGCGGATTGCGGAATCACTCTACCGCATGGAGGATCCAAAGCGTGGTTGGGACGTGCTCTCACGCTGTCTACTCTGGGTGGATCGATTCCCCTATTTTCCCCAAACCATCTATACTGAAGAACTGGCAATACAGGACCACGAACGCGGCTGGTCATTACAGATCTCCGCAGGTGCCGGTGCCGAGGCCGTCATCTACGGCGTGTTTGGGCTTATGCCGCAGGATGACGGCAATCTTGCGGTAAATCCCCACTACGAGAAATCGCTCGGAACAGCGACCCTGAGAGCGTATCGATTTCGGGAACATAGTTATGACCTCTGCATGGATGCCAAGAGTTTTAAGATTTTCCGTGATGGCGTCCAATTGAGTAAAGAGTGTCATGGCCACTGTATTACCATCACGGAAAATGGAAAAATCCGGCGGAATCTGACCGGTGCGGATCTGAAAGCGGGAAAATAGAAGGACGGCTTTCGTCTGGTTGCGACCGGATAAAATATAAGTGCAAATGAAACTTCGAAACCAGTGGCCCGGCTTTTTTTGGTCAATAGTACTAACATCGGCTTTTCTTGCGCTCACCGGTTTTGCAAGAGATGGTGGTCAATTTATCACCCGTCTCAAATCCGGAAAGCCCCAAACCATAGTTACTTATGGCACCAGCCTGACAGCAGGCGGTGCTTGGGTCGGCCAGCTACAAACTGTTTTGCAAAGCAAATACCCAGGGTTGGCGACAGTGATTAACAGCGGACAAGGCGCAATGTGGTCCAAGTGGGGCGTTGATCATCTCCACGAGCGCGTGCTGCAAAATAAACCCGACGCGGTGTTTATCGAGTTTGCGATCAACGATGGGTATCTCGATTACCAGACCACCGTCGAACAGGGGCGCAAAAATCTGGAAAACATGATCCAGCGGATTCTGCAAATGAACGCCGGCTGCGAAATCATCTTGATGACCATGAACCCGCCCATCGGTGTGCATCTGGAGCGGCGCCCAAAGGTTGCCGAGTATTACCAGATGTATAGGAATGTGGCCCATGAGATGAAGCTGATGCTGATCGACCACTATCGGAACTGGGGAACAATTTTAGAAGCCGACGAGAGACTTTATGCCAGGTATGTCCCGGATGGCATTCATCCCAACGCCGAAGGCTGTGAAAAGGTAATAACTCCGGCAATCATGGAAGCATTGGGATTGGCAACAGACGCGGACTTCCGTCCCTCAATCCGGCGCATTGAACTGGATCGTGAAAAAGTCTGTGCGGACAAAAACTTGCGAATCCGCATCGACTGGCAGGCCAACGCGGCCACGCGCCAGACTTACCAACTGACGCTCAACCTGGTCGGGATTGGGAGGCCGCCGGATTTCAGCACAAACATCGTGCTCCAACCTCCCACCACCCAGTGGAAAGCGGGCACTATCGTGAGCGGCAAAGATTTCGTCATCACCATTCCCGGCACTCTTTCGCCCGGCTGGCGTCGCATGTTATGGAGCCTCACTCAGGCCAGCCTCCCCGGTCAGGCGCTTCCGCTCGACAACGCCGACCGCCACGAACGCAATTCGCAGTATTGCTTCGGTGAGATCGAAATCCTGCCGGCCAACTCCCAAGCGCCCGGCGAAACTCTCGTCCGCCTTCCCACCAGTGATCCGGCAAAACCGGAGCGCCCAAATGAGGAGTGGCGCATGCGGCACGCCGAGCGGGTGGCTGATGTGAAATCCCACGCAGACCGGTTAGATGTTTTGTTCATCGGCGATTCCATCACCGGCGGATGGCGCGACATTGGCAAGGCGGTTTGGGAAAAGCAATTTGTTCCTTTGCGCGCGGTGAACATCGGCATCGCCGGCAGTCAAACGCAACACCTCCTATGGCAGTTCGAAAACGGCGCAATTGATGGGATCAATCCGAAAGTGGCTGTGCTAATGATCGGGGTGAACCATTTTCTGGCATCGCCGTCGCATACCACTGCCGACATCGCTCGCGGCATTTCGGCTGTTGTTGCGAAGTTGCGCGAGAAACTGCCCCAAACCCAAATTCTGTTGCTCGGCACCTTTCCCAAGGACAGGGCAGCAACCTCGACGGATCGTGTGAAAATCAAAGAACTTAATGCTATGATTGCCAGACTCGACGACGGAAAGAAGATCCGGTTTAATGACCTGACACTGAAGTTTCTGGCCACAGATGGCTCGCTTCCGCCCGACATTTCCCCGGATGGAGTGCATCTCAGCCCCGCTGGCTACGCAATCTGGGCTGACGCGCTCAGACCTGTTATCCGCGAAATAACGGCGCAGGACTCATCCCGGAACGTGCGCACAGATCTACCCGTCAAGTCGTCGCAATAGTGGCGAACAGGCCGCATCGGCAACTATTTTGTTTTCACACCGTTCCCGAAACAGCCTGTTTTTTGGGGCGTGTGTCAATTGTTGCCCCACATTGACGCCAGATTTGGATCCGCCAGGAATTTTTCATAAGTTGGCAGGCTGGGTTGCTAGCGCGCTAAAGGGATCCAGGCTCGCATGAAACTGAAAGCCGTAATTGGAATCAACCGAGGATCTCCGACCAACCCGAAAGCGCCTTTGAGATAAAACTGAAGTAAACATGAAGCGCTGTATGAAGACCGTAGCCAAGGGACAAGGGGTAAGATTGG
>Ga0209829_10000538_pt1 | contig 33746 bp, 39 predicted proteins | sample C_140205_EF_Meta_FD_187311 | JGI IMG/M metagenome (GOLD analysis project Ga0209829, IMG submission 187311) | Freshwater microbial communities from Lake Croche, Canada to study carbon cycling - C_140205_EF_MetaG (SPAdes) (version 2) | ecosystem: Environmental > Aquatic > Freshwater > Lake... | reverse complement strand
GATGAGTTTAATTATATAAATGAAGAGAATGAATATTTTGTAACTAAAAAATGTCCTTTGTGTAGAAAAGAATATAAAAAATAATTATTCTTCTTTGATCACGATTGGAATTTTAGACAAATCATCTGTAATTAGATCACAACATATTATATTTAATGTACCGTCAAATACCGATATTAAGAACTTCGTTCTTAATATCTGGTGTAATTTGACTTGTTAGAAATCTTCGATTTCTATAAACTCTTCGAGTTTAACGTTTGTGCGTATCAAATTGAAGAATTCTTAAATTTGGCACTACACGGTATGAATATTTGTTAAATATTTTATTGCTTTATTAGTACCGGCAAATACCGATGTTAAGTACTCTAGAAATTTTCAATTTCTATAAACTCTACGAGTTTAGTACTTAACATCTGGTGATCTCGAAGAGATCATAAACTCTAAAGAGTTTAAAATTTGCCTTGTAGCGTTTGTGCTTATCAAATTTAAGAACTCTTCTTTCAGAAGAGTTCTTAAATTTGGCACTACACGGTAGATAGAATGTAGAAAAATATTATTCAATTTTTATGATAAAAATTGAATAATTAATATAATTTAATTAAAATATTATAATATAAATACAAAATGGTCAAACAAAAAACCAAAGCGTATTTACAATCTCTTGTACATAAAGCAAATGAAGAAGATAAAAGAAGACCAAATGAATCTGAGACAGATAGAATGAAAAGATTATTGATTAAATCATCAGTTGATTCTATTTGTGAGAATGTTGAATTTTTTGCATCGTTAGGAAATATGTTTTATAAGGTAGAAAATTTGAACAAAGAGCTTTTATTAGATATATATGATGGTGTTAAATTAATATTACCGGATTGTAAGATTTATGTGGATTTGGATAATTGTAGTTTTGTGATACATTGGGGAATGTAAATTATTTTATTTTTGACTTAAAGATATAATAATAGTTTATTGTGGATTATACATGACTATATTGATTATGGATAATTTACTCGTGATAGCTCAGTTGGTAGAGCGGGGGATTGTAGTGGTTTCCGCTAATAATAATTCTCCCCAAGTCACTGGTTCAATTCCGGTTCACGAGATAACTTTTGTTATCTCGCGAATTTATTTAAATATAAATTTATATTAAATATAGTACCGTCAAATGCCGATATTAAGAACTTTAGAAATTTTCAATTTCTATAAACTCTACGAGTTTAGTTCTCAATATCTGGTGTAATTTGACTTGTTAGAAATCTTCGATTTCTATAAACTCTTCGAGTTTAGCGTTTGTGCTTATCAAATTTAAGAATTCTTCTTTCAGAAGAGTTCTTAAATTTGGCACTTCACGTTATAATTAATAATGTCAAAATGTTTATCATGTGATAAAAGACCAACATTTAATTTAATAAATAATCCAGCATTATATTGTAAGAAATTTATACGCATTTATATACACCATTAGGATCTTTAGTTAAATTTCCAGTATCACATACATATTCACGAGGAATACGAGCAGGAAGGATTGGCGGCCAAATAGAACATTTATTATTTTCATCAGGTTGATACTTATCAGGGCATGTAACATTTGAAATTTGAGTTAGTGGAATATCACTATTATTACATTTTTTATTATTTGATGAATCTAAAGTATAACCAGGTTTACATTTAAAATTTCCTGGAATATTATTTGGTGCATATGTAGAATTAATAACACAAGAAGTTTTGTTTGAATTAAGAGAATAATTATCAGGACATGATATTGTTATAGGAATAGAATCTTTTTCAGCTATAGCAGGATCAAATTCGCATGCTTTTTTATCAGACATTAATAAATAATTAGTAGGACATGTCTTATTTCCAGAAACAGTATCTGGTGCAAATGTAGTTTTAATTACACATGAAGTCTTATTAGCATTAAGTGTATAATTTTGAGGACATAAATTTTGTGTAGTTGGAATTGTTTTATATGCAGGATTAATATTACATTTGTCTCCACTAGGTGAATAATTAGTAGGACATACTAATGTAAAAGGAACAGGTGGCTTCATTCCAATACATTTACTCTTAGTTGAATTTAATATATACTTAGAATTAGGAGGAGTACATGATTTTATTACATCGGTAGTTTGATATTGAGGACTGATATTACATGAAGTATTATCTGAATTAGGTGAATAATAAAAAGGACATGTATGTACGCTAGGAGCAGTAGCAATTGAAGGATCTAGATTACACATGGTCTTATCTGAACTAAGAGAATAATTATTATCATCACATTCTGCTGATATAAGAGGTGCAAAAGCTGCAGAACTATTAAGATTAACTTTACACCTATATTCTCCAGACTCTGGATTAGTATCAATATCATAATTAGGAGGGCAGGTAACTAATTTAGGATTAGGAATATTTAATGTATTAATTAGACATAAATCATTATCTTCATTTGGATAAGTTTCGGGAGGACATTTTAAAGTTGGAATTGATGAATCACTTTCTGTTTCCATTTTCTTTATATACTTTCTCAAAATAAAAATAATTTTAATTATTATTAAATACTAGAGTTTTAATTATGGTGTACCGCAAATACCGATGTTAGTACTTAACATCTGGTTATCTCGAAGAGATCATAAACTCTAAAGAGTTTAAAATTTATCACTTTATGGTACCGGCAAATACCGATGTTAAGTACTCCGTACTTAACATCTGGTGATCTCGAAGAGATCATAAACTCTAAAGAGTTTAAAATTTGCCTTGTAGCGTTTGTGCTTATCAAATTTAAGAACTCTTCTTTCAGAAGAGTTCTTAAATTTGGCACTACACGGTAATAAAAATAATAAATCTGAAAAAACAATTGATGTTGAATATTTATTTTTTGATGAATGTTCAAATGATGAAATAAATCATAATATCTTATCTCGCGAATTTATTTAAAAATTGAAATATATAACCCATACACATAATAATTATTAAGTATCACAACAGTACACAATCATGACCGATTTTACTAGTAATAAATATCTTGAACAAGATGAAAGTAAAATTGATTACAATGAAATTTTTTGTACATGTTGTCATTTTGAGGTATACTCTGAAAATTATTCACTTGGGAATATTTTAGTTAATATTATAGATCCAAATAATAGTATTATACCAGTAATAATAAATGTTAATAACAGCATATTAGATATGAAAGAAATTATTAATCAATTTCTAAATTATCCTGTTGAGAAACAAAGACTAATTTATAGATCAAAAAATAAAATTAATGGATTATCATTATATAATAATCATACAATTTTAAATTATCCATTTTTGAGAGATAAGGTTATATTGTATTTAGTTTTATTAGATTAAATATATTTTTTATACACATTTCTTTAAATTAGAGTCAAATTTTTTACCGTTACCACATGTAGGTGATGGTGCATTTTCGTTAGCAACACATTTATCGATAGATGTATTATATGATGTATTAGCTGGGCAAGGAGGAGGAGTTAAAATACATGCATTCTTTGCAACATTCCAAGATGTACCAGAAGCACATGTAGGTAGTGAAGTAGCTACACATTTATTTATCTTTGAATTAAATGTAGTACCTGATTCACATTTGACATCTGTTTTACATTTCTTTGAAGCTTTATCCCATGTAGTACTAGGTGTACATAATGGTGTTACATCTATTAAAACGCATTGACGGCTTGCACTATTATACTTTGATCCTGGAGCACATACAATTTCTGAGGGTGGTAATGTGCATAAATTTGATGTAGCATTCCAACTAGTACTAGGAGGACAGGTCGGTTTAGGATTAGCTAATGTACATGATTTACTATTTTTATTATAAGTTGAACCTGAAGGGCATGTTGGAGTTGAGCTTGAAACACATAATTTATCTTTAGAATCAAATGTTGTTCCAGTTTCACATGTTACAGGTGTAGCACAATTATTCACAGTAGTATTATATGATGAACTAGGAGTATTACATACAGGAGGAGTTTTTAATATGCATGCATCCATATCATTATTTAATGTTCCATTAGGACATACAGCAGGTATATCACATGCACCGACAGTAGGGTTCCATGAATATCCCTTGCTACATTTTGGATCTGTATTTGTTCCAGTAGCTGTATTTGTTCCAGCTGTATTTGTTCCAGTACCGGGCTTTCTTCCAGTAGTTGTAGCATGTTCAATTGTTTGTATATTTTCAGACATTTTCTATATATATATATATAAAGAAATATAAATACTAAATATTTAATTATTAATTTAAACGTATAATTAAATACTAAATATGTCTGTAGACTCTTTAACTAATTTTTTTACACAATTATTATCTGAATCAAATAATTATTATGAAAATGAATTAAAAAAAGAAGATTTATTAAAAATGAAATTAGGAATAGAATTAGATAAAGTTCATGTTCAAGTAAGTAAAATTCATGGAAATGGATTATTTGCAAAAACTAATATTAAACAAGGTGAAGTAATTACAATTTATCCATGTGATATATTAGCCTATTATCCTGAGAAAAATAGAGATGCTAAAGAACATGTAGTAGCATATATATTTTGTGATGAATTAAATGATAATCAGGAAGCAAAAGATTTATTTCATAAAAATAAGAAATATTATAAAGATTATCAATTGGTTATAAATGAAACGTATTCTGCAATTGGATTACCAGAAATTACTAATAATCCAGCATATTTAGGACATTTATGTAATGATGGGGCAATGGGACATAGTGAAAAAGACAAGAAAATATATGAAACCGTTTCAGTATTAAAATCAAATGCATTTTTTAAAAATATATGTGATTGTATGATGGTGGTAGTAGCAATGAAGGATATTAAAGAAAATGAAGAGATTTTAGTTACATATGGTCATGGGTATTGGTTAAGTCGAAGTAGAATCTGAGACTTACCTTTGGTTAGTCGAAGTAGAATCTGAGACTTACCTTTGGTTAGTCGAAGTAGAATCTGAGACTTACCTTTGGTTAGTCGAAGTAGAAGTCTTATTTAAAATTGTTAATTTATCTCTCAATTTAAGTAAACCACGAAAATTCTCAGTTACAATTCTTCTACGTACATTTATATCGATTGATTTTTCCTTCGCATATTCTCTGTATTCAGCAGTCTCTAATTCTTTTAATCTATCAATCGTAACATTTATGTCGTCTTGTATTATTTCTAACATAACATCAAACATAAATTCTATTATTTATATATATTTTTATTCTATTGTTTTCATAATGAACAGGTGGTTTATGGGTAATTAATAAATTTTTAATTTCAGGAATTGTTAATTTAGTTTCATTTTCATCATAAACAACAACCATTTCTTTAATACCTAATATCATTATACTTCCAATAATTTGATTATCATATTTCCAAAATTTAAATGTATCAAATAAATTATCTTCTAAAAATATAATAGAATTATGAGTTATAGCATTATTTCTAGACCAATGTACTGGATCAAATTCTTCGCCTACTTTAAATTCAGGTGGAACTGATCCATAATCATCTATTTCAGTATATAAATTTATTAATTTTTTTCCATCAAAAATTAATTTATTATTATTTCTATAATTATCATCACCAAAATGAACTATATCACCTCTTAATATATATGAATATCCTTTTGTATTATAATGAGTACAAGATGGTAAACATACCATATAAGTATCTGTTAGTAATATTTGTTTATTATAATTACATTTTTCACATTTTAAATATCTTGATTTAGGATCATATGTTTTTTTATAATTTTTATTAGGAAATTGTGGATTTGAATAATGATACATTTTTGTATCTGAATTGTATTTGAATCTGTTATCACAGATTGCATCATAAATATATTCTTCTGGATCTTCAATTATTTGAGCCATTTTATATATGATTAGTAATAATTATATATAAAATATTGATTTTTCAAGTTTATTTTTAGCAGAAAAAGTTTCGAAAGGAATTCCATAGAGTTGATTTATTTTTAATTATAGGACTATTATTCCATTCTTGGCGAATAGTTTCCTTAAACTTTATAAAATCCATATCAGAATCAGGTTCAAATTGTTGTTTCTTACAATCTGCATCAATATAATCAAAATAATCATAATGAATTACATCATCAGTATCATACATATAACATTGAATTGTAATACATGTGTGATCTATATTTACATTTTTTAATTGATGAATTTGATTTAATGTAGGACTGATCCATGTAATTTGATCTTGATAAAATTCATGTTTTGCAAATGGTTTTACATCATCAGTTGATAAAAATGGAAATAAACTAACATTAATTTCACCATGAAGAACACGAATAATTGCACTAGATCCACCATGATTATGAATTGGTGAATAATGTTGAGGAGGCCAAATTTCCATTACATAGGGAATACCAGGTGATTCTCCATTATTTTGGCCTAATGTAATACGTAAATATGTTTCGTATAAATTTGGTTTATCAGGATTAAATTCAGTACTTTTGGCTTTTAATGTTTCATAACACCAACATCCAGGTGTAGCAATACTATATTCAATTGCTTCAGAAAAATCAGGAAAATCATCTGTATTTAATTTAAAATTTTCACCATTAATGCAATTATATAATTGTTGAGAAGATGTAGATAAAAATGCATCAGGCATATATGTATTCTTAGATATATCTTCCATCGTTAATTGATTAGTATTTTTAATTAATAAAGGTGTATTATTTGTAATAGGATCACGAAGTATTTTAAGAGGATTAATATTGGAATTTTTAGTCATTGAAATTGTAACAAGAATTTCTAAGAAAGATTTATTAAATTGATATTGATAAATTACCGTATCCATTCTAGGTTCACCTATACCAGCGTATAATTTTTCATTTTGAGCATCAATACTAAACCAATAAAATGCACCATTAAGGGTAGTTAATCCAGAATTATTATCAGGATCAACAAGTGGATGATTATCAATAATATTAGTTACTAATACACATGTAGGTGTAAAATCTACTTTTAATCCATGTGTTTCATCATTATTTAAAATTTTGAAGGAACAATTTTTTGTTGGATCTTGATTTTCAAAAATAAATACACCTTGACCTTTAATAATTAAATTAATAGATGATTCTTTTTTTGTAAATTTTAATAATTTGGGGTAACTATGAATTATATTTGTAAATGTCATTTTTATAAAATAATTAGTAGTATTATTTTATATTAATATTCGATTAAATAAAATAATTAGTACCGGCAAATACCGATATTAAGTACGTAGTACTTAATATCTGGTAAATTTGTCTAGTAGCGTTTGTGCTAACAAATTTAAGAACACTTTTTGAAAAAAGCGTTCTTAAATTTGGCACTTCACGGTAGTATTATTTTATATTAATATTCGATTAACTTTTAATTGTAAAACTCATACATAAAACACGTTCTTGAGTATCAGTAAACCATTCATTTTTAATAATAGTAGTACCGGTTAATCCAGTAGGAATAGTTCCTTTACTTTCAGATGATAAATGATAATTTAATGGGCATGTAACATTACTATTTACTAATTCAGTACATAGATCATTTTCAGTAGGTGATAATGGTATGAAATTATAAGTAATACTATATTTAGAAGTACCTTTATTTACTTCTTTGGAGAAATCTGCATTTAAATAGAGTTTATAATCTGTTACAGGTAAAACAGGATCAACATCTAAAACAATATTTTGAGCAATATCAGATGGAGAACCACAAGAACTATATTTAAAACTGGATATAGAAGAAGAACTTGCAAAGAAAGTAATTAAAGTAAATAATATTAGCATATAATATTATTTAGATAATTTAAATTAATAAACACGAGATGTTGTTTGGGATAAGCTAGGAATTACATATTCATTGATTACAAATAATGAGAGAAATACGATACCAGCTACATTTAAATTGTAAGCAGTGTTGTATTTATCTTTAGCGTCGGCAGCATTACGACGAGAACCCATGTCAAGGGTATTTGAGCCAATTAAGAGAAAGCCAACAAATAATACAATTGATGAAAAATGATTCATTGTAAAGTCTTTTGCAGTTTGTAAATATTCCATTATATATTTTAGATTTATATAAATATTTTTAACTATTAGATATTTTATATAATTATAAATTATTATATTATGTGTTACAATAAAAATGTTTCAATAGGTACTTATATTTTAGGATTAGTTGGATGTTATAACTTATATGTAAACTATGATTATAAAATAGAAGCAGTATTTTTTGCCTTTGTTATACAAATGCAATTAATTGAATATTTTTTATGGGAAAATCAAACATGTAATGATGTTAATAAAACAACGACAAAAATAGGAACTATTATAAATCATTCAGAACCAATTGTATTATGGATAGCTATATTATTATTATCTTCAAAACAATTACCTTTATTTGTAAATATATTAATGACCATATTTGTAATTGTAACTATATTTTACACTAAATATATTTCAAGTGATAAAAATGAATGTTCTTTAGTTACCCCTGAATCAAAACCTCATATTAAATGGCCATGGAATACTAAGAATTATGGTAAGATATATTATGTATTTTTTCTATTATGTATGGATTTATTATTTATTAATGGTGTTGATCATGGATATCATATATCTGCATTAATAACTGGAAGTTTTCTTTTATCAAGTTTAATATATTATGACAAAAAAACAGTTGGATCAATGTGGTGTTTTTTGGCAGCATTTTCACCATGGGTAATACCTTATCTCTATCAAATTGAGTTTAATTTATAAATATTATATATAATAATAGTTATATATAATGTTAAAATCTTTAGTTTGTTTATTATCTATATTTGCTGTAAGTAGTTACAATGAAGTAGCTGTATTATATGGTAATGCACAAAATATAAATGTATCAAATTCATGTGTATCTTTTACAGTAAGTTCAGGTACAGGTTGTGCATGGATGTGCAATTATTGTGCAAATTCACTTGGTACAACTAATTATTATTTTAAAGATGGGGTTTGTATGTATGAACCAGGTGGTTGTGTTGGTAACCCTCAAATAGGTGTGCAATATACATGCTGTGCTAATTAATTTGCGTAGCTATAATGTGCCTTTGGCTAATTAAATAAAAGATTTAATGTGCCTTTGGCTAATTAAATAAAAGATTTAATGTGCCTTTTGTTTGCGTTAGCTATAATTTGCGTAGCTAAATTGCATAATAATGAATTGGATGATTTGTCCATGTCGTTTCCGTTAACTCAGTTCTTAAAAAAATAGCTTTTTCTAAGAATTTGATATTTTGTGGAGTTCTATAACTAATATAAATACCATTAAATTCATTAATTATTTTTTCTTCTAATTTATCATTAGTAATATCATCTAAACATAAATTATCGGCATGAAGAACATTATAATATCTAAAATTTTCCATTAACATATCACCTTGCCATATAGTAACATCTCTAGATTGTAAAGATACACGATGATCACTAATTTCTACACCATCCCAATTAGAATCAGGTAAAACTTGTTGAAAATTATAAATTAATTCACCATCCCCGCATCCTAAATCTAAACCGTAAATATTATTATGTATATATTTTTTAATTGTATTACACATAGTAAAAATACCTTTATTAGTTAATGATCCATAGGTTAAATTTGTTTGACCGATAGATTTAATTTCATTTTGAGGTAAAATAAATAATTTTGGATTGAGTATCATTTATTTATAATTAATAATTTAATATTTAAGTTAAACTAACTTGGATTTGACTGGGAGCAATAAAATATGAACTATTTGTAATAAAATTATTATTTTTATCATAGGCAATATAAATATTATTAAAATCAATTACATATTTACCAATTTCTATTTGAATCTTAAAGAATGTACAAAATGCAATATATCCACAAAAACCAACATATATATTTAGAATCATCATAATATTTTTATTAAATATGACAGAAAAAAAATCAATTGTTATTATTGAAGTAATACTATACATTATTGCACCTATAAATCCAATTGGATAGGCAAAACGAAATATTAAATTTAATATTGTTTGAATTGTATGTTCTACAGAAGTTAGAATTTTATTTTCATTTGTATTTTGATTTGTATTATCCATTAATATAATTTTATAAATTTTAAATTTATGCCAGAAATAAATGAAGTAAGACATTATGCAGATTTTATAAAATCTAAACTAAAAAATAAAAATATTACACAAGTTAATATTATTAATGGTAGATATAAAAAACATGGTCCCTTTGAAAATTATTCACATTTAATAAATCATTTACCTCTTAAAGTTTTGGATGTTAAAACAAAAGGTAAGTTTATGTATATTAAATTTGATAATAATATATATTTATTTAGTACATTAGGATTATCTGGTGGATGGATATTTAAAAAATCTAGTACTAGTAAAGTAGAACATCCTACATTGTTAGAATATTTATCAAAAAATCAGATAGATTCATACATGAGTACATCTTTAAAACACTTAAATGTAGAATTTAAAACTGCACATGGATCATTATATTTTTATGATACACTTTCTTTTGGAACATTAAAAATAGTAGATAATGAAAATGAATTAGAAAAAAAACTAAAATCAGTAGGTGCTGATATTATGGATGAAGAAACAGATTTTAAAGTATTTCAAGAAGCTATATGTAAATCAAAGAATCTTAAAAAAGTTATTGGAATTGTTTTAATGGATCAAAAAACAATTTCAGGTATTGGGAATTATTTGCGTGCTGATATTTTATGGATGTGTAAAATATCCCCATTCAGAAAGGTAGACAAATTATCAGATGAAGATTTAAAAAATATATTTCACAATGCAAAAGTATTGACTTGGGGACAATACGATAAAAAATATGCTTTACGTAAGAAAATCATTACATGCAAAGATAAGTTACCATCTGATTATGATCGAGATTTTTTTGCATATAATGAGGAAGAGGATATACACGGCAATAAAATTACGAAGGAAGAGTTGTTCGAGGGATCACAAAAGAGATTTATATTTTGGGTAAAGAATTACCAATTATAAATTAGGGAATTATGTATAGAATTACCAATTATAAATTAGGGAATTATGTAAAGAATTACCAGATGTAATCTAGATATCATAATAAAAATATTTTCCACCTCTTCTAGGGGGACGTAATAAATATAGATATAACATAAGAGTTCCTATTCCAAGTAATATACAAATAATTACAACAACACCAATAATTACAGCTGCAATATTATAATTTGATGATAATATAGTATTCATTAAACTAGGTGTATATGTAGGAGTATTAGTAGGAGTATTAGTAGGAGTATTAGTAGACATATATTCTAGTAATATAAAATTTGAATATTATTTTATTATAAAGATTATTTTAATATATCTAATATAAAATGAGTAATCTAGATGAACAACAATATTTAAATTTAATAAAGAAAATTCTAGAATCAGGTGAAATTCGTGAAACAAGAAATAGTATTACTAAAAGTATTTTTAGTGAAAAGTTAGAATTTGATATTTCAAATTCTATTCCATTTATTACAACCAAAAAATTAGCATGGAAAACAGTTATTAAAGAGTTATTATGGTTTTTATCTGGCTCTACAGATAATAAAAAATTATTGGATCAAAATGTTAAAATATGGATCGGTAATTCTACCAGAGAATATATGGACTCAGTTGGATTTACTGAGAGAGAAGTAAATGATTTAGGCCCAGTATATGGTCATCAATGGAGATATTTTAATGCTGAATACGTAAATCAAAATACTGATTATAGTAATAAGGGAATTGATCAAATACAACAGGTTATTCATTTGTTAAAGACTGATCCAATGTCACGTAGAATTATATTATCTGCTTGGAATCCATCACAATTAAGTCAGATGAATTTACCACCATGTCATATGTTTTGTCAGTTTTATGTAAGTAACAATAATGAATTATCTTGTATGATGTACCAAAGATCAGCTGATGTTGGATTAGGATTACCATTTAATATTGCAAGTTATTCAGTACTAACATATATTATAGGAAAATTAACAAATCTTAGACCAAAAAAGTTACATATTATAATAGGTGATGCACATATATATGAAAATCATATTGAAATATTAAAAGAACAAATTACACGTGAACCATATATATTTCCTACGTTAGAATTAAATTCTAAAAAAGAATTTAGTAAAGTAGAAGATTTTGAAATAGAAGATTTTATACTAAATAACTACAAATATCATGAAACATTAAAAATGGATATGGTTGCATAAAATAATTTTCTTTATATATATATATACAATGCAAAGAATTGAAAAAGATACCAAATCTCAAATAGTAAGAGAACACTTAGCCGGTGGTTCATGTGGAATATCATCAACAAAAGATACATTTACATCTGTTGATGGCAGTAAGGCTGTTACTGCTTCTATGGGAATGCTCAATCAAACAAATTGCTCATGTGGTATGGCAGGATATCCAACTAAAGTTACAGGTACAGTAGGAACAAATAGTGCTACTTGGTGTGCCCCCAAATAAATTTTCTTTAAATAATTAATATATATATATAGTATATAATGCAAAAAATCGAAAAAGACAACAAAAGTGTAGAAAATAAAAAAGAAAGAGTTATTGAACATTGGGCATCTGCTACTATATCAGCTAAATCATCAACACGTGTTACTTCATATTCAGCTCCTAGTGCAAGTAGTGATACTGTATGTCCTAAATTATTACCTGTAGCTAAGGCCAGTGGTACACCATTACAATATTGGTGTGCTGCAACAACTCAATAATTAATTTTCTTTATATAAATAGTATAAAGAAAATAACGTGAACTATTCTGAAAGAAGAGTTATTAAATTTGGCACTACACGGTACCGGCAAATACCGATGTTAAGTACTCCGTACTTAATATCTGGTAAATTTGTCTTGTAGCGCTTGTGCTAACAAATTTAAGAACACTTTTTGAAAAAAAGCGTTCTTAAATTTGGCACTTCACGGTACCAACTACTTGAGTTCAAATAAATATTTTGTATTATTTAATAATCCAACCATTTCATCACGAATATTAAGTAAATCTGTATCTTTAGGATTTATTAATACAGGAATAGTAACATTTAAATATTCAATGTAAGATGCTAATTCCATAAATGCTTCAGGGTCAGATAATTTATTTAATTCTAATTTTGTATTACTAAATTGATCAGGTCTTCCATATTTACCAAAATAAATTTCTAAAAATTTATCAATTAATGTATCAAAACTATCTAATAAGTTAGCTACAGCTATGTGACGAGAGTATGAATATGTAGATAAATGATATAAATATAAATTATTTTTTAAACAAAAGAAAAATTCTATAAGTTCTTGTTTTATATTTTCTTGATTCATGTATATATAATATAGATATTAAATTTAATTATATATCTATATTTTATGAATAATACACCTATTTATGCTCATTGTCCAGAAAAAGAATTAAGTGTAGGAAAAAAACTTAAATATTCATTCTTTTCAGCTTTAATATTCTTTTTTATATCATCTCCCGTAATGTATCAATTAATGAGTAGATTAAACGGAAATTTATTTGTAGTAGCTGATGTAAATGGTTGCCCAAGTAATTCTGGATTGTTATTACATACATTAATATTTTTTATAATTATTTTTCTAACAATGGTTGCTTCTTAGATGCTTTATCTTAAATTTAAAAAATACATTTTTAATGATTCAATAAAAGATACAAATTTTGAATAATATTTATTATTATCTATTTTTGTAGTATCAAAATTATATTTTTGTTTATTAGAACTTCTAGTTGAATTTAATATACTATAAATAACAGTATCATGTTTAATATATGGGTATTTTTTTGTTATATTATCAGATAATAATATGGAATTATATAGATTTAACTCTGTATTTGGTTCAGGTTCAGAATTTTTAAACATTAATAATCTACCAACATCTTCTTCAAATTTAAGATTATTTTCAGAATAAATTTTAACTAATTGTTTAAAAGTCATACTATTGATTACAGCAGATTTATATTTTTTCATTATTGAAGGATTCGTATTAGCCATTCTTCTGTAAAATGTAAGAGTATGTTTTTTTTTCAAGGATTCCATGTAAAAAAAATTAAATTTAATATTAATTATTAATATTAAATATACGTGTTATTTTTTTAAGTTATTACTTTTTATCAGACATACTAGTTTTATCCACATGCTTAAATTTCATATGATGTTCAATGTTGTGTTCAGTACATGCAATAAAATTACAACTAGAAAAACGGCAGTGATAAAGAAGTTTTCCAGATATATTCTTTTTTTCACTACTTTCATGTGAAATATTTTCATCTCTAGTACGCTTCATTATAACTATATATTGATTAGTATTTATTATTTATATTATTATTTTTTCAATTTTATATATATGGATGTAAATTTGTTATTAAAAGATGAAATATCAGTAATTTTATTATGGATTGGTATATATGGAATATTAGATCAAGTAATACATTCTACAATGATTTATCCTAATAGAAATTATTTATATGCATTATTTATTTTAAATAGTATATTTATAAAATTATCCTAACTTTCTACCTATTCCTGGAAATTTAGGATTATTTTGAGTAGGTTCAGGTAACATTGAACTAAAGTCTATTTTTTCTTCTTCTTGATAATTTTCTTCTTTCACTTCTTTTGATTCAATATCTACATCTGATTCAATGTCTACTTCTAATTCAATCCCACGAATATATATAGGTTGATTAACAATTTTTTGATTGTTAATATATGTTTCTAAAATCTCTACTTCTAGTGGAATACCATTAATATTAATATTAATGATAGTACCATTTAATAAACATGAATATTCTTCAAAACCATTTCTTAATGCAGTAATTGGATCATCTAAATATGCATAAAAATCACCCCTTGGTTTAATTTTAATTTTATTTCCAAGTTTTGGATAGACTTGCATGTAATTAACCAAAGAATCTTCTTTATAATTTAGATATTCATATATCCATTGAGGAACATATGCTACATTATCATTATCATTATGTGAATCTAATATATTTACATATATTTTTTTAGTATTATAGTATAATCCTATAATTAAAACTTTTTCAGATGTATTTGCATTATTAAGATATTCAAACAAAAATTTTGATAAAATTATACCATTTGATGAATTATATTTTTCAATTGTTTCATCGGATAAAGATTCGTGAAGATAAAATGTTTTTAATATAATATTATTCATAGTTAATATATTGATTATTAGTAGTGTTTATGGTTTAAATGTTCAACTTTTAATTATTCTATACGCAGTATTGAATAATTATTGCCGTAGGCAAGAAATTGTCAGATGTCTTTGACAAGTATAGAATAATTAAGTCTACGACTTTATGAGATTGTCAGATGTCTTTGACATCGACAATCCCTAAAAAAATTGAAAATTAATCCCTATTAAACAATCATTATCATCATCATACTCATATCCCAATATGTCTTACCCCAATTTCAACGGCGCAGGCTTAACTCTAATTCACACTGAAAATAATAATCATTCAATATTAATGGCAAAAAGTAATAGTGATAAACCAAATAAAAAAAATGTATGGATCTTCCCTGGTGGACGAAATAATGATAATGAAGTACCACATGAAACAGCTTACAGAGAATTTCTCGAAGAAGTTTTCAATGTTGTTGTTGAAAAGGCAATTATTGATGAGATTATTACTCTGGTTAAAGAAGATAAGTCATTGTATCCAATTGACACTTTTATCCCAAATAATAACCTTGTACCTAGTTACACTCTTATGCAATCATCTGATGTAATTACAATTTTTGTCAATGTTTTGAATAAACATCATATTATGAGTGATGTATTTCCATTTGGTTATAATAGTTTATATAATAATCAAAAGAAAGTAAATATATATCAGTTTTGTGCACAGAGACGTTACATTAATGAAAATCCTTCCTTTGAGAAGAATGAATTAGTTTTTATTACAATGATTCCACTAAACAATCTGGTACATTCTGTATTTAGAACTAAAAAATACAAAGATGTATTTCATTATCATGGAGAGAATTTGAAGATTCACGTACCTTCAATTATGTCACATATTAAAAAATATTTGGTTAACAAATATTCTAAAATAGAGGAGGATGAATTGTCACTTAACTTGAGAATGTGTAAAATTAGTGAGTCTTAATTAGACAATAATATTTTTATTTATCTCATTGTATTTAATAATTTTATCATAATATTCTTTATTTATTTCAGAATCAATATTTTCTTTCAATAATTCAGCAATTAAACCTTTCATTGGAGCAATTATTTTATAATCAGTTGGTTGATGGATTGAAGAAGATGCAATACTTTCTAAAAATAAACTTTTTGATAATCTTACAGTTAATCCAAATGATTTATTATTTACATATGGATCAGAATGATAATATAATGGAGTTATATTTGTAGTATAATTAGTCTTTTTAATATATTTATGATAAAACCATGTAAATAATAATGTAAAAAATAATGTCATTGGTGTAATTAATACAATTGAAAATAATTGAGATATACCAAAACTTTTCATAATTTGAGCTTGAATTTCTGTTCCTGCATCTGCTGTAAATAATAATAAATAATTAATTGTCCATATTAAATATCCTAAACAACCAAAGAAACTAGTAAAACTTCTTACTGTATGAAATGGTAAATAGGTAGAAAACCACCAGGAATATTCATATGGAATATTATTTATTTTAATAATTTCTTTATCAATACGCTCAGTAAATACAACATTTTTATCAATTACTTTTACAGTATTATCTTTTCTATTACAATATTTACATAAAATTTGAACAATAAAAGTTGTTAATAAATCATCATCTTCATTATTATTCATATTTTTATTATTTTCAATATCATTTTCATCTAACTTTTTTTTATTTTTATCATCATTTTTCTTTTTTTCATAAAATACATCTTCAAAGATAAGCATTTTCTTAATTTCTCTATGAATAAATGGATATCTCCATTCAAACTCTGCTTTACCGGCAAGAATTAATATTTTTACTATTAGATTTAAAAACGGAACATTTATTACAGATGTTATAATAGATAAAACAATTGCTTCAATAGGGTTAGCATTATCTTTAGTACCAGATGCATCATGAACATATCCGTATAATAATGCAGTCATAAATAAAGTATGTGATATAACTGTAAAAATAAAAAATATTCTAAAGATTCTAGGTGATTCTGGATCATATTTAAATATAATAGATAAATAGTTATGTTGATATAATAACCGTTTCCACCATAAACCAAGTAATTTTGATATATGAGTACAAAATGATTCTTTCTTATTCTTTTCTTCTGATGTTTCATTATTTAAAATATCTTTTATTCTCTTTTCTTCTAATTTTTCATCTACTAATATATTCATAATATTAAGAAAATTTGATTGTTTTCTTATTGAAGGGGTAACTGAATTATAAATTTCTTGCATTATTTTATTTTTATAATTTTTATATTCATAATATTCATCAAATTCCCATACATCTTGTTTAAATAAGTAGCATTTATCTATATAAAATTTATCTATTTCTTTTTTAAATTTTAATATATCAATATTTTGTTTTAATGATTTTAAATATTGTTTACTATTTTTAATATCTAATTGTTGTAATGAAATACCTATAAGAATCATTATTAAGAAATAACATCCATAGAAAATATAATAATTTTTATATTTTTGTAATCCATCTAATGAATATACATTTCCAGCATTTAAAAATAAATTTTTATTCATTTCTGCAATTCTCTCAAATCTTGTTACAAAATCAGTCATATGAGAACATGAACATATAATGTTTGATCCTATAATAGTTATATTACAACCATCTGAATTCCAAGTAGAACTAGTATAATTCCAATAAGAACATTTTAAAGTCATATTAGGCGGTGTAATAATATTGGGTATATTCCAATTTAAAATTAGCGGTGTTGTTAAATTTTTGATACTAGTATCAACACCTTTATTACTTACAGATACAGACATAATATTTGATAGTGTAGTTTCATTACTAAAACTAGTAGTGTTTGTCCATGAAATTGCAGTAATTGCAGAATTAGGTGGTAAACCTGGTATAACAGGTACATTTATGCCATAAGTAGATGAATTAACAGTAATACTTGCATTTTTTAATGGCGCTAAAGAACCTTCAAAACTAGAACTAGTAAAACTAACTGGGGCAGTTACCAACCCACTTAATTTTTTTAGTATATTCATCGTATCAGAAACTGCTAGAACAGGAATATTATTAATAACAGATAATGCTTGAGAAGGTGGTATTTGTTGACCACTGGATAATAAATCACTCAAATAATTATTTAATTGATTTGCTACTTGAGCATTATAATCTTTACCAGGAGGGGGTAATTCAAATGGTAATACATAATTTGGTGTTGGGGTATAAGATGTTGATTGAGAATACCTTGTACTAGCAGAATTAGAAAAACTATTATAAGGTGATTTAGATACACTAACACTAGGAGAATTAGAAAAACTATTATAAGGTGATTTAGATACACTAACACTAGGATAATTAGAAAAACTATTATAAGGTGATTTAGATATTCTAGCACTAGGAGAATTAGAAAAACTATTTCTACTAGAAATAGATGGTAATGCAGAAGGAGACATAGAAGTATATTCTAATGTTACAGTAGCAAATACACCTGATGATACAGCTGATACATCCGTTGTAAATACAATACGAATATATGTACTACCTGTAATAACAAATGTTGTTCCACTTTCAGTAGTGCCTGAATAACGAGCTACTATAGTTCCGAGTGAATTATAAACAGTAAAGAAATCACAACATCCTTCTGTATTTAATGAAGTAATATTAACTCTAAATTGTTGATAATTATCTGCCCCATATATATTAACTGAACATCCTAAATTATTTACATAATTAGTTCCTAATGTATTGGTAATTGTTGAAAGAGAACTACCTACAAATGGTAAAATTACAGATGTTCCAGAATTAGAACAATAATTTATAGTCCTATGTATAATAACACTACTAGTTGGAATAGCACTTACAGTTGGTGTTCGACTAGAAATAACAGATGAAGTTGGAGGAAATATTTTATCATATATAATAAATGATTTCCATTCAGGATGTTGGTAAAATGCACCAGGGTAGGTATCCATTTCAGATGCTTTTGGAATAAGACGACAATTATCACAAAGAAGAGTATATATCTGAGGTGAATCCAAATTAATATTAGAACATCCCCAATTAGCACTTATACCTCCACATAATGGATTTAGCCAACATGCGATCATACATTGATGTATAGTTGTACTGCCAGTAACTCCTATATAACCAGAAAAATATACATCTCCATAATCTGTCCAATTCCCCGAATAAAATACAGTTGCTGTAGGAGATGCAGAACTAGTACTAGTTCTTGAATTTATTAAACTATCTGTAGGATCAATTGACGCTGATGATGTTTTAGATCGAGAACTAGATGATGAAATTGAATTTGATTTTAATGAAGTAAAACTTGGATTTATAGATGCAGATGATGTTTTAGATACAATTGATGTAGTAGTTGGTGGATAAACACGATCATATAACATAATTGATTTAGATTCAGAACTAGCAGAAATAATCCATCCAGATGTTAATTTAAGCCAACATACATTACAAAAAGTAGTGTAGATAGCTGGATCATCTAAAGAAATAGTAGTGCATGGACTTTCAACTACTATTAGACCGCATAATGGATTTAACCAACAACTTAATTGACATTGATAAATTGTCCTGTCATAATATGATACAATATCAGCTTGAGCATAATTATTTTGTCCCAAATCAGTCCAATTACCTAAATAAAAAACAGTAGCTGTTGCTGTTGCTGATGAAGATATGCTTGGAGAAATAGAATTACTAGAGGATGGTCTTGGAGTGTTTGTAATTGTTCTACTTCCAAGATTGGTAATAGATGATAATGGACTATTTGTATTACTTTTACTTGCTACACTAGTGATAGAAGGTCCAATAGGTGAAATACTTAAACTGTATGTCGTTTGACCATAGTCACAATTACTATTTAATGGACCAACCGAAAGTTCTACACTACGAACTCCATAAACATTAAAATATTTGTTTATACTAAGAACACCGATAAAAGAATATATACTAGCACCATTTACAGAAAGGGATATAATAGAACCAGCACTATTAGAATTTCCAGATAATATAATATTAATCGTTATATCTTGATAACATGATTCAATTGGATTATACCAACGTAATACAGGTGCAATGTTACCATATGAAGGTGTATTACAAGATATAGCACCATTTTGCATAATCATATTTGCTGAAATTATACCATTTGAATTTATATTATAGTTCCATGAATTAACTGAACCAACGCTTCCTGTGGATGAAATACCGTAAGAAGTAAACTGAAAAAATGTACTACCTGAATAATAACCATAATACCACCCATGAGTTCCTTGAACGTTAGAGAAATCTGTTGATGCAACATATGGTCTATATTTACATGTAGTTGTTGGACTGGGGCTAGATGAAATAGTATTCTCTTGTGCATTTAAACAAGGACAAAATAGTGATGTAATAATGAGTAATATTTTATACATAATATTACTTATAAATTTGTTTATAGGGCAGCTATAACCACAACTTCTATTTGCCATTTAGCATTAGGAAAAATTACATTTCCAATTGTAGCTCTAGTTGGTGCACATCCATCAGGAATCCATTTATCAAATACAGAATTCATTAATTCATAGTTCTGAGGATCTTTTAAATAAATTCTTAGAGATAATAGTTTAGTTTTATCAGAACCAACTCTAAGTAATTGTTCTTCAACTAATCTAAAAACTTCTTCTGTTTGTTTTATAAAATCATCATTTTCGCATAACCAAGGAACTTGACCTGATAAATATACAGTTTCATTGTGAATTACTATTTCAGAATATCTTTTTTTTACATCAATTCTTTGAATTGTCATTTTGTAAATTAAATTAAAATTATAGTTTTAAATTAAAAATAATAAATTATTATATGGACACTGCAAATAACTTGTTAGGAGGAGGATCTTCAGATTCTGAAAAGTATAATAAAGATACTTATATTGGTTTTTTAAAGATGAAAAATGGAGGGATGAAAATTATTCCAGGAGACAAAGATGAAAAAATTCTTGCTACTAGAAATAAAATATTAGGTCATTTAGATAAAGTTTTATCTGGAGGAAAAGATTTAAAGGAAAAGAATATAGAAAAATATTTTAAAGCTCTTGGTGGTAAATTTGTAAGAAATGATATGTGTATTTCTGGTGATAATTCTAATTGCAAAGGTGGTAAAAATGTTAGTGTTGCCGGTGCACATAAATTATTAAAATTAATTAGTAAAAAGAATTTACCAGTTGATACTGCTTTAGAAACATTTAAGGGTAGTGCTCCTGAATTATATGAAAAATTAGAAACAAAAATAAAAGGGGGGTACAAAGCGGTAGCTTATGATAATGATAGTGACAGCGATAGTAATAGTGATAGTGATAGTCCCAGAAGTAAAAGTTCTAGATCCAGTAGATCCAGTAGATCCAGTAGATCTAGTAGATACAATGGTGGTGTCCCTGGAGAAAAAATATCTCCTCCTAGAATGAGAGAAAAAGTATCCCCACCTAGAGGTAGTTATGATTCAATAATGGGTGAAGAAGAAGATAATGCTCCTACGGTTAAATATGGTAGTTATGATGGTTTATTTGAGACAATTGAAGGTGAACGTGTACGTAAAAATAAATTTTTAGATAATCCAACTGCATATAAAGAAACAATTAAATATTTAGAAAATGCACTAAGTAAGGAAGGTACAAATTTAAGATATTTTACTATATATTTTTTGGCATTAGAAGCAAGATATATTAAAAATAAAGAATGTGCTAGTGGAAAAAAGGCTGAATGTGATGATGCTATAGATAATACAATATTTCTTATAAGAAGATTTATAAAATGGCTTCAAAAGAATAAACCTGGTGATTATGATTTTAATGAATTAAAAGTGCTTGATTTTTATAAGGATGAAAAAATTAGTGAATTATTTATGGAAAAGAAGTCAGCATTTAGAAATGGTGGTTATTCTGAAGAAAGAAGAGGTGGATTATCTGAAGAAAGAAGAAATTACTATCCTGAAGAAAGAAGAGGTGGTTACTCTGAAGAAAGAAGAGATTATTACCCTGAAGAAAGAAGAGGTGGTTACTTATATGAAAGAGATTATTACCCAAATGAAATGCACGGTGGTAATCTTGGATTATTCCGTAATGAAATTGAAAGAAATATATCAATAAATTTAAATAACTTGAGAGATCAAATATTAAATATTGATTTATAAAAAAAATGGTTTATAATAGTATGGAATATTATTATAAATTACAAAAATATATTATTAAAAATAATTTGATTGGTGGTATTGTTAAAAAATTACCAAATCAAAGTATCGATATGGAAGTATATTTTATATTACAAGGTGGAATCCCATTAAATATATTATCTGTTATAAATACAGAATATTTAAAAATAAAAGATAATAAATATATTCTCGGATTACATCCAACAAATCAACCATCAAAAATAAATTTTAAATTTATTGATGATGCTAGTAAAACATTAAAATATCCTCCAGCAATAAATGTAGGAGGATACTCTGCAATTTATCAATTAAAAAATGAATATAATAAACAAGATACTACAAAATATATATTAAGATTATTTGAAAGAAAATCAACATATTCTACAGATTCAAATGTATATCACATGTGTGATAAGAAAAAAATAAAAGAAGAATATACATTATTTAATAAATATATGATTGATGTATATTATTATGGTATATTAAAAGTTCATGAAACAAATAAAGCACGTTTAACAAATATAGATTATATTATAACTAAAATGTATAATACTTCTGAAACTGTAGAAATTAGTAAATTTACACATGAAAATAAAATTAAATTTTTAAAAAATAATATTGAAATGTTATTAGAATTACAAAAAAATAATAGTTTTTTAGGTGATTATAAATTATCAAATATTGGATGGGATGATGAATTAAATATATTTTTAATTGATTATGATTCTGATACAATAATTAAAATAGATGATAAATTATTAAAAATAAATCCTAATAACCGTGCGAGTAGAATTTTATCGTTCACTCATTCATATATTCCAAATTATTTAACAGTAGATAAAAAATATGCATCAAGTGATATTAATATGATAGAAATACCAAAATATGATAAATTTTCAGTTGGTGGTTTAATAAGAATACTTAAATATTTAGAATTAGATGTAGATTTAATAAATGAATTTAAATTAAATGATCCTGTATATGAAAATATATTATCATATGATGATATGTTAGCTAAACTAAAATTAATTTAATTATTATTAATAAATAATTAAATTTAAGTGTTTTAAAACGAAGACTATTAATTTAAACTTTTATTTGTGAGATTGATAAGTCTAAATAATAAGATACCAGCAAATGATAAGGGATATAAATAATCAATTGTAGATGATTTACCTATAACAAATCCATATCCATCATTCGCTTGAGATACATTATTTGCATCAGATTGTACTATAGCTGCAGCTACATTTGGATCAATAGGTGGCCAAGTTGAAGACATATTAGTTTTAAATGTTTGACTCCAATCATTACCATTTCCTAAATCAACATAAAAATCAGCAGCAGAACGTCTATTAAGTGGATAACCTCCATACTTTGGACCATAATTAAAAGTAGCTGTTTTCCTACATCCTCCTATTCCTGATGGTAAATTACATGTTCCATTATTTTGATCTTCTGGGATTTGTATCCATCTTTCTGGGCATGTATAAGATTTAGTCATTTATAATATATATACATATTATAAAAAATTAGATATACCGCAAATACCGATCTATAAACTCTACGAGTTTAGTACCGGTAAATTAAACTCTAAAGAGTTTAAAATTTGTCTTGTTAGAAATCTTCGATTTCTATAAACTCTTCGAGTTTAGCGCTTGTGCTTATCACGGTAACCTTTTTTTAAGATTCACAAGTATAAATAATAAGATACCTGCATATGATAAGAGATATACATACATACCAAAATAATCAAATATAGTTAATTTTTTATCTATAACAAATCTATCATTCGCTTGCGATAAATTATTTGCATCAGATTGTGTAGTACATTTAATTGGTATACCTTTAAAATTATATCCACAGAAATTACTTCCATCAGGTTGTGTAGTTAAATTTTTACTTTTAAAATATCCGTAGCCATCATTCGCTTGTGATAAATTATTTGCATCAGATTGTAATATAGCTGCAGATACATTTGGATCAATAGGTGGCCAAGTTGAAGACATATTAGTTTTAAATGCTTGACTCCAATCATTACCATTTTCTATATCAATACAAAAATCAGCAGCAGAACGTCTATTAAGTGGATAACCTCCATATCTTGGACCATAATTAAAAGTAGCTGTTTTATTACATGCTCCTACTCCTGATGGTAAATTACATATTCCATTATTTTGATCTTCTGGGATTTGTATCCATCTTTCTGGGCATGTATAAGATTTACTCATTTATAATATATATATATATATATATTATAAAAATTACCGTGAAGTGCTAAATTTAAGAACTCTTCTGAAATAAGAGTTCTTAAATTTGATAAGCACAAGCGCTAAACTCGAAGAGTTTATAGACAAATTTTAAACTCTTTAAAGTTTAATTTGCTGGTACCGTGAAGTGCCAAATTAAAAGTGTCTTACAACTGAATTTATATTAAATATACTTTTAGGTACAGGTACTTGTAAAAATGCTACCATAGCAAGTAGACCCCATGCAACGAAAAGACCATTGATAGCATTAATAATTCTTTTATCTTGAATATATTGATTTAAACTTTTATTTGTGAGATTCATAACTGTAAATAATAAAACACCCATAAAAGATAAAGGAATTGCATACATACCAAAATAATCAATTATAGAATTAGGTTTGTCTGCAATTTGATTTGGTACATTTGTAGCATGTTCTTCATGATCTATAAATACACTAGATAAAAATGATGTTTTTGCAAATGATTTTTTAAAAGTATGTTTTAAATTTTTAATAAATAATTTATGATTTTTTTCTGTATTAACTTCGGAAGTAAAATATAAAGTAGGAGCAGAATTATTAGCTGATAATCCAGGGCAATTTGCATTTTGAATATTTATAGGTATCGTTTTAGGTACTGGAATTGTTGAATAACTAGGTTCAGTTACACTGGTAGATCTAGCTAACCATTTCATCATCCACATACCAGCACATGCTGAAGGTAAATAATCATTATGTAAAGGTATTTGAGGATGAATATCCGTAATATAAAAAGTAAATTGTACAACTGAAATATCAATATCATTACCAGAGTATATAGGTTTTAATATGGCATTACAAACTCTAGTAGGAGAAATACCAAATGCACTTGATATAGTTTGTGCTAAACCAACGGCAAAACCTAAAGGACCGGGTTGTACACATGACATAGGAGTAGGACCAGCTAAACCTAAATATTTTAATACAAAATTATTATACCACCAAGTTAATGGTACAGAAGTTAAACATTTTCCCTTTGCTTGGTCACTATTAGCAGCAGCAGTTATAGTTAAACCAGCTACATCAGGTGAAAAAGGAGGATTATTAGGAACTTTAAGAGTATCAATATCAACAGATACAATATTAAAATGAATACCATATCCAGAACCACCTCCAGGGCATACATATGTATTTGCACAACTGGTAGCAGGGATTAAAGAAGATGATGGACTTAAAATATAGTTTGGTGGATTCAAAAAATTACAGTACATAGAATAAGAACCACCATTTGGATTAAGGCATTGACCATCAGATGAATAGTTTCCACCAATAGTATTACATTCTTCATTTGTGTATACACGAATCAAATTGTCAGAAGATGGTTTACCTAAATTTTTGCAAATTGATATGGTTGATGTAGTTGATGGACTAGGTGCATAAAAATTTGATGGACTAAACATTATCTATATAATATTATTATATAAATAAATTTTAAGAATGTCTTACAACTGAATTTGTATTAAATATATTTTTAGGTACGGGTACTTGTAAAAATGCTACTATTGCAAGAACACCCCATGCAACAAAGATACCATTTATTGCATTAATAATTCTTTGATCTTGAATATATTGATATAGACTTTTATTTGTAAGATTCATGATTGTAAATAATAAAACACCAGCAAAAGAAAAAGGATATGCATACATACCAAAATAATCAATTATAGAACTAGGTTTATCTGCAATTTGATTCGAGACATTTGTAGCATGTTCGGTATTATCTATAAAAATACCTGTTAAAAATGATACTTTGGCAAATGATTGACCAAATGAATGTTTTAAATTTTTAATAAATATTCTATTATTCTTTTCCATTTCAACTTCAGCTGTAAAATATAAAGTAGGGGCAGGTGCACGTGCAGTTAATCCAGGGCAATTTGCATTTTGTAAAGTTATAGGAATATTTTCAGGTACTGGTTTTGTTGCATATTCAGGTACTGTTATATTAGTTGATCTAGCTAACCATTGCATCATCCACATACCAGCACATGATGATGGTAAATAATCATTACGTAATGGTAATTGAGGATGAATATCTGTCATGTAAAAAGTAAATTGTACAACTAAAATATCAACATCATTACCAGCATATGTAGGTGTTAATTTAGCATTACAAATTCTAGTTGGTGAAATACCAAAAGCACTTACGATAGTTTGAGCTAAACCAACAGCAAAACCTAAAGGACCTGGTTGTACGCATGACATGGGTGTAGGACCCGCTAAACCTAAATATTTTAAAACATAATTATTGTACCACCAAGTTAATGGTACAGATGTTAAACATTTTCCTTTTGCTTGGTCACTATAAGCAGCGGCACTTACGGTTAAACCAGCTACATCAGGTGCAAAAGGAGGGTTATTAGGAACTATAAGGGTATCTACATCAACTGCTACAATGTTAAATTGGATACCGTATCCAGAACCACCACCAGGGCATACATATGTATTTGCGCAACTGGTAGCGGGAATTAAATATTGGGAAGGTGTTCTAGAAGGTGATAAAGCAGATATTTGAAATAAAGTAGGACTACCTGAACCAATAAATAAAAATGTAAAGTTACCAACAGTTATACTTTGACCATAGTTTAACCAGTTAACGTTATCTATCGTGATTTGATTTGCTTGATTTGCACTAGCTCCATTAGTTAAACTACCTCTAGTAATTTTAGTATTATTTATAGTAATTGAAGTACCAGGATCTAAGGGAACAATAGAGTTACCTGTAGTTAATTTAGTAGAATCAATAATTTGATTACCTTTACTATCAAGAGTGGTAGTTACAATATTTAATGGTAAATTAGTATTTAAATTAGAATTTAAGGTAGAATAATATGAATAAATTTTATTTTTAATGTTTAAATCAGTAACAGTTGTTGAATTAGATGTAGGTTGAGATTGTATTGATGTTGATAAAGTATTTAATGCAGTTGATACAGATGGTGTTTGCAATAAAGCAGATAATGTATTTAATATATTTAATGGTACAGATGGTGAAGGTGCTACAGATGTATTTAAATAAGTACAGATTGCAGAATAAGAACCACCATTTTTAGTTGTGCATTCACCATTAGCAAAATAATTTCCATTAAGAGTATTACATTCTTCATTAGTATATAAACGAAGACCATTGTTAGTAGATGGTCTACCTAAATTTCCACATTGAGCAGTTGTTGTAACAGTATAATTTGTTGTTACACCAATAATTTGAACTGTATTAATGGTAAGAGTTGGTGTTATATCAATATTATACACAGTATTTGGAGATAATCCACTAAATTTTGCTTCAATATTAATAAATCCATCACCATTATCAGTACCTTGAATCGAAGAAAAAGGAGTAGATTTTCCATTTAATCCAAATAAATAAGTATAACTCTGATTATTGAATGCAGAGAAATCAGTAGATGGTAATAGCCAATTTAATGCAAAATTATCAGTAGTAACTTTAGAATTAAAACGTATTGGATTATTTAAGGGTAATGTATTTGTTGTCACACTAATATTTGATGATGGTCCTCTATCAGATGTAGATGTACTAGTAGGAGTTACAACAACATTATATAATGTATTATTATTTAATCCTGAAAAACTTGCATAAATATACGCTATCTGGTTACCAAATACTGGATTACTACTAATAGATGTAGGAATAGTAGGTGTTCCATTTAATGTAAATATATATTTTATTTGATTACTCTGAAATTTTATTCCATCATTACTTGATAAACTTAATTTTAATATAAATCTATTACCTATAGTTGTATCATCTCCAAGTTGAGTTTTATTTACGTCAAGAGAAACTAATGGAGATAATGCATAATTTTGTGTACTAGAGGGACTAGGTGAATTAAAGTTTGATGGACTAAACATTATTTATTTATATATTATTATTATATAAATAAATTTTAAGAATATCTTACAACTGAATTAATATTAAATATATTTTTAGGTATAGGTACTTGTAAAAATGATATTATCGCTAATAAACCCCATGCAACAAAGATACCATTTATTGCATTAATAATTCTTTGATCTTGAATATATTGATATAGACTTTTATTTGTAAGATTCATAATTGTAAATAATAAAATTCCAATAAAAGATAAAGGATATGAATACATACCAAAATAATCAACAATAGAATTAGGTTTATCTGCTACTAGATCAGAAACATTTGATACATGTTCATTATTAGTTATAAAAATACCAGTTAAAAATGATTTTTTAGCAAATGATTGACCAAATGATTCTTTTAATCTTTCAATAAATTGTAATTTATCATTATCTATATTAATTTCAGAAGTAAAATATAAAGTAGGTGAAGGTGCACCAGCATTTAATCCAGGACAATTTGCATTTTGTAAAGTTATAGGAATAGTTTGAGGAACAGGTATTGTTGCATATTCAGGAACTGTTACACTAGTAGATCTAGTTAACCATTGCATCATCCACATACCAGCACAGGCTGAAGGTAAATAATCATTACGTAAAGCTGATTTAGGATGAGTATCAGTAATGTAAAAAGTAAATTGTACAACTGCAATATCAATATCATTACCAATATATACAGGTTTTAATACAGCATTACAAATTCTAGTTGGTGAAATACCGAAGGCACTTACGATAGTTTGTGCCAAACCAACGGCAAAACCTAAAGGACCTGGTTGAATACAAGACATGGGAGTAGGACCAGCTAAACCTAAATATTTTAATACATAGTGATTGTACCACCAAGTTAAAGGTACAGAAGTTAAAGATTTACCGTTTGCTTGATCACTATTAGCAGCAGCAGTTACAGTTAAACCATGTATATCTTTAGAGAATGGTGAAATATTAGGAACTATAAGAGTATCAATATCAACAGAAACAATGTTAAATTGTATACCGTATCCAGAACCACCCCCAGGACATATATATGTATTTGCACAGCTGGTTGCAGGAATTAAAGCAGATATTTGAAATAAAGTAGGACTACCAGAACTAATAAATAAAAATGTAAAATTATCAATAATAATACTTTTACCATAGTTTAACCAATTAACGTTATCTAGTGTAATTTGATTTGTTTGATTTGTTGTAGTTCCATCAGTTAAACTACCTCTAGTAACAATAGTATTATTTATAGTAATTGAAGTACCTGGATTTAAGGGAACAATAGAGTTACCAGTAGTTAATTTAGTAGAGTCGATAGTTTGAGTACCGTTACTATCAACAGTTGTAGTTACAATATTTAATGGTAAATTACTATTTAAATTAGAATTAAGTGTAGAATAATACGAATGAATCGTATTTACCATATTTGGATCTGTAACAACTATAGTATCAGATGTAGATTGAGATAGTAATAATGTAGATAATTTATTTAATGAATTTGATACTGTAGTTGTTTGTAATAGAACCCCTAATATGGTTAATATATCTGATGAAGATGGTGATATATATGTACTTGGTGATATATATGGACTTGGTGATATATATGTACTTGGTGATATATATGGACTTGGTGATATATATGTACTTGGTGATATTGATGGACTTGGTGATATATATGTACTTGGTGATATAATTATATTAGATGTAGTAACCCTAATATATTTTGTTAAACTAGTTGTTACAATACCATTAACAGTTGTAGAACCAGTAATACCAACATTATATATAGTAGTTGGAGTTAATTCTGAAAAATTTGCTACTAATTTACCTAATCCATATGATGTATCAATTGGTAAAATTCCAAAAGGCCATGTAGGAACAACTGGTGTATTATTTAATGTAAATGTATATGTATAACTACCATTTTGAAATAATGCAAAATCATCCATAGGTACTTGCCAAATTAAATTAAAATTATTTGATTGAACATTAGTAGATGCAAGAGATATTGGATCATTTAATAATAAGGTATTAGTAGTGACTACTAAATTTGTACCTTTACCTCGACAAAATACACCGTCAGGTATTATACTAACATTATAATATGTGTTAGGACTTAATCCAGTAAAAGTTGCATAAACATAAAAAACATCATGACCACTTACAATTTCTTTTGGTCCATTCCATTGACTACTTGGGGTAGCATAAACCCATATTGGAACAGGATTTTTTATAGAAAGAGAATTTATTGCCATAGCAGGCTTAAAATTTTGTACATCAAAACGACCAATTGGAACAAATTTGATACTATATGATATTAAATTATTTCTTAAATGATACATATCTATATCTTCTATTCGTAATTCCAATGTAAATCTATTTCCTGTGAGTGTTCCATTAAGTAATTTAATACCTGGTCCGGGTGTTGAAAAATTACCATTATCTCTTTTTTTTAATGTAGATAGTATATCAATATTAGATGGAGTATCCATTATTTATTTCTATAATATTATTATATAAATAAATCTTAAGCTCTAGTTATAACAGATTTAGTATTAAATACACTACTGGGTACAGGTACTTTTAAAAATGCTACTATAGCAAGTACTGCACATACAACAAAGATACTATTTATTGCATTAATAATTCTTTGATCTTGAATATATTGATATAAACTTTTATTTGTAAGATTCATAATTGTAAATAATAAAATTCCAATAAAAGACACGGGATATGAATACATACCAAAATAATCAACAATAGAATTAGGTTTATCTGCTACTAGATCAGAAACATTTGATACATGTTCATTATTAGTTATAAAAATACTAGTTAAAAATGATTTTTTGGCAAATGATTGACCAAATGATTCTCTTAATCTTTGAATAAATTGTAATTTATTATTATCTACATTAATTTCAGAAGTAAAATATAAAGTAGGTGCAGGTGCACCAGCAGTTAATCCAGGGCAGTTTGCATTTTGTAAAGTTATAGGAATAGTTTGAGGAACAGGTATTGTTGCATATTCAGGAACTGTTACACTAGTAGATCTAGCTAACCATTGCATCATCCACATACCAGCACATGCTGAAGGTAAATAATCATTACGTAATGGCGATTTTGGGTGAATATCAGTGATGTAAAAAGTAAATTGTACAACTGCAATATCAATATCATTACCAGAGTAAGTAGGTTTTAATAATGCATTACAGATTCTTTCAGGAGAAATACCAAAGGCAGCTACAATAGTTTGGGCTAAACCAACTGCAAAACCTAAAGGACCAGGTTGTACACAAGACATGGGTGTAGGACCTGCTAAACCTAGATATTTTAATACATAGTGATTGTACCACCAAGTTAAAGGTACAGAAGTTAAAGATTTACCATTTGCTTGATCACTATTAGCAGCAGCGGTTACAGTTAAACCAGCTATGTCAGGTGAATACGGTGGATTATTTGGAACTATAAGAGTATCAATGTCGACAGAAACAATATTAAATTGGATACCGTATCCAGAACCACCCCCAGGACATACATATGTATTCGCGCAACTGCTAGCGGGAATTAGATATTGTGATGGTGTATTTTTTGAGGGTGTATATGATGGTGCATAAGATGGAGTAAACATAATTTATCTATATATTTATAGTATATAAATAAATTTTATTTTATGTAGATATTTTATCCTTGAACAATTACTGATTGAGTATTAAAAGGAAGAAGATAAGGTATTCTATATCCAAATACAGGGCCAATGTATGGAATTGATGTAGGTAAGAAGTTATAATATACTGACATAGCTATAAGACTCCATAATATAAAGCATACGTTAATAATAATAACTACATTTTTATGGAAAAATGTAGATGGGAAACTGACATCAACAATTTGAATTACAGTAAAGAACATAGCACCAATGAAAGAAAAGGGATATGCATACATTCCAAAATAATCAAGAACTGTCATGGGTTGTGCATAAAAACTAGTGCTAACACCATTTAATATAACACTTGTTCCTGATAAATTTGTAGCATGTTCAATTGTTTTAGTATTATTAACCATCTTTTTTCTATATATTTATATTATATAAATAATTTTTATTACATAGATATTTTATTATTTATAATTGTGTAATTACAGATTGTGTATTAAGTGGAAGAATATATGGTACCTTGAGTAAAAATATAGGTCCTATATATGGTATGGATGATGGTAAAAAATTATAAAATACAGATAATGATATAAAGCTAGATAAAATAAATAATAAATTAATAAATACAGTTAAATTTTTATTAAAAAAAATTGTTTGAAATCTAACATCAATAAATTCTAATATTGTAAAAAATATAGCTCCAATAAAAGATATTGGATATGCATACATTGCAAAATAATCAATTAATGTTTGTGGTTGTGCATAAAAACTAGTTTTTGTACTATTTAATATAACACTAGTTCCAATTAAATTAGTAGCATGTTCAATTGGCATTTATAATATACATTTGTATTATATTATAAATATATTTCCATAATTAAAAAAATTATAATTGTAAAATAAGCATCTGATAATGGATTATGTGCTTTAATTATAGGCATTTTTATTTTTAAAGAATTTATTAAAGAATTATCAAATTTTTGTAACTCTAAATATTTATTATAAAAATCGTGTTTTAAATTAAGATATGATTCATATAATTTAGCAGTTGAATATTGTTGTTTAAATATATTATTATATACTGCTATATCTTTGTGTAATATACTTTTTGTTATTCTAACATTATATTTTTCTAAATCATTATTTATTGCAATAATATCCATTCCTTCTTTATGAATTAAAGTCATTTCATTAAAATATGGTTTTAATGTATTTAGATAATTATAGGGATTTACTAATCTTTTTTTTACTAATTCATCTGTTTTATATAAATTTATTATTTGATTAAATATTATTTTATATGATGGATTCAATCTATTTTTATAAAAATTAAAATACATTTGATCTACTATTTTTTGTTTTTTTTCTAGATGTTCAATATTTAATTTATTTATTTTAATTACTTCTCTTAATTCTTGTT
>Ga0209829_10000533_pt1 | contig 33912 bp, 22 predicted proteins | sample C_140205_EF_Meta_FD_187311 | JGI IMG/M metagenome (GOLD analysis project Ga0209829, IMG submission 187311) | Freshwater microbial communities from Lake Croche, Canada to study carbon cycling - C_140205_EF_MetaG (SPAdes) (version 2) | ecosystem: Environmental > Aquatic > Freshwater > Lake... | reverse complement strand
TTAACAGCTGCATCATGTATACATTAATTTCCCATTGGTTAGATAGGGGTTGTTGTGTATAAGGCATAGTGGGCATATAATTGGGTGGACCAAATTCTGTTAAGAAGGTCATTTGATGAGCACCATTTTTAATTTTCATTTGCACCACGGCATCCCACCAGTCAAGATGTCGTTGTACCGTTGTTTCCCATTCGGGTGCCCGCGGATCATTTACCTGAGGCCCTTCTGCATGTCCAACACGTGCATGTATATGACCGGTCCTTGATAAAGCCAATTGTACTGTTTTTTCTTGGTCATGCAATAAGGATTCATGCACATTGCACCAATGTGAAATATCTAAAGTGATAGTAAGCGCTTCGTTTTTTTCCATAAATAATTTCGCATTGGGTGCCGAATACAACATTCTAGAACGATGCGTTTCGTGGTATATAGGAATGCCAGACTTTCTGGATTGTTCTATAGTAAACGCAATTATTTCATTGTTCACTTCAAATGAAAAATAATCCTTGCCCGAATGACAATTCACATACAAAGGAGTTTGCTGTGTATGTTGAAGCAAACTAGTTAACATGTTTTTAAAAGCAGCCACATGTTTTGTTGCTTCTTCTTCACCCACTCCACACAAAAATCCAATGGCTAGCTCATGTTTTTTTAAAGCATCAAATAAAACCTGCTGGTCTTTTTGCTCCATAGGCCACCACATTTCAATACCATCGTATCCGGCTTTTTTAGCTTTCGCACAAAAAGCATCAATGGTTCCTTCAAATCCCCAATTGGTCGCTAAAATGATTGGTTTAAAATTATTGGGCTGCATGTTGGTAGTATTTTTTGCTTTTAAATATTCTAATGGAGCTAAACTTAACGCTGCTATACCAGTTGTATTGGCTAAAAATTTTCTTCGATCTATTTTCACTTGGTATAATTTATTTAAGCAATTATTTCATTAATTACTCTTCCATGTACATCTGTTAATCTAAATTGCCTTCCTTGAGAACTATAGGTTAATTTTTCGTGATCAAAACCTAATTGATTTAATATGGTGGCTTGCATATCATAAGCGGTTACTTTTCCACTAATGGCACTGTAGCCAATTTCATCTGTTTCTCCAAAGCTACTGCCTTGTTTAATGCCTCCTCCTGCCATCCAGGTGGTAAAAGCTTCTGTGTGATGATCTCTTCCTTTAAATGGTAGGGTTTTCCCATCTCTATTTTCTTGCATAGGTGTACGTCCAAATTCGCCACCCCAAACGACCAAAGTTTCATCCAATAAGCCCCTTTGTTTTAAATCTAATAACAATGCAGTTATTGGTTTATCTACACTTCTACATTTATTAATTAATCCAATATCTACGGCAGTACTTCCGTCTGTACCATGACTATCCCATCCCCAATCAAATAATTGTACAAAGCGTACGCCCTTTTCTACCAATTTACGCGCTAATAAAACATTGTTGGCAAAACTTGCTTTACCAGGTTGTGTGCCATACATTTCATGAATGTAGGCAGGTTCGTCATTTATATTCATTACATCAGGAACTGAGATTTGCATTTTGAATGCCATTTCGTATTGCGCCATTCTTGCAACAATTTCAGGATCCTTAAATTCATTATACGTTAATTGGTTCGCTTCATTAATAGCGTCAATTGATGCTTTACGCATATCTCGATCGATTCCTGCAGGATCTTTTAAAAATAAAACAGGATCTCCTTCATTGCGACATTGTACTCCTTGATATACGGAGGGTAAAAATCCATTGCCCCAAACACTTTTGCCTGCATCTGGATTATTTCCTCCCGAAGTAAGTACCACAAACCCAGGGAGGTTGCTATTTTCACTTCCTAAGCCATAAGTGACCCAAGAACCAATACTAGGTCGACCTAAACGGGGCGATCCTGTATGCATTAATAGTTGTGCAGGACCATGATTGAATTGATCAGTCTGCACTGCTTTTAAAAAACTTATTTCATCTGCTACGGTGGCTAAATGAGGAAGGTTATCCGATATCCAAGCACCACTTTGCCCTCTTTGTTTGAAAACCGCTTGTGGACCTAACATTTTTGGTACTCCGCGTATAAATGCGAATTTTTTTCCTTCTAGTAAACTTTGAGGACAATCTTGACCATCTAATTTTAGCAAGTCTGGTTTGAAATCAAATAATTCTAATTGAGAAGGCGCACCCGCCATATGCAAATAAATAACAGATTTTGCTTTTCCAATAAAATGGGGTGCACGCGCCATTAAAGGATTGGTATTGGTAAAATTATTGAAGCTATCCTTATTGCCCAGCCAATCACAACCTTGTAACATAGAACCCAATGCCATTGCACCCATTCCAGAAAAACATTCTTTAAAAAAATACTTTCTCGTTATTTGTTCAGTGGTTGCAATGGTGGCTTCCTTAATTATTTTTTTATTTTCTTTACTCATTCTATTACTATTAATTTTTTGTCAAAAATTCATCGGTATTTAATAACGCAGTAGCTACCAATACCAATGCTGCACCAGAAGGGCCTGCATTTTTATCGCCTGTAATTTGTCGAACTTTTAAACTGTCTTGGCTATATTTTGCAAAAGCATTGTTGTATAATTTTTCAAAAACTTTTTGTTTTTCTGGAGATATAGATTTGTTAAAGGCTAATTCGTAACCCTTGCTTATTTGTTTGCTTACGTTTTGCGGTACTATTAATTTAATTCTTTGCGCAAAATGTTGTGCTGCTTCAATGTATACAGAGTCGTTTAATAAATTCAATGCTTGTAAAGGAGTATTGGTTCTTATTCTTCGAACCGTACATACTTCTCTACTAGTGCCATCAAAACTAATCATAGACGGGTAAGGCGCAGATCTTTTTAAATAGGTATACAATGCTCTTCTGTATTGATTCCCATCCTTACTCAAGTTCCAGGTAGCTCCATTGTATGGCGACTTCCATACACCTTCGGGTTGATAAGGCATGACACTGGGGCCGTACATTCTTGCGCTTAATATTCCACTTACAAACAATGCTTGATCTCTAATTTGTTCCGAAGATAATCTTATGCGCGGGCCTCTTGCATAATATTTATTAAATGGATCTTTCGCTATAGCGTCTTGATTAAATTTTGAATCTTGTTGATACGTGGCCGTCATCACCATTTCTTTAATGGTTTTTTTCAAACTCCATTGATGCTTATTCATCAATTGATAAGATAAATAATTTAATAAAGATTCATGCGTTGGTGCAATACCTTGTGTACCTAAATCTTCTAAAGTTTCAGCAATGCCTTGTCCAAACAATTGCTCCCAAATTTTATTGACAATAGTTCTGGATGTAAGTGGATTTTTTTTATCGGTTAACCAAATGGCTAATCCTAATCGATTCCTTGGAGCACCGGCAGGCAGTCCTCCTAAGGAAGCAGGAACATCCGCTACTACTTCTTTTCCTTTTACTAACCAATTACCCCTTTCAAAAACATTCGTGGTTCTATGTAAAAAAGTGGGGTTCTCCAACATAATCGGTGTTGCAGTTATTTTAGTAGAATACAATAAGGAATCGAAATTTTGGAAAGCTATTTCATAGCCAGGCATTCCTTTTCCTGGGAATGGATTGGTAAAATGAAACCAGTCAAATTGAACGCCACTTTCATCTGGTGATTTTAATTGGGCGTTGCGGTAGGTTAAATAAAAAGAGTGTCTTCCAAGGGTTTGAGGAATAGCAATATTGGCTATTTTCCAAGCACCTTTAGAATTTTCAATAGGTATATTTTTTACTAGCTCCCCATTGGCAGAATCTAAATGTATTTGAAATTGACCACCCGATTTCCAACTGATAAATCTATAGTACAATTGAGTTAAGCCTGTTAAGTCGATACTTTTAATTCTTGCCGATCCGTTGTTTCTAAATTGCAACCACTTAGTATCAGCTAAAGCACCATTTTTTATTTCATCTGTAACTAAGGAGTTAATAGCCGGTTGCCCAGTTTTAATAAATTGAACAATTTCCTTTTCTCTATTGGGGGCATTCGTATGCAACCAGTTTTGCAAAGCAATCAATTTAACACTGTCCGTACTATGAAATTCTTTTAAAACTGGATATTCAGCCCAGGTATCTTCATCGCGAGTATTATTAAATAAGGCTAAAAATTTATAATATTCATCATGTCTAAATGGATCATAAGGATGACTATGACATTGAACACAAGCAAAACTAGTGCCCATTAAACTTACCCAGGTCGTGTTTACTCTGTCAATTACAGCCGCTGTTCTAAACTCTTCATTATCACTACCCCCTTCATCATTGGTTAAGGTGTTTCTATGAAAAGCAGTAGCAATGTATTGTGCATCGGTAGGATTGGGTAATAAGTCTCCAGCTAATTGCTCGGTTAAAAAAATGTTATAGGGTTTATCGGAATTAAATGCATCTATTAACCAATCACGGTATCTCCATATATTTCTACCGTCATCTTTTTCAAATCCTTTGGTATCAGAGTATCTGGCCATATCCATCCACATACTGGTCCATTTTTCACCATACTGCGGTAAGGCCAATAAAGCATCCACTAATTGTTCAAATGCATTTTCATTCGTACCTGCTAAATATTTTTTTGCAATCGCATCTGGTGCAGGCATTCCAATTAAATCCAAACTTACTCTTCTCAATAGCGTTGATTTATCAGCTATTTCAGATGGGATTAATTTTTCTTCTTTTAATTTTTCATAGATAAAAGCATCCACATTAGTTTTTATCCATTCAGGTTTGCCCAATAGTCCAAAAGGGCCTTTTCTTACATTGGGTATAGGCGTTTCCTTGACAGGCACATAGGCCCAATGATCGCCCCATTCAGCACCTTGATTGATCCATTTAGTTAATAAAGCAATCTCTTCATTATTTAAAGGAGGATGTTTATAGGGCATGCGTTCTTCAGGATCCTTCAGATAAAGACGCTTAATCATTTCGCTATTGTTGGCATCACCAGGAATGATGGCCACTTTTCCTGATTTATTTTTTGAAAGGGCATCCGTTCTAAATAATAAGCTAAAGCCACTTTGTCTTTTTACTCCACCATGGCAGGTAATGCATTTCTTATTTAAAAGCGGTTTGATTTCTGCATTAAAATCGACTTTATTATTGCTAACAAAATAACTAGAAATAACTGTCACTAAAATAATCGAAGAAACCACAATCCAATAAGTCATTGGAATTTTAATAAATCGCATTGTTACACTATATTAATCAATGATTAAGTTATATCATTTTTTAGTAATAATCAACTCTTGTTCAAATATTTAAAAGTCATTGACTTATATATTTTTACAAAAATTAAATGTTAAGAAAAACACAAAGTTTGATTTAGTGGAAAAAAATATTTTAGCGCTTATTATCTGACTGTCAATACGTTAAAAATCAATGTTGACTTGGTTTTTCGACTAGGGATTTGCTATTTATATAATACATGATAATATTTTGTAATTTTTATATACCGAATTGCATTTTAAAAACCAAACCAAACCAATATGAAAAAAATCTATCACCAAATCCTTGATTTCCCACAAATGGTCAATCAAAAGGTTTTGAATGCGCAGTTAAATGCAGCAGTTGATAATTTCGATTCTCAAAATGGGGTAAGATCCTATACCAAAAGTATCTATCAGATCTTATCAATTGTGGTGTTTATTATTATGGAAGTAGCCATTATTCATGGCGCCATAGCTTATTTTACAGGCGCTACGAGTACAGGGCTTGCTAAATTAGGTAGTGTACTTACTACCATTTTACTTATTTATTCTGCATTTCCCATTGCACACATTATCAGAGCCAAAGGAGAAAGCCTAGGGGCTTCTCACAATGGAATGGTGAGTTTTATTTTTAAAGATTTTGTAACCACCAATATTAAAATATTAGGTGAAGTGGCAGCAGTTGGTGCCTTTATTGGCGCTGCTTGCTTTACTTTATCTTTTGTATTTGATAGTAATTTATACAACGCTACTACAGAAGTTCCTTTAAGTGGAATTAGTGCGCTTGCTGGATTGCCTATGGAGGGATTAACCAATCTATTTAGTGCTTTAAAATTAGATTATCTAACTGGCGTATTACATGGATTTGCATCCTACCAAATGTCAGGCACACAAAGCTTTACTGGTGATATGTTATGGAACATCAATGACTTATTATTAGTAGGCGGTGCTTTTGTTAATGCAGCGCTTGTTCTAGTGGTTTTGTATGTCAATCTAGCTATATACCATTTCTTGTATAGCATTGTTTCCAACTTTATTAAATGGATCCAAAGTCCTTCTATTCCAATTTCAATGAAAAGCAAATAGTAGGAATACTCATTTATATAGAAGCCCTGTTTCGATTGATCGAAGCAGGGCTTTTTATTTAAAGTTGAGAATTAATAAGTATTTTTAAGTGCTATTTAAAAACAGCTACATGAAAAAAATACTTGCCTTATTAATGTTGGTGATTTCAAGTGCTATATTGGCGCAACAAACACAAAAGCCTCCTTTGCATGGAAAAAATTGGATGGCGATTACAGGAAAACCATTGGCAGCCACTGCGGGCGCAAAAATTTTTGATAGAGGTGGAAATGCGGTAGATGCTGCTTGTGCGATGCTAGCTGCCACCTGTACCATGTGGGATGTATTAAGTTGGGGTGGAGAAACCCAAGCATTAATTTACAACCCCAATACCAAACAAGTGATTGCTATTAATGCAATGGGCTATGCGCCAACGGGGGCAACCTCCGCTTATTTTAAATCGAAGGGCTATAATTTTCCACCCGAATATGGTCCTTTAGCAGCTACTACACCAGGCACTCCAGGAGGATTATGTTTTATGTTGTCTAATTATGGAACCATGAGTTTGAAAGAAGTGCTTGCGCCTGCCATGGAATTAGCAGCCGGCTATCCTATTGATGCACAAACAGCCAATAGTATTGAAAGAGGGAAAGCAAAAATTAAAGAATGGCCTTATAGTAAAAAAGTATTGTTGACCCATTTGGGACAAAAAAGAGAAGCGCCTGAAGCCGGTGAAATTTTTGTACAACAAGATTTATTAAACACTTTACAAAAAATGGTGGATGCAGAACAAGCTGCTTTGAAAAAAGGGAAAACAAGAAAAGAAGCCATCGCTGCAGCTTATGATCGTTTTTATAAAGGTGATATCGCTGATGAATTTGTAAGAGGGGTTCAAGAACAAGGTGGATTAATTACCAAAGAGGACCTTGCCAATTGGCAACCGGTAGAGGAAGCACCTACGCATGTAAATTATAAAGGTATCGAAGTTTATAAATTACAACAATGGACACAAGGACCAGCTTTATTGCAAGCATTAAATATTTTGGAAAATTTTGATTTGAAAAGTATGGGGTATAATTCTTCAAGATATATTCATACCATTTACCAAGCAATGAATTTAAGTTTTGCCGATCGTGATTTTTATTATGGAGATCCTCGTTTTGCCATCAACCAACCGATGAAAGGTTTGTTAAGTAAAGAGTATGCAAAACAAAGAGCTGGAGAAATTAATTTTGTGGCCAACAATCCTACTGCAGGACCAGGGGATCCTTATCCTTTTGAGGGGAAACAAAATCCATTTTTAGATTTATTAAAATCAAGAGGGTTTAAAACCATTTCAGATACGAGCAAAACAAAAAATAGTTTTTTACCTGCGCATGATGCCATTGTTGCCAATGAAAATAATAATATTCCTGATGCAGCTTATATGGATCGCTTATGGAGAGGCACCACATCGGTAGAATCGGCAGACAAAGAAGGTTGGGTAGTTTCTGTAACACCTAGCGGTGGTTGGCTACCTGCAGTTATTGCAGGTAATACAGGCGTGGGCATGAGTCAAAGAATGCAAAGTTTTGTATTAGATTCCACCGTTAATCCATTCAATGTAATAGCTCCTGGCAAAAGACCAAGAGTCACTTTAACACCAAGCTTAGCCATGAAAGATGGTAAGCCTTATATGGCTTTTGGTGTGCAAGGGGGAGATACCCAAGATCAAAATTTATTGCAGTTTTTTTTGAATGTAGTTGAATTTGGAATGACTGTTCAAGAAGCAACAGAAGCTGCCAATATTAATAGCAATCAGTTATGGTTGTCATTAGGTGGTTCAAAATTAGAAGATAGAAAACCAAAACCAGGTAATTTATTATTAAACGATAATGTTCCTAATTGGATTCGTAAAGATTTGCGTGGTATGGGTTATACCTTAAGTTTTGAAGAAAGAACCAATGGTCCTATTAATGCTATTTTATTAGATTGGAAACATGGAAGCATTTGGGGCGGTAGTTCACATCATGGTGAGGACTATGGGATAGGTTGGTAAAATTTATTTTTTAAGAATGCATCAATAAAAAAAGGGTCCCGAGCAATTGGGACCCTTTTTTATAGATAGAATTTAAAACTTATTTAGGCGTTACAAAATAATCTACCACAAAAGCTTTTTCCATAACAGGGGGTAACAAAGTTTTGAATGCAGCATGTGCTGGATGTATTTGATAGGTAGCTAAATCCTTAGCAGAACTAAACGTAAGAGAAAAGCAATGCGTAAATCCTTGATCTAATTGCTCTGTACTTATATTCAATCCCCATTCTAAATTTTTCACCTCAGGAATAGTACCATATAAATGATTAAAGGCTTTCACTATAGCATCAATAGAGGCTGGACTTGATGTAGGTTTGAACTTAAAAAAAACCACATGTTTTAGTTCTTGTTTCATCGTTTTTGAAGTTTGTGCTTGCAATTGGTTTAGAGTAAACAATGACAATGCGATAATAAATAATACTTTTTTCATAGTTATAGATTGATTGAAATTAAATTTAAATAATTTAATTTGTATTAATTGAAAATTTAATGAATAATTTTTCCATCTTCCATATGAATGATACGATGGGTTCTCTCTGCAAAACTGGGGTCGTGGGTAACAATTAATAAGGTTTGATTGAATTCGTCAGATAACTTATTAAAAATATCAAAAACTAAGTCACTATTTTTTTTATCTAAATTACCTGTGGGCTCATCTCCCATAATAATATGCGGCTCGTTGATAAGCGCCCTGGCTATGGCTACCCTTTGCTTTTCACCGCCCGAAATATGGTTGGATTTTTTCAAGGCCAATTGATCAATACCCAATATTTTTAATTTTTCCATAGCTCGATGCTCCACTTCTTCCCGACTGTATTTATTGAGTTTCAAACCAGGAAGCATTACGTTTTCCAAAACATTGAATTCATTTAATAAATAATGAAACTGAAAAACAAAACCAATTTTTTCATTTCTAATCTTAGCCAAAAAAGATTCATTCTTTTTTGGCATCTCCTCTCCATCAATGAGTAAAGTACCTTCATAATCGGTATCCATGGTAGACAATACATATAGGAGGGTAGATTTACCACAACCTGATTTTCCTGTTAAAGAAACAAATTCACCTTTATTAATGCTAAAGCTTAAGTCCTCCAATACCCTAATACTGATTGGGTCATGAAAGAATTTATTGATATTTTTTGCTTCTAGTATTTTATTCATATTATTTTCCTCTAATAATTACTACTGGATCAATTTTACTTGCTTTTCGGGCTGGAAACCAACCAGCTAGATAAGTAGTAATTAATGAAAATACAATTCCAATAATATAAAATTTGGGATTGTAATTGATCGGGTAAGTTTTAACGGTAGGTAGGGATGCTGTATTGAATGGTATTTGATCAATGCTTGCTGATAAGCTAAACCCAAAGAAGAGCCCAAGTATGCCTCCAAAAAAACCAATAGATATAGCGATATAAATAAAAATTTTTTTAACATCTGTTCCTGAAAAACCGGTAGCTTTTAAAATAGCAATAGAATCCATCTTTTCAAAAATCATCATATTGAGGATATTGTAAATGCCAAAACCCGCCACAATCAATAAAGTGATACCCACCGAATAAGATATTAAAGTACGTATCGAACTACCCGTTTCAAATTGAGAGTTGGCTGTTTGAATGTCTTCTGCATCTGTTTGAAATAATTGTTCATATTCTTTGGCTACCATAGGCGCTTGTGTAATGTCTTTCAATTTTACTTGAATGCTTGTTACATAATCTTTAGGCACAGATAATATTTTTTGCACTGTATTGAGTGACGCATAACATTGAATATTGTCAAATTCTTTTATTCCAGATTGAAAAGTACCCACCATTTTTAATTGAAATCGATCGCCTTTGGAAGTAGTTACTTGAACGGCATCTCCAATGCCTACTAATAATTTGTCTGCAAGTCCTTTTCCTAAAATGATACTATTGTTAATTTTATTTAAATCGGCTGAATTGCCGCTAGTAACGTATTCATCAAAATGGTATAGTTTGCTTTCTTCTGTTGAATTTATTCCAAAAATACTTCCTGTAATATCGATACTGCCATCATTAAAAAATACCTGGGCGGTTAATTTTGGAGAAAGGCCTAAAACACGTGGATCTTTTTTGATTGCCTCCATAATAGCACCACTATTATAAATGGCTTGACGACTTGCGTCAGATTTTACAGACCCAATAAAATTATGCGCATTTTTAAATTCTTTATTACTATTGATGGGTTGGTTGGTATTGGGCTTAATATCATTGTAGATTCTGATGTGCGCCGTACGATTTAAAATTAGGCCGTCTAATAAATCGTTTAACCCTGTCATAAAGCTTAATAATGTAATAAACATGGTAATGCTAAAAGTAACGCCCACAGCGGCTACTAAGGTTTGTTTCCATCTTGCTAATAACAATGATTTAGCAATACTTATCAGTAGCTTGTTTTTCATTGAATAGAATTTACAAGCGCATCTTTGATGGTTAGGCCTGATACAATTTCTACTTTTTCATAATCCATTAAGCCAATTTTTACTTTTCTTTTTTCTTTATTGGCAAGATAAACGTATTCATTATCAATTAAAAAAGAACGAGGGATAGTTAATACCTTTTCTTTAACTTCTAATATGATATTGGCTTGAGCACTTAAATTGGGAAATAAATTTTGTGGCTGGTTGATAAATACAGCATCCACTTTAAAAGATTTTGATTTCTCATTCATTAAAGGATAAATTTTTTCCAATTCAGCTTCAAAGGTTTGCCCTTTATAACTATCCATGGATATAATAATTTTTTGGCCTTTTACTAATTTTGAAATATCATATTCATCCACTTGTAATTCAATATAAAACTTATTAGCATCTCCAATAATGGCAATTGGGGTTTGGGTATTAATCATCTCCCCTTTTTCTTTTGTCAAGCTATAAATTCTACCTGCTATTTCGCTTTTAACAATATAATCATTCATAGAGGTTGAGGAAATAGCCGCACTCTTTTCTGTTTGTTTTGATTGAAAGTCTATTTGCTTTTTTAAGTCATTCCATTTTAATTTACTTGCATTATATAATGCCATTGAATTTTTATAAGCTAATTCTCTTTGTTCTAATTCATTTTTACTTCCAATTTCACCGCTCCATAATTTTTTCTGACGATCTAATAAGGAAAGATCATTCTCTAATTTTAATTTAGCCACTTCCATCTCTGTTTGTGCTTGGTTTAATTTTTCCTGATTGGCATTTTCAGATGAAAAATTTGCCAAAAGCTTTGCATTTTCAAAGCTCAATTCTTGCGCTTTATTAGATAACTTATAGATAGGCTGAGCCATTTTGACGGTTTCTCCTTCTTTGACCAAAATTTGCTCTATTATCCCACTTACTTTAGAATACACTTCATATTGGGATAGGCTTTTAATAGTACCAGAAGCATATACCGAAGAAGTTATTTTTTCTTCAGAGGGGAAAATGGTGGTTTGTTTTTTAGCACAGGAGTTTAAGCTAAGAAATGTAAGGCAAGCTAAGCAGGTTTTTATAAAATAATATTTAATGTATTTCATAACCAAAGCTATGAATTATTTCGTAAATTTCTTTTCAAAATCCCTGATACCTATCATTGGTTTATTATAAAAATTAACTATGAAAAAACTGCACTTTTTTTTATTGAAAATTACTTTCATTGGCATTTTAATTTTGCCATATATGCTATTTGCGCAAAAGCAAGATTGGCTGCTACAGCCTATCCAACAAAAAGCTGCTATACAAGTGCAAGGTCAAAATATAATACTTGATAATGGGTTACTTGAACGTGTTTTTGTAATGGCACCCAATTTAGCATGCGTTAAATTTACCAATTTAACCAACGGGCAAGAATTACTAAGAAGTATCGAACCTGAGGCAAAAGTAGTATTGAATAATACACTTTATAAAGTGGGCGGACTAAGTGGTCAAAAGGAAAAAGCCTATTTAAAATTATCAACAGAAACAAGCCTTTACAAAAATGATGCTGATTTTATTTTTACCAATTATACCATAACTGATATTACTCCATTTATTAATTGGAAAGCCACTACCTGGTTAACCAACTCAATTCAACCAACTGGTAAAGCAATTACCCTTGATTTCATTTCAAATTTACCGTCATTAAAGAATATTATTATCAAAGTTCATTATGAATTGTATGATGGTATTCCGCTCTTGACCAAATGGGTTTCCATTGAAAATAATTCAAATGTAAGCATTAAAATTAATCGAGTAGTTAATGAGGTATTGGGTTTGGTGGAAGAAGAAAGTGCGGTAGTAGGCAAACCTGAAGAAATGAAAAAACAACATGGAATTTATTTTGAAACCAATTATGCGTTTAACAATGCTATGCGATACGATATCAGCGATCAAACCACGCATTGGAAAATTGATTCAAGTTATACTTCTCAAGTAAATTATAATTTCGAAACACCTTGTTTATTAGAGATATATCCTGAAAAGGCACCTGGCATTGATTTAGCGCCTAGTGAAACTTTAAAATCTGTTCGAACCAATGAATTATTGATGGATAGTTATGATCGACAAAGAAGAGGCTTGATGTTAAAACAAATGTATCGTACGATAGCTCCTTGGACAACACAAAATCCCATCTTTATGCATTTGGTTAGTAAAAATGACCAAGAAGTTAAAAACGCAATTGATCAATGTGTCGCTACTGGCTATGAAGCAGTCATATTAAGTTTTGGTAGTCATCTGAATATGGAAGATAGTTCTACTTTAAATATTAAAAAATGGAAAACTTTAGCTGACTATGCACATCAACATAAAATATTATTAGGAGGGTATTCTCTATTTAGTAGTAGACGCATCAGTGATGAGGATGATGTTGTAGACATTAAAACTGGGAAACCGGGCGGCGCATTTTTTGGTAATGCACCCTGTTTTGGAAGTAAATGGGGCCTAGGCTATAGAGATAAAATAAAATATTTTTTTACACAAACTCAATTTGATATTTGGGAAAATGATGGACCTTATCCTGGAGATGTATGTGCTTCTACTACCCATCCTGGTCACAAAGGCTATGATGATTCTCAATGGAAACAAATGGAAATTCAAAAAGAATTGTACCATTGGTTAAATGAACGTGGTGTATACATCAATGCACCCGATTGGTATTTTTTAGATGGCACACATAAAACTGGACTGGGCTATCGAGAAGTTAATTTTTCCTTACCACGTCCCCAACAAAAAATCATCAATCGACAAAATATTTATGATGGTACTTTAGAAAAAATACCTTCTATGGCTTGGGGTTTTGTGCCTTTGACCAAATACCAAGGAGGCGGCGAAGAAGCAGTCCTAGAGCCATTAAGCGAGCATTTGAATGATTATGAACAATTGATGATGCAATATTATGGAGCGGGCGTACAAGCCTGTTACCGAGGCCCTCGCCTATATGATACAGAAAGCACAAGGGCGCTTGTTGCTAAAACCATTAATTGGTATAAAAAATATAGAACTATTTTAAATGCAGATTTGATTCAATTACGTCGAGCCGATGGTCGAGATTGGGATGGTTGGATGCATGTAAATCCATCCCAAAAAGAAAAAGGATTAATGATGTTTTTTAATCCAACCAATCAACCAATAACAAGAACCATCGCTTTACCGCTTTATTATACCGGGCTTACTAAAGTAGCTACTATTATTAATGCAAAAGGGGATGCAAAAAAATATATATTAAACAGAGATTATACCATTGATTTCACTTTCACCATTGAAGCGGATACTTATAATTGGTTTGTAATAGAGTAGTTAAAAAATTAGTAGCCTTAGTCCAAAAATAATTCATCAACAAAAATCCAAGCGGGCTTGCCTTTTCCTGGATGCCATTTTGGTAATTTTTTTACATTTAATAAAGTAAATCTATAAAATTTATATGCTTTATTTTTTGGGAAAGTACAGCTGAATGATTTGTTGCCTCTAAATTTATTTGTTTTTTCAAGAGAAGGAAATGTTGCCTCGTTTAAATATTTAAATATTTTTCCGTCATTACTACCTTCCATTTTAATGGAGATAATTGGAAATATATAGGCGCCCATATCTACAAAAGCATTAAAACTAGCTTTGTTTAATTGTTTTGGTTCAACAAAGCTAGTTACAAAAACCATATTACTGTCTTTGTAGGCCAACCATTTTCCACCAGAAAAATTTTGCTCCCCTAATTCATAATCAATTAAAGTTTTAGCCCCTTTACCCATATATTTTTTATCTGGATGAGTAACTAGAAAAATAGAGTCAGGATGAATTTCTGATTTATAAAAAGATTTTTCGGTTATATTACTGCTTAACCAGCCAGGTTTAAATGCCTTTGTTTTTAAAATACCACTTTTGGTGAGTAGTATTTTTTTAGTATAAATAGGACTATTGATACTATCTGGTTCACTACCGTCATTGGTATATCTAACAATGGCTCCCTTCATAAAATGCTTTAAAGAAACATCTAAATGAGTAACAATGATACTAGAATCCTGTTCAATAATGGGGCTGGTTAATTGTAAAATTTGATCGTTCAAATTATCTCCAATAATAATTTTTGTTTTTTGGTTATTAGCTATTAAGCTAGCATATTCTTTTTCGGTGGTTTTATTATTCCATATATGCACTATTGAAAAAGGACTTTTTTCAATAAAAGCTGCTAAGGTGGTTGGATTTAAGTCAATGCCACAAATAGAAATATTTTTTAATTTTAATAAACTTTTTAACGGTACCAAATCATTTAAAGTAAGTTGGGTATAATTTAAATTTAATTTTCTTAGGTTTGAAAAAGAACCAATGATACCGATATCTTCTTTAGTGAGCGGCATTCCTTGCATATTTAAACTCACCACTTTTTCTTTAATAGGTTCTAATTTTTTTAAGGATTCAGTTTTATAAAAAGAACCTTGAAAAAAATCTACAAAAATTTCTTCCGAACCGAAATAGGAATAGCTAACTGTGCAATAGCTGGTGTTGAAGGCTAATAAATCTGGGGCATTACTTTTATTATCATCACCTTTTTTAGGTGCTTTGTAAGCCATGGCCAATAAGGCGAGGGTATCTGTCTTGGCTAATTCATATATTTTTTTCTTAAAATCACCCCCAGCTTTTATCCATCTATTTAATAAATTCAATTCTTCCAAACTGAGTTGAAGTTTGCCATCTGGAGGCATGTGTTTTTCATCTGCATTAGGCAAATGAATTCTTTGTAAGAGTAAAGCTTCTTTATTGTTAACACTATTGAGTAGGTTACCTTCTTTCCCGCCTTTGATAATGAATTCAGGTGTATTCAATTGTAATTTACCTTTTACTTTTTCTGTTCCGTGACAACTCACACATTTTTGTTCAAAAATGGGTGCGATGGCTTTTTCATACACCGTGAGCGAGCTATCTACTTTGTTAATTTCTTGAGCTACTGTGGGTGCTGATGTAGGAAATGAAAGCACTTCTTCCCCATGGGTTAATTGTGCCCCTTTGTGTGTAAAAAATAATAAAACAATTAAATAAATAATTCCAATTACCCTTTTCCAGTTAATTTTTAAATAAGTAATATATAGTAAAGCCCAACTAATTAATGCAATGGCTACGCCACCCCATTTATGTAAATCAACAATGGTTTTATCATAGGCATCCTGCTTAGATAAAAACAATCCAAACAAAGCGACCAGTGTGGCCAAAACGGCATTTCCAGTAAATAGTAATTTTTCAATAGTTGGTTCTAATCTTTTAGTAGATAAAAAAACTAAATAGAAAACAATGGCTATGCCTAAGACAATGGGAAAATGCAATAAAAGTGGATGTAACTTTCCTAACCACTCAATTCCTTGATTTGATTTCGAACTGTCAATATAAATGGCTAAAATGATTAAAACAGGATTTAACAACCAAAGCAGTCCTTCCCCCCACTTATTTATTTTATTTACTTGCATTCCTAACTAATAATTTCATTGATTACTTTACCAGATACATCTGTTAATCTAAAACGACGACCTTGATGTTTGAAAGTGAAGCGTTCATGATCTACCCCCATTAAATGCATAACGGTTGCATGAAAATCATGTACATGCACTGGTAAGGAATTAATATTATATCCAAAATCGTCTGTTTCTCCAAAGACGCCTGGTTTAACGCCCCCTCCTGCCATCCATATTGTAAAACATTTTGGATGATGGTCTCTACCATAATTATCTTTGGTAAGTGCGCCTTGACAATAATTAGTTCTTCCAAATTCGCCACCCCATATTATTAAGGTTTCATCTAATAAGCCTCTTTGTTTCAAATCCTTAATTAATGCTGCAGAAGATTGATCCACGTCTTTACATTGACCTTCAAGCTCTTTTGGTAAATTTCCATGGGTGTCCCAACCTTGATGATACAATTGTACAAAACGTACCCCATTTTCAGAAAGCTTTCTTGCTAATAAACAATTGGCTGCATAGGTACCAGGAATCAAACACTCGGGGCCATACATTTTTACAATAGATTCTGGTTCGTTTTGTAAAGAAGTTATTTCAGGAACCGCCATTTGCATACGGTAAGCCAATTCGTACTGTTGTATTTTAGTGACAATTTCAGGATCGCCTATTTTATTATAGGATTCTTGATTCAACGCTGCTATTTCATCTAACATCACTCGCTTGTCGGTACGTTTTATAAATTCAGGGTCGGTTAAATATTTCACTGGTTCTTCTCCACTGCTAAATTGAACACCTTGGTGTATAGAATCTAAAAATCCATTATTCCATAATTTTGAATATACCCCTTGGCCATTTCCTTTCCCTTTGCTTAACAAAACACAAAAGGCAGGCAAGTTTTTATTTTCACTGCCTAGGCCATAACTAATCCAGGAGCCCATGCTAGGCCTGTTGCCCACTTGAGAACCTGTTTGAAAAAAGGTAAGTGCCGGATCGTGGTTAATGGCTTCTGTGTACAATGTTTTTACAATACAAAGATCATCGGCCATACTGGCAATATGAGGAAGTGTTTCGCTAAACCAAGCGCCATTGCTACCGTGTTGGGAAAAATTAAACTTGGTTCCTGCTAATGGAAATTTTGCTTGATTGGCAGTCATACCCGTTAATCTTTGTCCATTACGAATACTTGCAGGTAATTCAGACCCATGCATTTTTTGTAGCATAGGCTTGTAATCAAATAAGTCTAATTGAGAAGGGGCTCCATTTTGAAATAAATAAATAACACGTTTTGCTTTTGGCGCAAAATGAGGTAGCACATTGGTAAAAAGATCTTCTTCATTGCTGGCGTCAAATATACCCGGTACCATTAAGGAACCCAAAGCCAATCCACCAATACCTAAACTTAATTTAGATAAAAATTTACGGCGATTTTGATTTAAGCCATGTTCTAAAAATTCATTCATATCAATAGTTTAGGATTTTGTAATGGTTTCCTCCAAATTGTAAATAATAAGTATTGTTTTCATTAAGGCAGCCGTTTCAGCTTCATTGTGTTTTTTTGTTGGGTGGGTAAATTCGCCCACTTCCAAAGTGCTTTTTAATATTTTTGAATTGGAATTAAAAAATCCTAATTGATTTTCACAAAAAGCAATTAATTTATTTCTTTCAAATTTGGTTGGCTTTCTAATAATGATGGTTTCAAAAGCTTGGTCAACTTTATCTTCTAAACTTTTATTAGATAAAGAAATATTTTCTGCCAATACCCTAGCCGCTTCTAATATTGCTGGATCATTTAACATGGTCAATGCTTGCAAAGGTGTATTAGTACTTGCTCTTTTAGCTTCACACTGGTCTCTATTGCTGGCATCAAAAATCATCATACTTGGAGGAGGTGCTGTTAATTTAATAAAAGTATACAAGCCTCTTCTATAAATAGAGGGGCCGTGATCTTGTTTGTAGGTAGCTAAAACGCCTCTGCCCGATGTGGTGCTTTCCCATACTCCTTTTGGTTGATAAGGCTTTACGCTAGGCCCCCCAATAGAAGTATTTAATAAACCACTGGTGCTCAAAATCCAATCTCTTACTATTTCTGCTTTAAAACGCAGACGAGGTGATCTGGTATAATAAATATTTTCTGGATCTTGTTCCAATTGTTTTTTACTCACCACACTTGATTGCTGGTAAGTGCCACTCGTAAGAATTTTTTTAATTAAATATTTTACATCCCAATGGTGTTCCATAAAATCAACAGCCAACCAATCTAATAATTCAGGATGGGTAGGAAGTTCTCCTTGTAATCCATAATCACTGGATGTTTTAACAATGCCTTTTCCAAATATTTCTTGCCAGATAAAATTTACAAATACTCTGGCGGTGAGTGGATTCTTTTTTTCCACTGTCCATTTTGCCAAGCCCAATCGATTTCGTTCGTATTTTAATGTATCATAAGGAAGTATCGACTCTAAAGCAGTTGGTTTTACTTCTATAGTTGTTGGCGCATCATAGCTGCCTCTGCTTAAAATATAAGTGGGTTTTGCTTTAACGGTATCTCCAATCTTCCAATCACCCATTACGGACACTTCTAATTTATCGGTGTCTGGATGATTGATAAAAGACATTAATTTATTCTTTTCATCTGCATCGATAAATAATTTTGGAGTTTTTGCAGGGGTGGAAACGCCTACATCCCCTTCGTATCCTTTTTCTTTACTCATATTAAAAAAGGCATACAACTGATAATAATCTTTATTGGAAAAAGGGTCATATTTATGATCATGACATTGAGCACATTCAATGGTCACCCCTAAAATAGCTTTGCCATAAGTTCTTGTTTTATCTATATTATAAGATACCCTGTACTCTTCATCGATAACTCCTCCTTCTTCTGTGTATTTATGATTTCTAAAAAAAGCGGTAGCCAATATGTTAGATTTGGTGGCATTGGGCATTAAGTCTCCAGCAATTTGCTGGGTTAAAAATTGGTCATAGGGCAAATTAGTATTAAAAGCATTAATCACCCAGTCTCTCCAAGGCCATTGAGATCTTATATTATCATCTTGAAATCCATAGGAGTCGGAATAACGTGCTAAATCCATCCAAAGCAAAGCCAACTTTTCGCCATAAGCGGGCTTTTTTAATAACTGATCAATTAATTCGGAATACCAGTTTTCACTGGAGGCGTTGTTCCAGCGATTTATTTCTTCATAATTAGGTGCTAAACCTGTGAGATCGGCATAAGTTCTTTTAATAAGTGTTTCACGGGTCGCAGTCTCATTAGGATTGTATCCCTTTTCTTCCATTTTTTGTAAAATAAAAGGATCAATTTCGTTTTTAACCCATTTGTTATGATCTACTTCTGGAAGTTTTGCTTTAACTGGCGCTACAAAAGCCCAATGTTTTTCATACTTAGCACCTTGCTCTATCCATCTTTTAAATAATTTTATTTCCTCTGTGCTTAACCTTGTCAAATGACTTTCAGGCATAGGCATCATAATAGCAGGGTCATTGGAAGAGATTCTTTTTATTAATTCACTTTTATCAGGTTGACCAGCGACAATGGCATAATGCCCTTTATTTTTTTCTAATTCTCCAAAGGCGCTTGCAGGAATATCTAATCTTAAACCAGCTTTTACTTTTGACACATCAGGCCCATGACAGGAAAAACATTTATCGGACAATAGCGGACGAATGTCTCTATTATAGGATACCAATTTAGAAGCATCCTTTTTGGCCTTTGTATAATTAACCACACCAAATATTAATCCAGCAACAATAAGTATAATTCCTATTAGTGTATATTTTTTCATAGCTAGTTGATAGTGAATAAAAAATCTGTAAGTATTCAGTTCCTTACTTTTAAACTTTTGTAAATTTATAAGGATATACTTTTCCAGAAGCCCATTGTGCTACATAAATACTTCCTTCATCGTCAACGCATACATCATGTGGATGAATAAATAATTTTTCTTTTTGTGACATGGGTTGTAAAACATCATTTTCATATACGGGTGCTGAACCACCTAAATTAGAAACTACTTTATTGTCTTTATCTAAAATGGTAACAAATCCAGAATTGGCAGTATCCAAATTAGGAGAACGCAATACTGCTGCATATAAATAATCACCTTTAATCACTGGTCTACATACGCAGGCGCCAGGTAAATGTATCACTTCTAATAATTTTCCATCCATAGAAAAACGCTTGAATGCGTTTCTAGTACGATCGGTTATAATCAATGTAGGCTTAGCATTTCGGTAGTCGACACAAATACCATGCGCATTGTCTAAATGCTCATCTCCTGTACCTTTTCCGCCAAATGAATTTTTTAATTTTCCTTTTTCATCATAATGTAAAATATGTTGAGCGCCATATCCATCGGCAATATAAAATTCTCCATTCGCCAATACGGCCGTTTCTGTTGGTACAAAAGCCTCTTTCTTTGCATAGGCAGGTAAATCTGCAGGAGGGTCAATGGTTAATAAAATTTTACCATCAATAGTTGTTTTGTATACTTGATGTCTATTGGTATCTGTAATAAATAAGAAATCTTCTTTTCCATTGTGTTGCACTGTCAATCCATGAGCCCCTGGAAATACCGTACCCCAGGTATCAATAAGGCGACCACTTTTATTGTAAATAATAATATTATTTTTGGTTTCATTGGTCAGTAAAAGAATACGACCTTTTGTATCTTGAATCATTTCATGACAATCATTCACTGGCGTTTGGTCGGCATTTAATGTACCCCAGTTGGTATTTAATTGGTAAGTCATTCCGTTTTGACCATACACTTGACCCTGCACTGGGCGCATTAAATTTTTAGTAATGAACAAACCCGCAGTGGAAACCACTGTGTTTTTAATAAAGGCGCTTCTTTTCATATTTTATTTTTTACAACGTGTTTACTAAGATAAGATATTTAATAAAAAAAGGTGGGGCTCTTTTGAGCAACCCACCTTTAGTGTATAAAATACACAATAAAAAAATTAATTACTAATCATCCGCCCCTGTTTTTGTACTTATTTTAATAAATGCAGCTCTTTTTGGAGCAGGTACTACCGCATTTTCTCCTTTTAAACCCTTCCATAATACCTCATTAAAGTCATGTTCGTTGATGCTGTCTTCTTTCTTGAAGTTAAAACGTTCACTTTTTCTTTGCATTACAGTATGGGCTGTATTTTTTTCATTGATATCGAATTGTAATGGTTTGGCCACATACCCTTTGGCATTGGGATTTTTATCAAAACATCTCCAAAGGGGTGTAGCTGCTGCATCGTATTGACTCATTGGAGGCATACCCAGAATTAACTCTATGGTTCTTAAAATGGAACTGGTCGAATACATGGTGTGATCAATGAAATTTCGTTTTACAAATCCTCCAGCTACAAAAGCGGGGCTTCGATGTGCATCCACATGATCTGGCCCATCCTGTGCATCATCTTCCAATACAAAAACTACACTTTCCTTCCAAATAGGACTCTTGCTTAAGTATTCAATGAACATTCCTACTGCTAAATCGTTGTCTGCTACATGCGCGTAGGGAGAAGGCCTTCCTAATCTCATTCCTTCGGTATGATCATTGATAATTCTTAAGGTATTTAATTGAGGCACCGCATTGATGGCCAATAAAGAGTCAAAATCTCGCTTCCATTGCCCTACTCTTGTAGTGTCTCTTACGGTTTGATCCCAACTAGTATAATAAGTACAAAAGTGATTTTCTAATACTGGTATATTTGCTTTGTAATCGTCTGCAAATTCTCCGTAAGTTCTATAAGAAACGCCGGCACGTTTTGCAAAGTCCCAAATAAAACCATTTTTATTATTGGCAATTTCACGAGTGCCTTCGGCATCATAAGTTCCACCACGACCACCATAACTTGTCACCCAATTTTTTTCCAAGTAGTCGTTGGCATAAGCGCCTAATGACCAATTGTGTCCATCGGCACTTACTTCACCATCCACATAAAAATTATCTAATAAAACAAATTCTTTAGCAAGTGCATGAAAGTTTGGTGTAATTTTTTCACCAAATAAACATAAACTAGCATCTCCATTGCCTTCTTTAACATCTCCTAAAATTTGATCATAAGTTCTATTTTCTTTGACAATATAAAAGACATGTTTGATGGCAGAAGGATCGCCTACTTTTTGTGGTATTACAGAACCTATTTCTGCATTGGATAATAATTCGTTGGTTTTAGTATAAGGTGTGTTTTGATAAACAGCTTGTGCATATAAACTTAATTGTTGTTCGCTAGGTACAGGAATAATACTTAAAGTACCTTTCATCAATCCGCCTATATACTGAACATCTTCTACACTTTTTAATAAACCTTTTTGAACACCCAGTTGTGCATTTTTTTTGTAAGGGTCGGGGCCTAATGGATTTGGGAAAGAAGAAAAACCTTTACCATTGGCAACATAAATTTTATTGCCAATTACTTTTACATTGGTGGGATACCATCCTACAGGAATAAAGCCTTTTGATTTTGATGAACCTTTTTCACTCACATCAAAGACGGCCAAACAATTATTATCTGCATTGGCTATATACAATGTTTTTTCATCCTCACTTAATGCAATTCCATTGGTAGCAGAACCCGTTGGTGCATCTGGATACAGCGCACTGTTAAGTGTTTCTACTACTTTTCTAGTTTTGATATTGATTACTGAAACACTATTGTCTTCTCCATTAGCAACATAAATTAGCGTGCCATTTTTTGAAATACAAAAATCATTCGGATGTGTTCCAGTTTTAATTTGGTCAATAATTTTTTGTTTTGAAGTATTATACACAATTAATTTTTCTCCGCCCCAAATAGTAATGTATAACTCAGACTTATCATTAGACAATGCACAAGTATAAGCTTCGGCGGGCAATAATATTTTTTTAATTATTTTTTTACTACTTAAATTTATTTCATACAAACTGCTATCGTCTTTTGTAACAACGTATAAAGTATTTTTTTCATCATTGATGCAAATGCCGGCAGGAGAAATTTTAGTAGGCCACTTATCGCCTAGTTTTATGGAATCTACTAAAATTAATTTTTCTTTTTTTATTGCATATTTTAAAATCCAATTGTCATTGCCTCCAGAAGCGTATAATGTTTTTTCATCTTTCGTAAAAGCAATACCTAGCCAGGACTTGTCAATTTTTATATTATCCACTACTTTATTCGTAACAACATTAATTAATTGAATGCTTTGTTTGCCTTGCCCATTATTAGTGACTGCTATATATTTTTTAGAAGAGGACACAGCCATATTTAATGGCAAATCACCCAATGGTAAACTTTTGCCAGCAGGACTTAGGGACCAACCATTAGGCAGTTTAATCCTATTTAAGTTTTCCATTTTTATATTCTGCGCCTGACCTAGTAAACCTCCAAAAAGGAAGGATACCAAAAATAAATACTTTTTCATGTTTTAAAGTTTTGAACTAATTAATTAAATATAAAATGGAGCCAATATTTCAGTACAACAAGTTATTGAATCTTGTTTAATTTATAACAAGCACTTGTTCTATTTAAGGATTGATAACAAAGAAGTAATTTTATTTATTTAAAGTAGGCGCTAGGGTTGCAAATTGAATCTTTTTAGTAGCATCAATTTTTAACCAAATAAAAGCCCCTATAAAAACAATAACACCAATGTACAATACGGGTAAATAATACCCATAAGTAGAAGCCATGTAACCAAAAAATACCGTACTTAAATAAGCACCCATTAAACCGGCACTATTCATGGAACCCGAAATAGTCCCACTTTTGTCTCCGCCCATGTCCATAGCCACTGCCCAGGCAACGGGGGCGGTTACATCCATAAAAGCCATTCCAACACCCAATGCAATGATAGCAGTGAGGTTGTCTGCTACCAATGCAGCACCAATAATACATAATCCTGCTACAGATAATCCCACCATAGGGACTATTCTTCTGCCCCATTTCTTACCCCAGCGCAAACAAGCCTTGTCACTTAGCCAACCCCCTGTAAAACAACCAATTGCAGCTAATAAATAGGGAATGGAGGAGGCCCAAATAAGCTGATCTTTGGCTATATGTCTGCCCTTTTCTAAATAGGTATGAAACCAACTTTGAAAAAAATAGGCACCCACCGCGTAACAAACATACATCCCAAGCAAAAACCACAAATTGGTCGATTTAAACCCACTCCAAACGGATATTTTAATAGCATCTTCTTTATGAACAGGCAAATCTCGAGTAGCTAAAATATGTTCCAACTCTTCTTTGGATATAGACTTACTTTCTGCGGGTTCTTCCTTATGCCAAAAGATCCAAAAAAGCGTCCAAACCACTCCCACAGCACCCAACACATAAAAGGAGGTTTGCCAATTATATTTTTGTTGAATAGGAATAACTAAAAAAGGAGTGAGTGCAGCACCTAAGCGAGAAGCACCCCAAATGGTGGCTTGAGCGCGACCTCTTTCTAAAACAGGAAACCATTTGGATAATACGATCGAGGTGTTTGGATAGGCACCTGCTTCCCCCATTCCAAATAAAAATCTAACACAAACTAACATCATAAAACTTGACGAAAAACCAGTCATAATGGTAAAAAAAGACCACCACAATACTACCCGAATTAATATTCTTTTGCCTCCAAATTTATCTCCCAACCAACCAGTTGGAATTTCAAAAGCTGCATAGGCAATGGTAAACATACCCAAAATCCAACCCCACTGTACAGTTGTTAAATGCAATTGATCCATAATAGTGCCACTTGCAGAGGAAAGTGCAATTCGGTCCAAAAAAGTAATCATGGACAATAAGGATAAAACAGTAAGAACTTGGTATCTTTTTTTCATTTATAGACGATGTGGACACAATATAGTTAATCCTATAATATTTTTTCTATTGAAAAATAAAAAGTGAGTCCTTGATAATTAATTATAATGTTTTAAATTAGTATTCTAAACCTATCCTTCTTTATGTCCTTGTCCTCCCATTCAACAAATTTTATTGTTATTAGCCAACATGAAAATTGTGAAGTAAAACAAAACATAGAAAATCAACAGCATGGATTATTTGCCAATGCTGCGTTTAAAAACGGCGATGTACTTGTTGCTTTTAATGCTTCTAAAATTGTGGATACGCCTAATTATTTAACGGTACAAGTGAGCGAACATAAGCATATTCATTTATTCCCAGAATATTTACAATATGTAAATCATTGTTGTGAACCAAATGTTTTGTTTAATACCACTACCATGCAATTAGAATGTATTAGCGAGATTGAAGCAGGAGAGGAGCTTCGCTTTTTTTATCCGGCTACAGAATGGAGAATAGCGCAACAATTTATTTGCAATTGCGGCAAGCCCAATTGCATTGGTTTGATTCAAGGTGCAGCCGATACACCCACTGAAATTTTAAATAGATATAAGCTAACCGATTTTATAAAATCGATGGCAGCTACTTACAAGGCCTTCTTACTTTTATTTTAAACAAAAAACCTCCGAAATAACTAGTATCTCGGAGGTTTTGTTTAGTATTCAATACCTTAACTATTCATTGCTACTAAAAATATTTAGTAACACCAGGAATAGCTACAGGGTAGAATCCATCAGCGTTAGGTAATACCGGAGGTGCTGCATTAAAGTCATATACTTTTGGATGAATGTCTAGTCCAGAATTAACGGCTTTATCATAATGAACTACTTGTCCAGTATAAGTAGCTAAACGTCCTAAAATAGAAGTCATGGTACTGCTTGCTCCATTTTCTGCATCTGCAAATTTATATTCGCCTTTTGCTATGGCTGCAAACAATTCATCATGTTCTGTTTGATAAGGATTGTTTTCTAATTTTTTATCATATTGATAAATGATTTTACCACTATGATCTTTAATATTAGCCTCACCTGTAAAAATTTTTCCTTTAGTACCAATTAATAATTCATCCACTTTACTCATGGTGCCTGGAATATGACGGCATTGACTATTTAAAATAGATCCATCTGCATATTCAAATTCTACATAATGATGGTCAAAAATTTCACCATTGTCTTTTCCTTTTCTCACTTGACGTCCACCTAAGCCTTGTGCTTTTACTGGAGGCCCTCCTTTAAACCAATTGATGACGTCTAAATTATGAATATGTTGTTCGGTGATATGATCTCCACACAACCAATTGAAATAATACCAATTGCGCATTTGATATTCCATTTCTGTTTGATTGTATTTTCTAGGTCTTGTCCATACACCATCATTGTTCCACCAAGCTTGTGCCGAAGTAATGTCACCAATCAAATCTTTTCTCTTAAACAATTCACGATAAGAATTTTGGTAATGTCTTTGTAAACCTACGACTACGTTTAATTTTTTTTGTTTTGCAATAGCAGCAGTCGCTAAAACGCTTTGTATTCCTGCAGGATCTGTAGCTACTGGCTTTTCCATAAATACATGCTTGCCTTGTTTAATGGCTTCTGCAAAATGAATGGGTCTAAAACCTGGAGGCGTTGCTAAAATTACAACGTCTGCTAATGCAATTGCTTTTTGATAGCCATCAAAACCAGTGAACCTTCTTTCTTCAGGAACGTCTAATCTTTTGGCTAATTCTCCAATACTATTATTTATTTCATTGGTTAATGATTTATGGCAATTGTCCAAATTGTCTTTAAAGGCATCGGCCATCGCAACAATCTTTACATTTTGCTTGCTAGATAAAGCTTGCATAGCTGCACCAGTACCTCTTCCTCCACAGCCTACGACAGCTATTTTGATGGTATCTTCTGATCCAGAAAAGAAATTGGCTTTTGACATTATTGGAGCTGCCATAATACCTCCAGCCAATAGGCTAGTTCCTTTTACAAATTCCCTCCTTGAATTTTTCCCCGAAAATGGTGTGTTCATAATTTTAATTTTTAGTTTATAAATTTAAATAGGCCTTAAAAAATTGGTTAATCTCTTCTTCAGTGGGCGTGTTAACTGGACGCACTAATCTTATTCCAACTTGCATCGCATCGGTAAGCCACCACTTGCTTCTTGGAATTTGTGGATCTCTTCTATTCCAAATGGGATCTGAATGCATTCTTTTTGCCGATCTTAATTCAGTAGCAACATCTAAATAACTTCCTCCTTTTAATGTTTTAGGATACTTATCGGTATTGGGCGCAATTATTAATTGTTGGTTGTTTATTTTTTCAAAAGCTTTAGGATCATAATGATCCAAAGTCCATTCGGATAGATTACCTAACATATCATATAAGCCCCATGGGTTAGGTAATTTTTTCCCGACTTTATGATAAGAGAATTCACTATTTTTTTCATACCAAGCATATTTACCTAAATCCTTACTATCGTTTCCGAAAAAATAAGCGGTATTGGTACCTGCTTTGCAAGCATATTCCCACTCTGCTTCAGTAGGTAAACGGTAAAATACTTTCGTTTTTTGATACAGCCATTTGCAATACATAAGGGCTGCATATTGAGACATACTATTTGCTGGATAACCACCTTCTTTACCCATACCCCAAGTTAGATCTATATATTGTGCACTAGGTCTTGTAATGGCATCCACGTTTACATTTTGACTGGTCGCTTCATCTTTTAAAAAAATATCTAGTTCATCACGTGTCACCTCATAAGCACTCATCCAAAATGCGTCTACTTTAATATCTTTTTTTGGACCTTCCTCTTGGCCACGTCCTTTTTCATTAACATTACTACCAATGGCAAAATGACCAGCAGGAATGGGGACCATTTTAAAAGACAAGTCGCTTCCCGTAATTATTTGATTGTAACTTATAAAGGAAGCGTCCTTATTTTGGCTGTTGGCTTGTTGCGCCAAAGCTTTTATAGAATAGGTACAACAAAATAAAATCAATACTAATAGAAAATTATTTTTCACAATCGTTTTTTAGTTTATTAAGATAACATAATTTAATCACTTTGCTTTATTTAATGATAATTTATGTTGAATGGCGCCCAATATTTATTAAAAGAGGAAGTTTTATAATATTTAATTTTACCCTTTTCGAGGGTCGTAATTAATAATTGAGCATGATTTTCTAGGGCTACTTTTTTAGCTAGGGGAATGGGTAATATACTGCAGGCGGTGGCCAACCAATCTGCGGTACCCCCCAATGGGGCAATCACGGTTACATTTCGAAGAGACGTAACCCCATAGCCCGTTTTGGGGTTTATAATATGTGAGTATTTGATCCCATTTTTTACAATAAATTGATACACATCCCCCGAGGTAGCAACTGAAATATTGGCTAATTGTAGCTTTTTTGACAATAAATCATCGGTTGTTTCAGGTACATTTACCCCAACTAGCCATCCTTTACTATTTAATGGGGCATTGCTCATCGCGATATCGCCTCCTGCGTCTGCTAGTGCTTCCATGATACCTCTATTTTTTAAATAATCGATTATCCATTGCGCAATATAGCCCTTTGCAATTCCTCCAAAATCGAGTCTCATACCCTTTTTGGGCAGGTAAATTGTTCTCGAAAGCCTGTTAATTTTTACTTGGTTCAATCCTACTAATTTTCGAGTAGCATCCACCACGCTATCTGGCGGAAATTCTTTCTTTTTCCTGGCCTTTCTCCAAACTAAGCTGAGTGGTCCAATACTAATATCATAGGCGCCATGGCTCTTAATATAGGCCTCCTGAGACAATAGTACCAGGTTAAACATGGCCGGAGTCATTTGAATAGGGCTTAAACCTGCGTTGGCATTGATTTTACTTACTTCACTGGTACTATCATAATCACTAAAAATTTGACTTAAGGAGTCTATTAAATTAAAACAATCCTGGGCAAGATCCTTGGCTTTTAAGGAGTCTGTTGCAACAAAAATTAAATTAAATGGAGAACCCATTTTAGTTTCGGTAAACGTGAATTTCTTTTTTTGAGCACTTAAGGGAAGTGTAAAAAATACAAAAAGGGTAATTATGCAAACGAATGGCTTCAAACTTGGTCTTATTAATACTAATGCCTAAATTTAAGTTATAAAAAATATAAAAACCATGGAACGTAGAAATTTTTTAAAACAAAATGTTTTAGTTGGCGGATCACTTTTAGCAGGCAGTAGTTTATTGGCTCAAAATACAAAAGCAAATGCTTTAATAGACTCAACCCCTTATAAATTACATTATGGTATTCATGATGGCATGTTTGAAAATATGGCTGGTCCAAATTTTATTGATCAAATAAAATATGCACACAGTATTGGATTCACGGCCATTGAAGACAATGGCATGATGGGCAGAACCCCCGAAATGCAACAAAAAATTGGTGACACCCTTGCTGCTTTAGGAATGCATATGGGTGTTTTTGTGTTGAACTTTTCTAATAATGATAAAATAAATTTAACCACTGGTTCACAAGAATGGAAAGACAAATTTGTTGCTTCTTGTAATGAAGCGGTGGAAGTGGCTAAAAGAACCAATGCTAAATGGATAACTGTGGTACCTGGAAATTTTGAAAGAAGTTTACCTATAGATATTCAAACAGGTAATGTAATTGAAAGTTTAAGACCCGGAGCAGATGTTTTGGCCAAACACGACTTAGTGATGGTTTTAGAACCATTAAGTGATACGCCTAATTTATTTTTGCGTCATTCAGATCAAACTTATGCCATTTGCAAAGCCATCAATAGCCCTTCTTGTAAAATTTTATTTGACATGTACCATATGCAAAAAAATGAAGGGAATATGATTACTAATATGGACAGGTGTTGGAATGAAATTGCCTATTTCCAAATTGGTGATAACCCAGGTCGTAATGAACCAGGCACTGGAGAAGTAAACTACCGCAATATTTTCAAACATATACTTGGCAAGGGTTACAAGGGTGTTCTAGGAATGGAGCACGGAAAAGTAGGTAAGGGTCAAGATGGCGAATTAGCCTTGATTAAGGCTTACCGTGACGCTGATAATTTTTAAATATTCAAAATCTGGAATGAAAAAAATTACTTTATTTTTCTGTGCACTATTGGTTATTTATTTTTCTCCTGCACAAGTCAAAAAAAGTAATCTATTATTTTCCGAATTAGCCACCCAATGGGATGAAGCCATTCCATTGGGTAATGGCATTTTAGGCGCTTTAGTTTGGGAAAAAAACAAATCCTTGCGTTTTTCCTTAGATAGGGCAGATTTATGGGACAGTCGTCCAATGAAAGGATTACATCGCCAAGAATTTAGTTATCAATGGATTTATAATCAAGTACAAAAAAAAGACTATCCACCAGTTCAAAAAAACTTTGATTATCCTTATGACAATGAACCTGCCCCCACTAAAATTCCTGGCGCGGCCATTGAATTTAATTCAGCCCATTGGGGGAAAGTAGTAAAAGTTGAATTGGATTTACCTACGGCTACTTGCAAAGTGAATTGGTCTAATGGCGTCAAGCTTACTTCTTTAGTAGATGCCAATCAGCCCTTGGGTTGGTTTAAATTTGAAAACTTATCTAAGAAATTAATCATTCAATTAATTGCGCCCAATTATCATGGGGAAGTAAAAAATATTGCTGATCCTGTTGGCGGAGATGATTTAGGTCGTTTAAATTATGAACAAGGAACAGTTATTAACGGGGATCATAAAATTGTTTATCATCAAAAAGGTTGGGGAGATTTAGAATATGTAGCTACCGTTATTTGGAAAGAAACCAAAGCAGGAACGGTAGAGGGGATATGGACTATCGAAAGAACACCCATTATTAAAACTGAAATAAAAAATGCTAATCTTCCTTTAGTATTAGCAAATGGATTTGATAGGGCTTATCAAAAGCATGCTCATTGGTGGGAACTTTTTTGGAAACAATCGGCATTACATATACCTGATACAATCCTTGAAAAGCAGTGGTATCTTGAACAGTATAAATTTGGTGCTACAGCAAGAAAAAATGCACCACCCATTTCATTACAAGGAATTTGGACCGCCGATAATGGGCGTATTCCTCCATGGAAAGGCGATTTTCATCATGATTTAAATACGCAACTTAGCTATTGGCCATCTTATAGTGGCAATCATTTAACGGAGGCGATGGCTTACTTAGATCATTTTGAATCGAATAAAGAAAATTATAAAAGATATACAAAACTATTTTTTGAGAAGGAGGGTATCGCTGTACCAGGGGTAACTACTTTAGAGGGCACTGAAATGGGCGGATGGATTCAGTATTCATTATCTCCAACTGTTTCTGCTTGGATTGCTCAACATTACTATTTACAATGGCGGTATAGTATGGATCGGAATTTTTTGAAAAACAAAGCCTATCCTTGGATAAAAGAAACGGCTACTTTTTTAGCTCAAATAACTGTTCTTGATTCAACGGGGAAAAGAAAATTATTAATGAGTTCAAGTCCTGAAATAAATGACAATAGTTTAAGTGCATGGTTTCCTCAAACTACTAATTATGACTTGGCCTTAATCAAATTCAATTTTAAAATTGCTGCTGAATTAGCCGATGAATTAAATTTAAAAAATGAAGCGGAACATTGGCGAATCTTAATGAATCAATTACCGGCTTTTGCAATTTCAGCTAATAATGAATTATTAATAGCGCCTAATTATCCTTATAAAGAATCGCACCGTCACTTTTCTAATACGATGGCCATACATCCCCTAGGCTTGTTTCAATGGGATAAATCTGCACAAGATAAATTGGTCATACAAAACAGCCTTCATCTCATAGATAGTGTTGGTCCTCTTAACTGGTGCGGTTATTCTTATGCCTGGTTGGCTAATATTAAAGCAAGAGCCAAAGACGGAATAGGGGCAGCCAAGGCCTTGACGATATTTTCAAAAGCATTTTGTTCCATCAATAGTTTTCATTTAAATGGAGATCAAACTAAATCTGGATATTCAAGTTTCACGTATAGGCCATTTACATTAGAAGGCAATTTTGCTTTTGCGGCTGGGCTACAAGAAATGTTATTACAATCCTATCAGGGCTTTGTGGAAATTATGCCCGCTATACCTGCAACATGGAAGGAGGCCTCTTTTAATAATTTTAGAGCAGAAGGGGCATTTATTATCAGTGCCAATAAGTCTGCAGGAAAATTAAAAGTAGTTACTATTTTTTCAGAAAAAGGAGGCTTGTTAAAATTAAAAAATCCATTTATTCATTATACCTATCAAATGGGTAAGAATACAAGATTAATTAGTACGGATCAACAATTTATCAATATCCAATTCAAACCTGGTGCTAGCGTTACTTTGAAAATAAAAGAATAAAAATTGAAGCCTGGAATTTTATTTTAATTGATATTTTTTCATTTGCTTGTTCATTACTTTAAACCAAATAGGAGGTATTAAGGAAAGTAATATCATGCCAGGATAACCCGTAGGCATTTGCGGCGCCTTTTCATAACTTCTTAGAATTTGATATTTTCTCGAAGCCAAGTAATGATGATCACTATGACGGCTTAATTCAAATAACATGAGTCTTCCAATAATGTGATTGCTATTCCAACTATGATGTGGCTGCACTCTTTCGTATTGATTGTCCCCAGTGGCTTCTCTTGTTAAACCATAATGCTCGATATAGTTTACTGTCTCTAATAAAAGCCCACCCATTAAGGCGGCTATCAAAAAAAATACAGTAACACTAAAGCCAAACAATAAATAAATAGCAATGACGAACGCCAATTGAATCAATTGAAATTGTAACATTTCATTTTGCAAGGAGAACCAAAATTTTCCTTTTTTCTCTACTTCTTCATTCGCAATTTTCCAAGCACTTACATAAGTACCTATTAAAGTTTGTGGCCAAAAGGCATATACAGATTGATTGTATTTAGCGGTGCTTGGGTCTGCTTTTGTAGCTACATGTTTGTGATGTCCTTTATTGTGCTCAATAAAAAAATGCATGTACGTACTTGTTAATAAAAGTAGCTTTGACAATAACTGTTCAAATTTATTTACACGATGTCCTAATTCATGCGCTACATTAATACCAAAAGCGGCACAAAGTAGTCCCATACTGGCTATTTTACCAGCTAGATCCCAGTTGCTTATGCTTCCTATTTGTACCGCATGAAAAAATATCCATAAAGAATAATATTGCAAGACCACTGCCGCATACAACACAAAGTCATAAGCTTTATTTTTTTTAGCCAAGGCTTCTTCTACCTCGTCTAAATTTGTAGGGTCTGCTTTTATAAATAATTCCATAAATGGAATAATAAAAAAGGTATATAGCAATGGGTACCAACACATAATACCATTGCCTTTAAAGGCAATAAGGGCTAATACATATAATACAAAAGGGGTCAAGTATTTAAAAGACTTTGTAATTGCAATCATGACATTAAATTAGAAAAAATTATTGGGATACTTGTAAATATGGTTGTAATTTTCTAAAAATTTATATATGCGAAAAATAATACTAGGCTTGGTCTTGCTCCTTTCGACCCAAATGAAAGCGCAAGAATTACCTAAAAACTTTACTGCTTTATTGAATGAAGTGGAACCTCAATTAATTAGTTGGAGACAACATTTTCATGAATTTCCAGAATTGTCCAACCGTGAATTTAAAACGGGTAGTTATATTGCTGATTATTTAAAGTCAATTGGCTTGGAAGTAAATTACCCTATTGCTAAAACTGGCGTAGTGGCTATTTTGAAAGGGGGCAAACCTGGACCCGTAGTAGGTTTGCGTGCAGATATTGATGCTTTGCCCATTGTGGAAAGAA
>Ga0209829_10000532_pt1 | contig 34008 bp, 24 predicted proteins | sample C_140205_EF_Meta_FD_187311 | JGI IMG/M metagenome (GOLD analysis project Ga0209829, IMG submission 187311) | Freshwater microbial communities from Lake Croche, Canada to study carbon cycling - C_140205_EF_MetaG (SPAdes) (version 2) | ecosystem: Environmental > Aquatic > Freshwater > Lake... | reverse complement strand
TCGCGCACCAGTCTGCTCCTCGGCCTCCGTCCCACTACCACGGGCATCTACGGCCTCGCCCCGTCGTTTCGCACCCTGCCCGAGTGGAAAGACCGTGTCGCCCTCCCGCAGCATTTTGCCGACAACGGCTATCGCACGGCCGCGACCGGGAAAATTTACCACGGCGGCACCGGGGGTGGCGGCGGAGGTGCCGGCAAAGCGAAAGGGAAAAACAAAGCCGCGGCCGATGCCTCGCCCAACGCCCGGCCCGAGTTCCAGATCAACGGTGGCATCGGCGGCGTCGGCACCAAGCCGCCGCAGAAACTCATTCCTTCCACCCCTATGGGAAACAACCCGCTCATGGACTGGGGCGTCTGGCCGCTCGACAACGACGACACCGGGAAGGGCGACTACCAAGTCGCCAGCTGGACCGTCGACCAAATCAAATCTGCCCCGAAGGATCAGCCCTTCTTTCTTGCCGCCGGTTTCTTCCTCCCCCACGTGCCGTGCTACGCCACCCAGAAGTGGTTCGACCTCTACCCTGACGACGACAGCGTGCTGCCGAAAGTCCTCGAAAACGACCGCGCCGACACCCCGCGTTTCTCATGGTATCTCCACTGGAATCTCCCGGAACCCCGCCTGAAGTGGGTCAAAGAAAACAACCAGTGGCGCAACCTGGTCCGCAGTTACCTCGCCTGCACCAGCTTCGTCGATGCGCAAATCGGCCGACTCCTCGTCGCACTCGACGAATCTGGCCTGGCCGAAAACACCATCATCGTCGTCTGGGGCGATCACGGCTGGCACCTCGGTGAGAAGGAAATCACGGGTAAGAACACGCTCTGGGATCGCGGCACGAAAGTTCCGCTCATATTCGCCGGTCCCGGTGTGAAGGGTGGCCAGCGTGTGCTGCAACCCGCCGAACTCCTCGATATTTACCCGACCTTAGTCGACCTCGCTCACCTTCCGGCCCGCACGGACCTCGAAGGCCTCAGCCTCGCGCCGCAGCTCAAGAACGCCGCGACCGTCCGCGCACGCCCCGCTGTCACCAGTCACAATCAAGGCAATCACGCGGTTCGCAGCGAACGCTGGCGCTACATCCGCTACGCCGACGACACCGAGGAACTCTACGACATGCAGAACGATCCCAACGAGTGGACCAACGTTGCCGCCAAGCCCGAGCACGCCGCCGTGATCGCCGAGCACAAAAAGTGGCTGCCCAAAATCGACCGCCCGCCCGCGCCGAATAGCGCCAGCCGGGTGCTCACCTACGACCGCAAAACCGACGAGGCCATCTGGGAAGGCAAAACCGTCCGCCGCACCGATCCGATCCCGCAATAGCCCGACCGCGCTGAACTCGCCCAGCAAATCTCGCGGAGTCGCTGATCTCCGCTGACCCGAGAGACGGCAGTTGCACCACCAAGACACGGAGGCACAGCGAGGAGAAACGCAGGAAATCGCCGAAGATTGGGGCCACCCGGGTGGTGAGTTTTCAGTCCATTTTCTGTTTTTCTGCGATGGATTTCTCTGTGTTCGCTGGATTACACCATTCGTCGTGCTTGTCTCGCTGCGAGGATTTCATCGTATCTCGTCTCAGAATTTGACCACAGATCACACGGATGGGCACGGATCCAATCACTGCCTTTATACCAACGTCTGTTAATATTTGGACTGTCGTGGCGAGTAGCAAAGCGATGAAGCCATCCAGCTGGATCGCCACAGCGCGCTGCGTGCACCTCGCGATGACAAACGTCTAATTCACAACAGCCGAGGTATTATCCGGGTTGATCCGTGAAATCTGTGGTGAAAAAGGATGGTGGTTCTTCGGTTCAGGGTTGCGGGCGGCTGCATCCGATCGCTATACATGACTACGCCATGCGTTTGCTAGATTGGGTGAAAATTCTTGTCGCAGGATTATTCGGTCCACGGGCCAAGCTACCGTATTTGTCGAAAAGTCTGAGAGCAAATCTGGCGGGCGGGCCTTCGGTTGCCAAAGGTGACCCTAGGACATTAAAGCGTTATCTCGATGTGATCAAATGCGCGGCCCGAGTCGGACCGGACCAACTCGTCCAAGTTGTCCGCGAGTTTGACCCATATTTTAGTGAGACGGTCGTCGGTGACTCCACTCCCTTGAGAAGCGGTCTTGCTGTCCTCGAATCCGCTCCGAAATTAACGAAGGAAGTCTTGGAGGCGGCATTGTGTCTCAGTCGGCTGGCCGGTGATATCCGCGCCTGGCGAAAGGCCTTGCAGCAACGGTGTCTCCTTGCAGCCCGCACGGGCGACTCAAATGAGTTGTTGGCCAGACTTTTCGAGCGACAACAGGAAGGTTCGCTATCGAAGGAAGAACACGAAGAAATCCTAAGGAGCTACTTGGAACGGCGATCCTTTGATTCAATTCCAGCATGGAGCCAGTTCTTTGCGAGCTTGCCGGAGTCCCTCGCGCCATCCTTGCACCAGGTCTATGCCGCACGGGGCCGGCTGTCAGAGGCGGCGAACCTTGCCGAAACAGAAGGAAACCTGCGGCAAGCTGCGGACTACCTGTTGGTGATGCCCGGGAAACAGGCCGCGCTCCGCGCCGTTGCACTAAGTGCAGGCCTCGCTGGTTCAAAAACTCACCTCGCCGCCCATCGGCGGGTCGCCGAGTTGTCGTTTGCCGAGCACGATTTTGCAGAGGCGGCGGTTCATTATCAGCAGGTCGGCGACTTGGAACGCGCCAGTGATTGCCTGCGAAACCTCGGACGGTTTGCCGCCGCCATCCAATTGCGGCCGGTGATCCAGCCGGCTTGGCTAGCTGAGCTGCGGGATGAAATTGAACGTGTGATCCGCGCCAATCTTGAGCTCCACGATTTTGCCGGGGCGGCCCGAACGCTTTGCAGTGTCGAGTCCGCCTGGCGCTCCAAGTCAATCGAGGCACCACATCAGGCTGAAGCAGAACGGTTCCGGCACCTGCTCGGCGAGACGGTCAAAACGGCGCGCTTAGCGCTAGAAGCAGAAGCCCGCACTTCACAAGTGCAACTTGGCGATAATCTCTTCAAGCGCTGGAGCCTGTTCGAGGAGGCGGTCGGGAATTATCTTGAGGCGGCACTGCAGGCGGAAATGGCCCACGATTACTTCAACGCTTCACTGCTCTTCGAGAAGGCCGGGGCCTTTGGACAGGCGTTGTCCGCTCTTGGGCAGATCCCGCAAGGGGCTGACCCAAAGCGTCGCGCCGAATTACTTGAACGTGGCGGCAGCTATTTCATGGCGGGCCTACTCTACGAAAAAATGGGCGATACGGATCGAGCCGTTGAAATGTTCGAGTCCGCGGGAGAGTTCGCGCGTGCGGCCCACGTGCGCCAGCTCCAGGTCGGGGACGAGAAGGCGGTCTTTGACGAAAAGTGGTTGGCGCTGCTCATAAATGCGCGGCGCGTCGAATTGCTCGCTGAGCTTTGTCTATTGCAGGCTCGTTCTTCAGGGCGCTCAGCTGACGAAAAGGCTAGTCGCTTGCGGCGAATCAAGAGCCTTGCCGAGCAAAAGTTGATCGGCCCAAAGTGGGCTGCTGAAGTAGCGGCGGAGCTGCCTTCCATTGAGGAAACCGACAAGGAGACCTTCCGGCAGCAAGCAGGACCATGGGCAGAGGCTGCGGTGCAAACTGTCCGGGACACCTACCTCGATTGCTTCGGGCTGGATTTGGGCACCAGCAATAGTGCCGTGGCACTTTTCAATAAGAAGACCCGCAAGGCAGAGATCGCCCTATGGCGTGGGCAGCAGACGTTTCCTTCGGTGTTTGCCGTTGACCAGACCGGGCGCGAACTTCTCGGCATTCCGGAGAGCGAATTGATCGGGAAGTCACCACGGGGGATCGTTACCCGAGCCAAGCGTCAAATGGGAACTGACCACCGTTACTCGGTCGACGGGAAGACGTTTCGCGCTGAAGAGATTTCCGCACGCATTGTCAGCCACGCCGGCACCGTCGCGGCTGACTATCTTCGAGACCGCATTGCTGACCAAATGCTGGCTTTGGCCTCGGGCGCATTGGGGAAAGCGCCGCCGCGGGAATGGATCGTCGAATATCTTGCCGAGCAACCGCAACGTCTTGTTCCGGACAAAGCTGTGATCACCGTGCCGGCGTATTTCACCGATGTGCAGAAGCAGGCCACCCGCACTGCCGCGACATTGGCGAGGATCAAGGTCCTTCGCCTGATCCACGAACCGACCGCCGCCTGCCTCGCCCAACGCAGCAACGACGCCTTTGAAGGGACGCTCTTGGTGGTAGATTTGGGCGCGGGGACCCTCGATTTGGCGCTTCTGGACGTTGGCGCTGGGGTGTTTGGAGTAATCGAGATCGAAGGGGACAACCTCTTGGGCAGCTCCGATCTGGATGAGATTCTATTCCAGCATTTTGTTGGTGTTGTCAGTAAGGAGACCGGAATCGAATCGATCGGTCAGGGGCTACCAGGGAGACGATTACGGCAAGCCTGTGAGGAGTTGAAGGTCGAATTGTCATCACATTTATCGTGGAATCTAAAGCTGCCATACCTTGTGGGGACAAAGACGGTTGAACTCTCCCTGCGGAGAGAAGAACTGGAGAAACTTGCGGCGCCCTGGCTAAAGCGAATCCAGGCCACCTGTCGCAAGATCGGGGGGCGGCCCGCGCGCGTCCTGCTGATTGGTGGCGGGGGAATGATGCCGGCGGTTCGTCGCTCCGTCGCGGAAATCTTCAGCCTGGAGCCCACTCTAGGGGTCGATCCGTTAACCGCGGTAGCAAGAGGCGCAGTCCTTCAGGCCGCCATCCTAGCGGGTGAGTTGAAGGATACCCTGGTGCTGGATGTCGTTCCTTTCAGCCTCGGGATCAAACTGAAGGATGCCGGGGAGGGCTTCGCGATCAGCCGTTTGATCCCCAAACATGCCTCAATCCCTGCCAAGAAAAGCGGCACCTACACGACCACCAGCGACAACCAAACGGTCGTTAGCATTGAAATCTTTCAGGGCGAGAAGCCAAAGCCGGAAGACAACTATCGAATCGGCCAGTTTAATCTGGAAGGCATTCCGCCGGCCAAAGCCGGCGTTCCGAATATCGAGGTGACGTTCGAGATTGATGCCAACTGCCTCTTGCGCGTCACGGCGTGCGATGCCGCGACCAAACGCGAACGCCATATCTCGATCACCGACTCCCATCTTTTAGCTCCGGCACAGGTAACCGCGCTGCAACAACGGCTCCGGGAGACCCAGACCAATCAAGAGCGTTTAGTTCAACTGCAGAAAATGGCCGAGGGTCTCGCCGACATAGTTCGCGGCCTTGCGGTCACCGAATTGCCGAAACTTCAGCGCCGCTTCGGCGAACTGCTCAACAACTACGAACATCACATGGCTCGCTATGCTCCGGCACCATCGGATAACCTCACCCTACTTGAAATATATCGGGAACGATATGACGTGGAGGCAAAAGCCCAACTAGCCTTGGATCGTTGGGACAACCTGAAGAAGAGCGCCCAAGCTTGGTTGGACCGTCGAACCGCGTTGGACATAGGTTCCGCAAAGATCGATCAGGAATTGGCCGGGTTGTTCACCGATGGCGGCACCCTAACCCCACGGGTTCGCGACGGGGCAGGTGCCATCGCCAAGCTAATGACCACTTACCGGCGCTGGACGGATGTTGTCGCGGGACTTTCGATCAATCCCGACGGCGGGGCAGAGGACCTCGCCCGCCACTTTCTGCGGCTCACAAGGTATGAAGAGGCCCTCTCGCATTTTCGGCGCTGCGCTCCCATATCGAGCCGAAATCAGGTGGACCTCGGCCTGGAAATTCTCGCCCGCCTGCGCCAGAGGGAAGAATATGCCAAGCTGTTGGACATCCATCTCGAACTCCTCGGGTTTACCAAGCCCGATTTCGTTCGACTGAACCTTTCGGTGCGAACCTTTGCCTCATCCGTGGTTTGGATTCAACAGCCGCAAGGCACCGGCAGCGGCTTCGCGGTGGGAAGAAACGAAGTGGCAACCAACCGACACGTTGTCACTGCCGACTCGGGCGGAAGGTTGGTCTCTCCCCAAGAGGTGAAAGTCATCTCCAAGCATGGCTCCTTCCGCGTTGCTTCAATCCACGTGCCGCAGAGCGGTCCGGATGACGTGGCTATCCTTCGTTTGGTCGAGGATACTCCTTTGCGCCCGCTTCCCCTAGGGTTTTCAGAGCTGGTCGAGGTCGGCGAGAGGATCCTGACGCTGGGATTCCCGGCTGCTGGTCAGGGCGGTTTTGATGAGAATCTGTATTGCAATGCGGGCTTGGTGAACCGCATTCGCACCAGCGAGTTTTGTTCGGAGCGGGTTCTTGAGGTCAGCATTGAATTGCAGGGCGGAATTAGCGGGGCACCGGTCCTGAATGAATTCGGAGAAGTCGTGGGATTGACTACCTTCAGCCTGTCGCGTCCGCGGCAACAGCAGTCTGGCCCAATGCTCTACGAGCAGTCTTTCTATGCAGTCCCGGTCGAAGTTCTGCGCCGATTGCGGGACGCAATCCACTAGGGGGGCTAGTTTGAAGCGATTGCGCCAAGCAAAAGGGGTCATGTGGCGCCGGTAATCCGGGCCAAGTAAAAGGGGTCATGGGCCAAGTAAAAGGGGTCATGTGTGAACTCTCGACACGGCAGCCAGGGGTCATGGCGTGCTAATTGACAGACGGTTTGATCCAGCCGAGAGCGGTGACACGTAATCCGGGGGGCGAGGTTGCACCTCGAGCGCCCCCAACCGAGCTACTTCCGCGTCTCGACCGCCAACAGAGCCGTCGCGAACTGGCGCCCGATCTCCAGCGTTCCCTTTGCGGTGAAGTGCGTTTGCGACGGGAGCAGCGTCTCCGCGCCTTCCGTGTCCACGTAGTGGCTCAGCGGATCCAGCCCGGCCAGGGCGCGCTGCTGTGCGACGATCACCGGCATGTAGGGATTCTTATCGTTGCCGAAATGCGTGTTCACCCCGACCAACGCCACCAACTGCGGTGCGCCGAGGTCCGCACGCAGGCGTGTCAACATGTGCGCGAGGTTCTTCGCATAGTCCGGTGCAGCCGTCTTCGTCGCGTCGCTCTCCCCTTGCACCCACACGAGTGCCCGCAGGCGGAGGGTGATGCCTTGCGCTCGGGCGGCGGCCAAGGCCGCTTTCGTCTCCGTGACCAGCGCCCGATAACACGCGCCCGTTGGGCCCGCGTCGTCGGGGTTCCAATCCTGCATCAGCGCCGTGCCGCTGAACGCTGCCTTTACCATCGCCAGCGGCCGGCCCTCCCGCGCGCGTAGCTCGCGCGCCAGACCCATCTCCGGACCGAAGCCACCCTCCGGCTTTTTGAAATTTCCATATTGTCGCGGCGACTTCGCCCGCGCCTCGGCCGTGGTCGTTTCCATCGGCGTGCCTCGCGGCTGGGGCTGGAGGTGCGTCCATTTCCCGCCACTCGTGACATCATACTCATCGGGTGGCGGATCGCCGACCCGCCACCAAAACATCACGTCCCGATCCGCCGCGTCCACCGGCAGCTCCGAGGCATACGCATCAAAGCCCACCGCATTCGACTGGCCGGCAACAAGCACCAAGTCCCGCGCCAAGTAAAAGGGGTCACGCCAAGTAAAAGGGGTCATGTGTGAACTCTCGACACGGCAGCCAGGGGTCATGGCGTGCTAATTGACAGACGGTTTGATCCAGCCGAGAGCGGTGACACGTAATCCGGGGGGCGAGGTTGCACCTCGAGCGCCCCCAACCGAGCTACTTCCGCGTCTCGACCGCCAACAGAGCCGTCGCGAACTGGCGCCCGATCTCCAGCGTTCCCTTTGCGGTGAAGTGCGTTTGCGACGGGAGCAGCGTCTCCGCGCCTTCCGTGTCCACGTAGTGGCTCAGCGGATCCAGCCCGGCCAGGGCGCGCTGCTGTGCGACGATCACCGGCATGTAGGGATTCTTATCGTTGCCGAAATGCGTGTTCACCCCGACCAACGCCACCAACTGCGGTGCGCCGAGGTCCGCACGCAGGCGTGTCAACATGTGCGCGAGGTTCTTCGCATAGTCCGGTGCAGCCGTCTTCGTCGCGTCGCTCTCCCCTTGCACCCACACGAGTGCCCGCAGGCGGAGGGTGATGCCTTGCGCTCGGGCGGCGGCCAAGGCCGCTTTCGTCTCCGTGACCAGCGCCCGATAACACGCGCCCGTTGGGCCCGCGTCGTCGGGGTTCCAATCCTGCATCAGCGCCGTGCCGCTGAACGCTGCCTTTACCATCGCCAGCGGCCGGCCCTCCCGCGCGCGTAGCTCGCGCGCCAGACCCATCTCCGGACCGAAGCCACCCTCCGGCTTTTTGAAATTTCCATATTGTCGCGGCGACTTCGCCCGCGCCTCGGCCGTGGTCGTTTCCATCGGCGTGCCTCGCGGCTGGGGCTGGAGGTGCGTCCATTTCCCGCCACTCGTGACATCATACTCATCGGGTGGCGGATCGCCGACCCGCCACCAAAACATCACGTCCCGATCCGCCGCGTCCACCGGCAGCTCCGAGGCATACGCATCAAAGCCCACCGCATTCGACTGGCCGGCAACAAGCACCAAGTCCCGTGTCTGCGATTGATCGCGCGAGCCGGAGTGAGTGCAACTGGCCCAAAGGATCAGCAGCAGGAGCGACGTGGTCAGGCGAATGATCAGGAGCATGGGTTAAAGGAGGCGAGCGAGCCCCGCATCCCATCCCGGCCTATCTGCGCACGCAACTCCCGAGCGCGCAAAAGGCGGTGATGGTTCAACTAGTGCCCCTGATTTCGGCAGCTGGTTAACCGCTGATCTTCGCTAATTCCCGCTAATCCAAGACGAGGAATTGTTCCGGACGTTAAGCTGACAGATTGTCTTGTGACGGACACGTACCAGACGAAGTCATGCCGCAACCGCCGTCGACACCTGAGTCCAGCGCACGCTTCGTGAAAACTACATGCGGGCAAGAAGTCTCTACGGACGGCGATCCGGCAGCGTGACTTCCAACAACATGCCCGGAAGAAATTCCTCCGGCAATTTGTCGAGATCGCGATCGTCATCGATCATGCGGATCGCGTAGCCGCGCTTGGCGCACTCGGCCTGCAGGGTCTTGATCCCGTCGACGCAACCGTAGGCGAGCAGCACCTTGCCCCCGGGCCGCAGGTGTTTGGGCAAACCATCCAGCAACGTGCGCAGCAGCCGAAACGAAGCATCGTAGAGTGCGAACTCATCGATCCGCTGCGGCACGCGATTTACCCACGGCGGATTAGACACGATGACGTCGAATTGTTCGTCGTCGCGAATCACGGCGAAAGCTTCCTGCCGCTCGAGCGCCACTTGGCGGATCTCGAGTCGCGAGGCGAATCCGAGGGCCGCGCCATTATAGCGGGCGTTGCGCACGGCGTTGGGATTGATGTCGGTCGCCACGGCATGAGTGGCTCCCGCCTGCAGCGCACAGGCGGCCAGCAGACCTGTGCCGGTGCCGATCTCGAACACGCGCTTACCTTTCACTGCATCCGTGGTGCGCATCAGCTTGCGCAAGCTGGGCGTGTCTCGGGGGTCCCAGAAAACCGTTTCAAATTGTGCGAGCGGCTTGGGCAAGTCCTCGACCGACACCCAGCTGACGGCGCCTTGATAGCCGAATTGCGCTGGCGAGATAGAGTCTTGTTTCGGCGCGCACGCGCTCACGAGCGTCCAAACAGCAAGCGCTGATAGCGGAAGTAGCCAATGGGAGCTGAGGCGAGATGTTTTCACAAAATAGATCGTGCGTCTTCGCGCCTGCTCCGCAAAGGAAAGTTCGCGCCAGCCGTTCTTCGAGAATCGGTCCGGCCAATCAACTGAGTGCAATGAGACCCGAGCACTGGCGGGCACGTCCTAACATCTGGTAAGTAACGTGAGTCGCTGTTCACAAGATCGGCGTCAGCGGTGCACCCACGGCCTTGTAGAGTCGCGTGAGAATTTCCTTCGTCGACAGCAGGCCCTCGGTTCCGGGAAACGGCCCGACGTCGCGGTAATGACGATGGAAATCCTGGTGGCCCGGCGCCACCGCAGGTGCCCCCGCCTTGAGCTCGAAGCTGCTCGTATTCTGAAAAGGCCACACGTCAATCGGCCCAAGTGACAGCGCGTCGTCGATAAATTTATTCACCGCCTCCAGTCGCAGCGGCAGCACGCGCCGGCCAATCACCCAGCTGTTCTCCGGGAGCATATCGCGCTCGATCTCCGCGCTCAGTTCACGCGCAAACGCTTCGTCTTCGACGAGCAAGCCCACCTCGGTGTTCAGCCGTTCGGACCGTGGATCAAGGTTGTAGGAACCCACAAAGGCCAGCCGCCCATCCACCACGAGCGACTTCGCGTGCACGCACAAGAACGGAGGCCGCACCGGCTGCCCCGCTTTCGCCTGCGTCGTCGCGACGGCCGCCATCTCCGGTTGCCTTGGAAACAACGTCAGCAGCGAGCCGGGCAATGGCTTGAACTCGTGCACCTCCAGCCGCAACTCCTCGACATAGTCGTTGCGCAGCCGGTAGTTCGCCGAATACGCGAACAGGTTGTCCGTCGACGCAAAGCTATTGGTCGAAATCCGGATGCGCAGCTCAGGATTTTTCGCCTGCATTTCCCGGACGAGCGCTCGCGCCGGTTTGCTCAAGACAAGATACGGGCTCTGCACTACAATCGAAGTCTTAGCCTGCCCCAAGGCCGTCCTCAGCGCCCGCGTGATCCGCGGCAGCTCATCGCCCGGGTTGGCGCCCAACTTCCCCGGTTCATCGCTGATGAACGTCACGGATCGGACCGGTTTGAGTCGCGCCGCAAACCGCTCCGACACGACCCCCGCATCGTCCGCCTCGCGAGTGAGCGCGGCGAAGTGCGGCCCGAAATCGTAGTCCGCCTTCGTCACGTAGCGCCGATACTTGCCCGACTCGATCACTCCACCGACATCTTTGAGCGCCCGGCTCGTGACCGCCTCGCGGTAATGCCAAAACTGCTCGAACGATTCCACCGCCCCGCGCACCGCCGGTCCGACCGCCACGACATCGCGATCGCGAAAATTCATCGTCGTCGAGTGGTCGAAATAGGTGTTCTCGATGTTGCGCCCGCCCGTCACGAGCACCGTGTTATCCACTAGGAAGACCTTGTTGTGCATCCGCTGATTGGTGTCCCGAAACGCCACCGCTCCCGCGAAGAGTTTGCGCCACAACGAAGGCTGCATGCGCCCCGCCGCCGGTCGGTAGTGCTTCACTTCGAGATTCGGATGCGCTGTCGCGAGAAACGCCATCGTCGCCGGGTCCTGCTCCGACACCAGGTGGTCCGCGAGAATCCGCACTCGCACCCCGCGCCGGGCCGCCTCGATCAATTCGTAAATCAGCAATCGCCCGCATTCATCATTCGTCCAAATAAACGTCTGGATCGAAACCGACACCGTCGCCTGCCGGATCAGGTGCACGCGCAACAGCAGCGCATCGTAGCCACCGCTGACAATCGCAAGCCGGTTCCCTATCGCCGCGTCTCCCTCGATCCGCCCTCGCTCCGCCGCCGCGATCACCGCTCCGAAAGGCGAACCCTCCAGCGCCGCCGCGCGCACTGCTCCGGAGCCAACACTGGCCGACAGCACGCCAACCGCACAGACCCACCCTGATAATCGTAGCCGCAGCTTCATCGCCCACCCTCCCGCGACCCCGTGCGCTTGTCCAGCCGAGTCGAGTCCCACTCGCCGCCGCCGCCCGACCGCTGCCCACCGTAACCAAAGCCGTCCACCGTCGTCAGTCCCTGCTCCCATGCCCCGCCACCGCCTCCTGATTCGCCTGGTCTGCCTTCTCGCGTTCCTTTCTCAGCCGCTGTTCCCGCTCATCGGCGCCGAACTCCCCCCGGGCTACAACGTCCTCTTCCTCATGAGCGACGAGCACAACCCGCGCATCCTCGGGTGCGCGGGCGATCCGATCGTCCACACGCCGCACCTCGACTCCCTCGCGGCGACCGGCGTGCGCTTCACCGCCGCCTATTGCCAAAACCCCATCTGCGTCCCGTCGCGCGTCTCGCTGGTCAGCGGTCGCATGCCTTCCAACCTCGCCACCTTCGGCAACACCGCCAACCAGAAATACCAGGGCATCACGACCCTCGCCGATCTCTTCACCCAGGCCGGCTACCGGACGGTGTGGTTCGGCAAAACTCACTGGGGCGATCCCCGTTTCCAGGACGGTGGAGCCGGTGCCGCCCACCAACGCGCCGCCCGCGACGAGCAGGACGAGAGCCTCAGCCGGCTACCGCAGGACTCCATGGTCTCGACCTGGCCGGTCGAGAAAAACGCCGAACACGCCACCGCCAACGAGGCGCTCGCCTTCCTCGACCAAAATCGGGATCGGAAATTCTTCCTCGGCGTTTCCTTCGTGAAGCCGCATTTCCCGTTCACGATTCAGCAGCCGTATTATGACCGTTACAAAGACAAGGTCACGCTGCCCCGCGCCTCCGCGAAACTGATCGCCGACCTCCCCTCGCTTTCGAAAGAGGAGCGCGAAAAATACGGTCACGCCCAGGCGACCGACGCGGAAATCCTGCGCACCAAGGCACTCTACTACGGCATGGTGACCTACGTGGACGAAGAATTCGGTCGTATCCTGAAAAAGCTCGATGACCTCGGCCTGCGCGAAAAGACCATCATCGTCTACACGGCCGACCACGGCGAGATGCTCGGCGATCGCGGCATTTGGTATAAAAACAGTTTCTACGACGGCTCCGCGACCATTCCGTTTATCTGGTCGTTTCCCCATGCTCTTTCCCCTGGCTCGGTCATCCGCACGCCGGCGATGAACTTGGATATCCTCCCGACCCTCGCCGATCTCTGCGGGCTGCCCAAGCCCGGCGGACTCGAAGGCACCAGCCTCCTCCCGGTCATGCAGGGCGCCGACGCCGGCCTCGACCGCATCGCCCTCTCGGAAAATTACCGCGGCAACTTCGCCGGTCGTATGATCCGCACCGCCCGCTGGAAATATTTTTTCTACACCAACGGTGAGGAATACCTCTACGACCTCCAAGCCGATCCCGGCGAAGAAACCAACCTCGTCACCGATCCGGCCCGCCGCGCGTTGGCCGACGAACTCCGCCAAAAGGCCTCCGCCGGTTGGGTCCAGTCTAAGCGCGGCATCCGCGAGATCGTGGGTGCGGCCGCCGGAACAGGTGCCGCCCCTGTTACCACCAAGCCCGCCAAGAAAAAGAAGCCCTGAGAAGCGCACTTGCCCCCCGCTCCCCCCCTCACCCATAACTCCACCATGCCCCGCCGTCCCCGCCACCTCCACGTCTCCCTAGTTTGGGTTGCGTTGGCCACCACGCTGGTTGTCCCCGTTGGTTCGCACGCCAAACCCAACAAAGAGGAAATCCGCGCCATGAAACGCGACGGCGTCGCCGACGATTCGGGTGGCAAGCCAAAGAAACGGGACGACAGCGGTGACGCTCGCTCCGGCAAGCCCAGCCCGGCTGATGCCCAGGCCCGCAGCCTCGACCGCCTGCGCGAGAAACTCGATGTGCCCGACGACACGGAGTGGGCCCTGATGACGGAACGCATTTCCAAGATCGATGAAATCCGCCGGACGCTCTGGACCAGCGCCGCCAACGTGCGCGGAGCGACGCCCGCGGCCGACAAGGGCAAACGCGCCGGCGGCACCTCCGGCAATCCCGAGCGCGATGCACTCCGCGCCGCCGTCAGCGACAACTTGCCCGATGCAGAAATCAAATCCCGCCTCGCCCGCGCCCACGAGATTCACCGCCAGAATGAGAAGCGCCTGGCGGAAGCCCAGGCCGACCTCCGGGCCATCCTCTCCATCCGGCAGGAAGCCGTCGCGGTGATGGCCGGGCTCTTGCCGCCCTGACATCGTCCGGTCCCCGTCGGTGATGCGCGGCCGATCAAGCTCGCTCGGTCCACGCGCCGCCGGCACGCGGTGCGTTTCCCCTGCACCAGTTCTTCAAGGTTGCCGCCGTGCCCGCCGCCATGTCCGCTTCGGACGCTCCTTCACCCGCTGTCACCGTGCAATCATTCGGAAAACTTCCCGACGGCCGCGAGGCTCGTCTCTACACTCTTAAGCACCCCTCCGGCTTCGCCGTCGAGATCACCGACTTTGCCGGCGCCATCGTGCGACTCCACGCGCCCGACCGCGCCGGCCGGCTCGCCGATGTCGCCCTCGGGTTCGACACCGTGGCACCCTACGCAAAGGATTCGCCGTTCTTCGGCGCCCTGATCGGCCGCGTGGGCAATCGCATCGCCGGCGGCCGATTCACGCTCGACGGCCGGACCTACACCCTCGCCACCAATAATTCCCCCGGCGGCATCCCCTGCCACCTCCATGGCGGCAAACTCGGCTTCGACAAAGTCCTCTGGTCGGCCGAACCCACCACCCGCGAGGGGCAGCCCGCCCTGCGCCTCCGCTACACGAGCGCCGATGGCGAAGAGGGCTATCCGGGGACTCTTTCCGTTGAGGTCACCTACTCCCTCACCGCTGATACCGGTCTGCGCATCGACTACTCCGCCACCACGGACCGGGCCACCCCGGTTAGCCTCACCAACCATGCTTACTTCAACCTAGCCGGAGCCGGCCACGGCGACATCCTCGGCCACGAACTCACCCTCCGCGCTCGCCGCTACACTCCGGTCACTCCGGGGCTAATTCCCACCGGTGAACTCGCCTCGGTCGAAGGCACACCGTTCGACTTCACCACGCCCCACGCCATCGGCGCGCGCATCGGGCAAAAACACGAGCAGCTCCGCTTCGGCGGAGGCTACGACCACAACTGGGTGCTCGACTCCGCCGACGGTTCGCTCGCGCTCGCAGCCACGGTGCATGAGCCAACCTCTGGCCGCGTCCTAGAAGTCCTCACCACCGAGCCCGGCGTTCAGTGCTATACCGGTAATTTCCTGGACGGAAAAATGCCCGGGAAATCCGGCGCCACCTATCCCTACCGCAGCGGTTTCTGTCTCGAGACCCAGCACTTCCCCGACTCCGTGAATCAGCCGAATTTCCCCTCCACGATTTTGCGCCCAGGCCAAGCCTACCGCAGCACTACGGTCTATCGCTTTTCGTCCAACTGAATTTTACGTGCTCCGATTTTCCCGCGGCAACGCGCCACGACCCAATCGGGCCGCCACGGGCTCACTCCAGCGCCCACACCTTGACGTTGTCGACGAGCACTTCCTGTCCGTCCTTCCCGCCCACGCGAAATACGAGTCCGGGTTTCTTTACGTGAAAATCCTTCGCCGAGGCGCGCAAAGCCTCTTTGCCATCGATCTGCGCGACGACCACATCGCCCTTCACTTCGAGCAAGAGCGTGATCCATTCACCCTGGGCAAACTTCGTCGCAGTCTTGGCATGCGGCACAGGTTTTGAATTCGGATCGGCCTTGTCGTTGTGCTCGGTGATCGTCCAACCGGTCGGCGTGATCGCGAGCGAGAAGAGGTGGCCATTTTTCTTGAGTTCGCCGGGCGCCGGATCGAAACCAAGGTTGAAGGTCGTCGCACCGACGAATTTTAAATCGAGCTGAATCGCGCAATCCTGCAGCGGCAGCGCTTTCCGAAACGCGCCGATGTGATTGTCGCTCACGAGCTGGCTCGCGTGCAGGACACCGCCAGACACGGAGAGCATGCCGGTGTTTTTCGCCCAGCCCCTCGGCAGCGTGGCGCCCTCAAACGTTTCCTCGAGCAGCAGCTTGCCCTTCTTGCCGAGGATCGGTTCCAGCGGCGCGCCCAAAGCAGCGGTCACAAGGGAAATGAGCGAGGCAACAAGGACGAGCAAGCGGGGTAATTTCATCGCAAGAAACCCAACACGATCCACCCACGGCGCAACGCCAAATCCGCCACCACGTGCGCTCAAACCGTATTCTGCACCGCCACCACGCCGAGTGCCGCCCAGAGCCAAAGCAACCGCCGCGAGGCGTCAGTCCTCGCCCAGACACTCTGCTGGATCCCGCATTGTCCGCTCGTCGCGACTAAATCCCGTAATGCAGTCGCCTGTTCGCGCGAGAGCTCGCAGGACCAGCGCAGCTGAAACGTCGCGCAACGAAACACCGCCGTTGCATTCTTTCGCGCGGAATTCTTTTTCGCGAATCGAACGGTATAGAGCCCGGTCCATCGCAAGCTAAGCGAGCGCACCCCGGCAGACGCATCGAGTGCGCCGACCTTTCCCCGTCGCAGCATCATCCGATGAAAACCCGCGGGGCGGGCCGCATCCAACCGAGCCGCCACCTCGCCCGGACCCGCGGGAAACAACACCCGCTCGTTTCCGCGTTCCATCGCGAGTTGCAATGCCATCGGCAAAATATCCGTGCCGGCCAATTCCCAGCCGCTGCAATTCGCTTCCGACCGCCATTGCGCCACGGACCAATTGTTAAAATGCGGTCCACACACATCGCCGCCCAGATAGCTACCGGACATCGACGCGAGTTCACCGTCCCCGTCGTCGTTCAAGGCGTCCCACAAACCGAGCAACTCCCGCACTCGCTGCTCATCGCGCAATTCATCCACGGCCAGACCAAAACTCGCAAGCCATGGGCGAAGGCGCGTCGCCGGATGCGCCTCACCGTTAACGCCGAGATAGAGTGCACCGCCAGTTCGCACACAGGTCGCCAGATTCTTCAGCACGCGACTCGGCTTGGGAATGTAGCTCAAAACTCCGTGACACGTAATCAGGTCGAACGCTCCACCCAGGCCCTTCGCAAAGGTCCGCTCGGTGAGATTCGCCACGGCAAACGTAATCGGTCGTCCGAGGTTTTCCGTCCGCTGCAGGCGCCGCGCCACGGCGATGGACCGAGGGCTGAAATCAACCGCCACAATTTCCGCCTCGGGCAAGCGCCGGCGTAGCACGAAGGCTTCCACCCCGGTGCCGCAACCGGCGACCAAAATCCGCTGCGGAGCCGCGCAGCCCGGCCGCCCGATCGCCTGCATCCACTTTAGCGGCGGCAACGAAGCACCTTCATCCACCAACCGACCGATATCCGTCGCAGGATAGGGCCGCCGTTCGTAACTGCGTTTCGTGCGTTCTTCCGAGGTCACGGGCGAGTGATCAGGCATCGTGCCCGTCACGTCAACGGCGGCCCGTGGCCGCCGCGTGCCATACGCCGGCTGCCTCAATCTACTCACCCTCAGTCCACCTTGGCGAACAGCCGCTCCTTCGCGCGCTCCACTTCCTCTCCGGTCAAGACACCTTGGTTCTGCAGTGCTTTGAGGTGCTGCAGTTGGGTCACGACATCCATGTTCAGCTCATAGGGCATGATCGCTCCAATGCCGAGCGCCGCCACCCCGGACGAAATCCGTTGGTGCGGGTCAGGCAACTGAATGAAACGCCCAAACGACTCCACTTTTTGCTCAATCAGCCGAACCATATAGGGCTGATTTCCCACGGTCACATCGTTCTTCAAATAATAGGTAAGGTATTCAACATTGCCTTGTCCGCTCGTGCTGTCGGGCGCGCCGAGTTTTTGGATCAAACTGCTTTTGCTCATGCCAAGATGCACGCCATTGAGTTTCGATGAACTCGTCGCGCAACCCGCCAACCAGAACGCACCAAGCGCCACCGCCAACGCCGCTAGTTTCGCATGCATGGGTATCCTTTTTATTGAAGTTGAGGTTCGAATGTATGACGCACGCGCCTCGGCTACGGATGCCGGCTAGAACCCGCGCAGCCGGGTTAGTTTGATCGCTTATCCGGGCGATTACGTTTAACGCCAGCGCTCGCCACGACCCGCGGCGTTTACCGCAGCTGCTGAAACAAAGTCCGCACCGCAGCTTCAATCTTAACGGACGCATCGACCTCGACCCGGTTGGTGCCAAGCCACGTCTCGTAGCCGCCCAATTCGTGGTGGCGCGGTGTCGGCAGATAACCGTAGGCCCCATTCGCCAGCTCAATCGTGAAGGTGGCCTTGAACGGACTTGCTGCTTTGATCGCGAGGCCTGTCTCGGTAAAGGCTTCGAACGGGATCGCCGCCACGGCGAGTTCACCGATCCGAAATGCCTGGAGCAGGACGCTAATTGTTTCCGGCCAGTCGCGCGCAGTCAGCGTGCGCTCGGCGTAAATTCTTTCGAGGCGATGCGCCGGTGATACCGTAGCCGGCTTCGCCAACACTTGCTCAGCCCGCACGACCAACGCCGACGTCGGCCGGCGAGTTTTGAGCACGAGTTCCGTCTGCACCGCCTTCAGCTCGACCCAGTCGTGATGGACCAAGGTGCGCTGGACGCGGAGCACTTCCTGCGCGAGGTCGTCCGCGACGAGTTTCATTTTTTCGTAGGGCGCGTATTTCCGGGACACTGCGCGAATGTCGATGTTGTTGACGTCGCCGCACGGACCGTTTGCGAGGAGGCCGACGAACGGCACAGCTTGCCGATCTGCCCCCAGCAACTCCTGGATGCGATCAGCAAACACGCCGAAGTAGTCTGCCGAGATCTGGCCCAACGGCACGCCACCGACGTAGTGCAACCAGTAGTTTGCGAGCAACGCGATCGGCCGGCCACCAGCCGATTGGACCGAGATAAACTGCACTTCGGGGTTCGTTGGCCCAGCGGGCTCCGTCAGATCGTGGCGACTGCCGCCGGGATTCATGAGAGCGCGGTCCTGGCTGCCGAAGGGATTGACGACCGTCTGACCCTCTTTGAGCAGCCAGCGGCGATTAAACACGTGCTGAGGCACTTGCCCCGCGCCCCACGCGATGCGGGCCGGTTCGAGATTGTTCAGCGCACGACGCACACCATCCACGATTCGCTGCACCAGAAAAGTCTGATACTCGTCCAGCACGGGGGTCGACCCGTCGGAAAAGTCCCTTACGGCGATCCGATTCGTCCCTGCTGCACTGGTCGCAGAATGCGTATGTGTCGCGGACATCAGCAGGTGAGCCGCCTGAACCCCGGTGGCTGCTTGAATGCGCCGTTTGGCCTCGTCGAACACTTCGCGGTTGACCGAAACATTGTCGACGATGGCGAAAACCAACCTCGTTTGGCCGTCGTCGAGCGCGAGGCAACGCGCGTAAAGTTCGTCGTGAATATGCGTCGCCGGCGGCACCTCAAAATTGCCCACAATGCCAGCTCCAAGCGGGGGAGTAATATTGCTCGTCGCCGCCCCGGCTCGAAAAACCCTCGGCGCTTCCGCCGCGAATGAGACCCAACCGAATGCGATTAATAGGACAAAGCAGCCGAGGCACTCAGCGAGATCGCGCAATGGTTTCATCGTGGGGTGAGGTTTTCTCCAAAAGGTTGCGTCCGAGTTCACCCGTGTTCAAGTCCCATGGTAAATGCGCGCTCGCACCCATGCCCCGGGTTGGTGTTTTTCCTTCAATGTTTCCGCCCTGCTCGTGGCGGCATGTGTAACCCACCTGTCGCTCGCCGCTGCGGCCGAGCGGCATCCCGCACTTTCTCCGGAGGAGGCACTTCGGTCCTTTCAACTCGAGTCGGGCCTGCGCATCGAACTCGTCGCCGCCGAACCGTTGGTGATCAATCCCGTCGCCTTCGTGTTCGACGGACCCCGCCGGTTATTCGTCGCCGAAGGTCGCGGCTATCCCGATCCGGTTGAGGGCGGCGGAAACACGACCTTGGGCCGCGTCGCCTTGCTGGAGGACGTCGATGGCGACGGACGCTTTGAACGCCGCACGGAATTCGCCACGGGGCTCGGCTACGTCAATGGTCTCGCGCTGTGGCGCGGCGGGCTCTTCGTCACGGCCGCCCCGGATATCATCTATCTCAAGGACACGGACGGCGATGGGATCGCGGACGAGCGCAAAATCGTGCTCACGGGCTTCGACGCCACCAAAACCGCGCAGTTGCGCGTGAGTCACCCCACCCTGGGCCTCGACGGAAAAATCTACGTCACCAGCGGGCTCAATGGAGGCAAAGTCAGCTCACCTTTGTACCCCGGGCGTGCCGCCGTGTCGTTCTCGCTGAAAGACGGTCGCTTCGATCCCGACACCTTTGAGTTCGAAAACACCAGTGGCCGCGGTCAATTCGGCCTGACCTTCGATGCATTTGGCCGCCGCTTCATTTGCTCAAACCGTCATCCCGTCCTGCAGGTAATGCTTGAGCCGGCGCAACTCGCCCGCAACCCGCACCTCTCCTTCAGCGAGAGCGTCCAGGAAGTCTCCCAAGTGCAGTCCGACGCCAAGGTTTTCCCGATCAGTCACGCGACGATTTCCGCTGATTTCATTCCGTCGCTGATGGCCGCGCCCCATGCCGGCACGTTCACCTCGGCGAGTGGCGTGCTCGTCTTCGGCGGCACTGGGTTGCAGCCCGAACACACGGGCAACGTCTTCATCTGCGAGTCCGCGCAGAATCTCGTGCAGCGCCAGGTGCTCCGGCCGGAGGGCGCTTCGTTCCGCTCCGATCCGCCCGCCGGCGGCAAAGAATTTCTGGCCACCACGGACGTGTGGTTCCGGCCCGTCTTCCTCGGCGAGGGACCGGACGGCGCGCTCTACGTGGCCGACATGTATCGTCGTGAAATTGACCACCCGCGCTACGTGCCGGAGGAGTCGCGCGGACTCCTCGATTTCGAGAGTGGCAAAGACCGGGGCCGCATTTACCGCATCGTGCGCGATTCGTCGACTCCGCACCCCGGCCACCCAACCGCTCCCACCCGCAGCGACCACCTGCCGAAAACTGTCGCGGCACTGGAGTCACCCGACGAATGGTGGCGCGCTGACGCCCAGCGACTCCTCGTGGAGCGCGCCGATCGCTCGGCGATTCCGCTCGTCGAAAAAATCGCCGCCGACGCTGCGCGCCCCGAATCGCGGACGCGCGCCCTCTGGACGCTGGGCGGGCTAAACGGATTGACCGCAGCGACGATTAAGACCGCGCTGCGCGATGCGCACCCCGGAGTGCGCGAACAAGGTCTGCACTTTGCCGGCGGATTGATTGCGAACGGCGGCGGAGGTGAGTTTCTCGCCGCCGTCATTGCCGCGACCAAAGACAGCGACGCCCGCGTGCGCTTTTGCGCCGCGCTGGCTCTCGCCGGGTCGCGCGAAGATTCCGTCGTGCCGGCGCTCGCGGCCCTCGTGCTCCGCGATGGCGAGGACCGCTGGACCCGCGCGGTCGTGCTCAGCGGCATTGCGGGCCGGATGGAGGCTTTTCTGGCGGCATTGCAACGGGAACGGGCCGCGAACCCGGCGGCTTTCGCCGTCGTGATCGAACACCTCGGCCGCGTCTTCGGCGCCGGCGCTCCCCCCGACGCCTGCCGCCAGTTCCTGGGTGACCGCCTCGCCGAAACCGGCGAGTTGCCGGGGCGGATGGCGGCCGTGTTGGGTCTCCTCGAAGGCTTTCGCGGACGGAGCCGAACGAAAGCGACGGTTCAACCCGACGCGTTTGCCGCCGTACTCGGGCCGGACGGCCGCGCGGCTCCCACCGTGCAGGCGTTCTTGCAGGCGGTCGCGGCAAACGCCGCCGATCCCCGGTCGCCCCTTCGCGATCGCAGCACAGGCGTGGCGCTGCTCGGATATGCGGATTTTGCCTTTGCCGGTGCGGCGTTGGGGCAACTCCTCGCGACCCGCCAGCCGCCCGATCTTCAGGTGCAAGCGGTGCGAGCGCTGGAACGAATCGGCGATACCCGCAGCGGCGCGCTGCTGCTCAAACGGGAAAACTGGGCCGGCTACACGCCGCGACTGCGCGAGGCGGTGTTGGCGACGCTCACGGCGAAACCGGCCCTGATCGTCGTGCTGTTTGACGCGATCCAAGCCGGCGTCGTCACGGCCCCCGAGATCTCGTCGGTGCGCCGCACCCAATTGCTCAAGCACGCCGATGCGACCGTGCGCCAACGCGCCGAAACGCTATTCCAAAGCCTGGAAGGCGGCGACCGCATGCAGGTCTATCGCAGTTATCGTCCTCTCCTCTCCGCGCCGACCGACGTGACCCGCGGACGAGAGGCTTTCCTGAAAGCGTGCTCCGCGTGCCACACCCATCAGGGCGTGGGCGGAAAAGTCGGTCCCGATCTCACTGGCATTCGCAACCAACCGGCCGACGCAATTCTGCTGCACATTCTGGTGCCGAACTACGAAGTCGCCCCGAACTATCAAACGCTCTCCGTCGCCACGCAGGATGGGCGCTCGCTCTCCGGCTGGCTCGCTACCGAAAGCGAGTCCAGTCTCACCCTTCGCACCGCCGCCGGCACTGAAGAAACTATCGCCCGGAGCCAGATCACCTCGCTCGTCGCGTCGGGTCTCTCGTTGATGCCGGACGGCCTCGAGCATACGATGGCGAAGGAGGACGTGGCGAATCTCGTCGCATTCCTGAAGAGCGAAAACTGACCTTCGCCCACCCGCGCCACGCGTCGCCTGCCTCCCGCCGATGACCTCAAGCCGAATTTCTCGCCTCGTCCTCTTCGCCTTGGCGCTCGTGGCGGCTTCGCTGGGCGCCGCCGAAAATTGGCCTCAGTTTCGCGGCCCGGAGGGTCGCGGCCTCTCTGCGACTGCGGCCCCCACGACGTGGAAAGTCGACTCGCGTGAGAACATTCGCTGGATCACCCATCTCCCCGGGCTCGGACACTCCGGTCCGATCGTTTGGGAGCGCCACATCTACGTCACAACCGCCGACCGTCCCGGCCCTCCGGCTACGATCAAGCCTGGCCTCTATGGCTCGGGTGATTCTTACCGGGAAAACGAACCTCACCAATGGCGTTTGCTTTGCGTCGATCGGGACACGGGGAAAATCCTCTGGAATAAACTCGGACACGAAGGGGTGCCGTCGCAGGAGCGCCACACGAAGGCGACCCACTGCAACTCTACGCCCGCGACCGATGGACAAACCATCGTCGCCATTTTCGGATCCGAGGGACTCTTCTGTTTCGAGATGGACGGCAGACTCCGTTGGAAAAAAAACCTCGGGAAAATGGATGCCGGCCCCTGGGACTCGCCGAAGCTGCAATGGAGTTTTGCCAGTTCCCCCTTGTTGCACGAAGGCAAAGTGATCGTGCAGTGCGACGTCCTCAGCGAGCAGTATCTCGCTGTCTTCGATGTCCGCGACGGCCGCGAACTCTGGCGGACCGCGCGCAAGGAAGTGGCGAACTGGTGCACGCCCGCGTTGGCCAAGGTCAACGGCCGCACCCAAATCGTTGTCAACGGGTGGAAACAAATTGGCGGCTACGATTTCCTCAGCGGGCAGCAGCGGTGGACGTTGTCCGGTGGCGGCGACATTCCCGTGCCGGCCCCTCTCGTTGTGGACGATTGGGCATTCCTCACGAGCGCGCACGGCAGCTACCGTCCCTTGCGCGCGGTCCGATTGGCCGCGGCGCAAGGCGACATCACACCGCCGGAAATGGGTGACGCCAATGCGGCCATCGCCTGGAGCCATCCCAAGCTTGGCAGCTATTTGCAAACGCCGCTCGTAATCGGAGATTTGCTGTGGAGTTGTGACGCGAACGGCATCCTGACCTGCGTCCATCGAGCCACCGGCGAAATCCAATACAGCGAGCGTCTAGTCAAAGCTGGCCAGTCTTTCACGTCATCCGGCGTCGCTGCCGGCGGACACCTCTACTTCGGCAATGAAGCCGGCGAAGTCACGGTCGTAGCCGCGACCAGCAAATTTACGATCGTAGCGCAAAATCGGCTCGAAGGCTTGTGCCTCGCGACGCCCGCCGTCGCCGATGGCACGCTCTATTTCCGCACAACCGCACAACTCCTGGCCATCGGACCTCGCTAGTCGATCGCAGCGCACCGTCCTCCCTGATCCCCCATTCTTCTACCCATGCCTCGATTCATATTCGCGATCTTCATCTTTGCTCTGGCTGTTACGCTCCGCGCCGTCCCGACGTCAAAGCCGGTGAACCTCGTCTTCATTCTGACCGACAACCAGGGCGCGTGGACCCTCGGCTGTTACGGCAACAAAGATATCCGCACGCCCCACGTTGACCGGCTGGCGGCCAACGGACTCCGCTTTACGCGAGCCTTGAGCAGCAATCCCGTATGCTCGCCCACCCGCGCGACATTTCTCACCGGCCTCATTCCTTCTCAGCACGGGGTGCATTCGTTCCTCGACCCGAAATTCATGATGGGACCGCAGGCTTACAACACGATTGATGAGTTCACTTCACTCGGTGAAATCCTGCGCGGCGCCGGCTACACCTGCGGACTGAGCGGCAAATGGCACCTCGGGGCCAACCTCACTCCTTCCGAAGGATTCAGCTTCTGGGTCACAAAACCCGACGGCCACACGAAGGAATTCTACAATCAGGAGGTCATCGAGCATGGTGCCGTGCGCAAGGAAGCCGGCTACACGACCGATCTCTGGACCCGGCGCGGGATCGAGTTTATTGAACAGAACAAGACGCGGCCTTTTTTTCTTTTTCTCGCCTACAACGGCCCCTATGCGCTCGGCGGTCTGCTCGGTAACAAAGCGAAAAATCGGCATGCTGCCTACTACGCGGATAAGGAGTTGCCGTCGTTCCCCCGCGAACCGATGCATCCTTGGCAACGACAGCTGAAACAATACCACAATAACCTCGATTCGATCCGACGCGTGGCCGCCGAAGTGAGCGGAGTCGACGATGGTGTGGGCGAAATCATGGCGACACTCGAGCGCCACGGCCTCACCGAAAATACCCTCGTCGTTTACGCTTCAGACCAAGGCTGGATGGGTGGCCAGAACGGGCTATGGGGCATGGGAGATCATTCCCGTCCGGTCGGCGCCCACGAACTGATGATGCAGATCCCCTACATTTTCCACCAGCCTGGACGAATTCCGGCAGGGGCGACGAGCGACGCCCTGGTGAGCAACTACGATTTCCTCCCGAGCGTGCTCGGCCATTTGGGTCTGGCTGACCAAATGCCCCACCAGCCGAAGTCGCCCGGCCGTGACTTTTCACCGATCCTGGCCGGAAAGAGTATTCCGTGGGATAACGCCGTCTTCTACGAATTCGAAACCTGCCGCGCCATCCGCACCGACCGTTGGAAACTGGTGCTGCGCCAGCCCGCCGGTCCCAACGAACTCTATGACATGCAAACGGACCCGACGGAACGCACCAACCTGATCGGAAGGCCCGGCACCGAAGACACCAAAGCCGACCTGCATGCACGCCTCGAAGCTTTCTTCAAAGAGTATGCAGTGCCAGAGTATGATATCTGGAAGGGTGGCCGCTCAAAAGCTAGCCGGGCCACCGAGAGGTGAATCACGCGAATCGTGCGGACCGGAGTTTGCCGGAGCTAAGTGCTCAATCTCACCGCCTACGTGCTGAGTGGCGGAAAGCGATACCACGAGCTGTTTCGCGCACCTTCCGCTGAGTAAAAAGGCCTCTGATTCCCTATCCACGCGAGGATTGAGACCCACTTCCGCACCCGCTCATTTGGTTGGTCTTCAGATCTACCCCACGTTTCCATCACCAACATGAAATCCAGTTTCTGGTCCGCTCTTCTCGCCGGTTGTTTTGCTGTATCGAGTTTCCTGCACGTCGTCCTTGCCACACCCGAATCGCGTCCGGGAGCGCCTAAGCCGATCGCCCACTCGCTAGAGGGTGCCTATCAAGGCGAATGGAAAAGCAACGATGGAACGGGCGACAGTCTTCGCCTCGTCTTAACGCAGGAGCCTGGCGCGACGTGGACGGCGAAAGCCACCTTCTATCTCGAAGGAGCCGAGGTCCCGTGCAAAGTGACGGCCGTCAAAGTTGAGGGCACCAACATTGAGTTGGTCTTTGCTTGGGACGTTCAAGGGACTTCCGGAACCAGCACACTCCATGGCCAATCGGCCGGCCTCATCATCGAGGGAAAATACGAAACCAAAGCTGCCGATGCAGTTTCCAGCGGCACATGGAAAGTGTCGCGCGCCGGAGAAACCGCCAAAGGCTGAGCCTGCGCTTGGGCTTTTATGCTCAAAAGCGATCTCATTCACCCGGAGATTCTCGGAGCCTTGGCCGGGTCCGGACACTTCTCTCAAGTGCTGATTGCCGACGGAAATCCCCCAGTCTTGGGCAACCGCGGCCCCAATGCACGAATCGTGCATCGAAACCTCAGACCCGGCATGGTCGACGCGATCACCGTGCTCGACACCTTGCTCAGCGCCGTGCCGATTCAAGCCGCCACCGTGATGCGGCCTCCGGCCGACTATCAACCACCCCTCTTCCCCCTCTTCCGCGAAAAACTCGGCGCTGCGACAGCTTGGTCTGAGATGGAGCGATGGTCGCTCTACGAAAAATCCCATCACCGCGCACGACGTTAATGATTGCGACCGGTGAACAGCGGCGTTTTGCCAATCTGCTGCTCGAGATCGGCGTCGTAAAAATGGCCAGTGAGTGTTTTTGAGGTCCGGCTGTCTTGCCTGCCATCGCGAGCAAAGAGCCCCTCACCGTTGGCCCATCCAGTCGCTGGAATCGGCTGTTTCCCAGAATGTCGACTTGAGCATCCCGGATCGCGCGACATCGACCGTGCTTCAACTAAGTTAGGGGTTGCGAATCAGCTGCTCAACGCACGCTCTTCAGTGCGAACACGAGGAAATTATCTAGCTCGGTGAGACTGTTGAACTGCCGTTTTCCCTGGATCATCTTGTTCACCAATCGATCAACGGTCGAAACCAACTTCAGATAGTAGACTACATGGTCGGGGTTCCCCAGCATCCCTGTTTCATTCACGTCGGCCCATTCCGCTTTGTTCATTTTGTAGCCGGCGGGATCCCCACGATAAGACGTCATCGCTGCCTGAATCAAATCGTCCGTTACACCACGGCCCAACCGGTCGCGGCAGATTAAGAGCAAAGCCGTCGTCGTCGCCCGCACGCGGTCATCGTTCCATTTGATTTTTAGGCCCATCGCTTTTTGTCGTCGTTTTCTCACCGGGGGTCAATTGAAGCGATAACGACAATAGCGCTTGAGCGTTTCCTCGCGAATGGCATGAGTGCCGACCGAGCGCACGGGCTTTCCCCCTTCGTTCGCTCTAACATGATGAAACGCTTCTGCTCGCTCGCTGTTTTCGTTGGCTCACTTTCTACCATCGCGTCGTTCAATCCGATATCCCTCCGCGCGGCGGCGACGGAGTTGCCGCTGTGGGCTTACGGATTCGTCACCCCGGCAGCGCCCGGAGAGCAGGCGAAAACGCCGGAAAAAATCACACCGACGCGCACGCTGCGCACCGACGAAGATGCCGGCGAACAAACGCGCAAGCGAACCATGGCCGGCAGCGCGAATGCCTATTCCCTACTCGAAGTCCGCAACGGCAATGACGTCGTGGATTGGTTCCCTGACGATCACCCGCCGCTTACACCGCTCATGAAACACGGCCCGGCCAAGCTCGGCGCGAATGCTTACGGCTGCGCCTTTTGCCACCTGCCGAACGGTCAAGGAAAACCGGAAAATGCGCCCGTCAACAGTCTGCCCGTGGAATATTTCGTCCGCCAAATCCAGGATATGCGGAACGGGCTCCGGAGCTCCGCCGAGCACCGGAAAGCCAATACCCTCGTCATGATTTTACTCGCCCAGGCCATGACGGACGCGGAAATCAGGGAATCGGCAGAATACTTCGCGCAGGTGCCATATAAGCCTTGGATTCGCGTGGTGGAAACCGAGCGGGTGCCGCGCTCGAAGATTGTGAGCAATCTGTTTGTGCCGATCGAAACGGAACCCACCGAACTCCTTGCGGGCCGCATTATGGAAATGCCTGAGAATGCAGAAGCCACCGAATACTTGCGCGATCCCCACTCGGGATTCGTCGCCTACGTGCCGATCGGCAGCGTCAAGCGTGGCGAAATCTTGGTTACAACCGGCGGCGCCACCGTGGTCGCCGGCCAGACCGTCCCGGGAAAGACTGTTGCTTGCACCACGTGCCACGGCCCCGATCTCAAGGGCGTGGCGGAGGTTCCAGGGATTGCCGGACGCTCGCCAAGCTACATCGCCCGCCAGCTTTACGACATTCAACAGGGTACAAGGAAAAGTCCGCTCGCTCAAACGATGCTCCCCGTTGTCGCGAATCTCACCGGAGACGATCTCGTGGCGATTTCGGCCTATGTGAGTTCGTTGATGCCTCCCCATTGATCCAGCAGCAGCGGTCCTCGTAATTCAGTCATGGCGCGTGTCGCCGGCGGACGATTTACGGCAGTGCGCCCTCCTTGCGTCCCCGTCCTTGATACATGACAAGAAAGAATACCAGCACGAGGGCGGACGCCCCGGCGAGTCCGTTCCAAAAAATCGTCCAGCTCGTATGCGCTCCCACGGTGCACGCGGCGAACCAGGCTCCGGTGCCGAGGTAACCGATCACATTTCCGATCCCGCTGTTCATGAGTGCCATCAAGGCTTGGCCGCGCGCCCGCCAGGCCGGATCGACCCGTTGATCGAGATAGATCTGCGCGGTGATAATCACCAAAGTGAACGACGCTCCGTGCAGCACGACCCCCGCAACCACGCCCCATTGCGTGCCGATGGCCGCCAACGCATAGCGCGCCACGCCCAGCGCCAGACCACAGGCAACAATCCATTTCAGCCGCCACCGCAGCAACAGCGTGCCAAGCGCCAACATTGCCATTACCTCGGTAATTTGCCCCAAACTCATCCAGGCCGTCGTGTGCACGAGACCGAGATCATGTAAATTTGGCGGCGTGTAAGGATAAAATGCCGCGAGTGGAATCGTGAAGAGCGCGGTGGTGAGAAACACGACCCGGTGGTCACGATTGCGCAACAGGGTCAGCGCATCGTAGCCCAACCGCTGCGTCCACGTGAGGCCCTGCACCGCCTTGGGGGTCTCCAACGCTGGCAGCCAAAACGTAAAGATACTCACGGCCAACCAAGCCACCGCACCACCATACCCGGCCAAAGTAGACTGATCCGCCCCAAGCACACTCACCAACAAACAACCACTCATCCAGCCGATCGTTGCCATTGCCCGAATCGGGCCAAACTCCTTCTTCGCGTCCGCCAGTCGGGCGAACACGATCGTCGATGCGATACTCCACGTGGGCGAAGAGCAAAACGCGTGCAGCAAGATCAGAGCGAGCACCAACCACGGACTCGCGCCTTGCCGGATTGCCGTGCTGGCCATTGCCATGGCCAAGGCCGTTGCGAGTGCCAACCAGCGTAATACCTTTACCGGCGAAGCGTGCCGATCAGCCAGTGCGCCAAACAACAATGGCGAAACAAACGCCGCGACTCCCGACGTTGCAAATGCGTAGGGCCGGAGGTGCGCGAGACCATGCGCTGCCAACACCGAACTTAACGGCACGAACCACATGCTCAGCGCCGCACCTTGGAGAAGAAAGAGACCGATGAGCTCGGCATACTCCGCACGACGAATGGTGGTCAGCACCTATTGAGCACACACTGCCCTGGGCCGGGATCAAGCATCGGAAATCGAAATTTGTTCGCTGTGTCCAGCGGCACTCAGGTCGAATCAGAATTAATTACACACAGGGACGGCCCACCTGCAAAAGCCGCTCGTCTGAGACACATGGTTTGACCCGAGGCCGAGGGCGCTTCCATCCTACCCACTAGGCAAAGCTTCCCCACCCGTCCGTCCCTCAACCGGTTTCTTGATGTACAAATTTCTCCTATTCTTTCTGGCTCTCACATCGCTCACTTCGGGCCAAAGCATCTCAATTGAAGAGTTCGAGCCCAAGTCGACTCTCCGCGTCCCCGAGCACAAGCCGACCCGCGCGAAATTCCCGTTTATTGATGTTCACAATCACCAGCGCGACGTGACGCCGGATCGTCTGAGCCAACTGATCGCCGATATGGACAGCCTGAACCTAGGCATTCTGATCAATTCGCCGTCAATGGCGGCTCCGGTAAATGGGTGGCCGATGCTGCTGCCGCCATGAAAGCCCATAGTCCGAAGCGTTTCGCGGTGATGACGAATATCGACACGAGCAATCTCGACGATCCTGATTATTCCCAACGAGCCGCTGCGCAGCTTGAGACCGACATCAAAGCAGGAGCTATCGGCCTGAAGGTCTGGAAATTGTTCGGCACCATCTTGAGCGATAGCAAAGGACGGATCAAAGTAGATGACCCGCGCTTCGACGCTGTCTGGGCGGTCTGCGCAAAACACGGCATCCCGGTATTGATCCACACGGCCGACCCGTGGGGGCTCTTTCAGCCGATGGACAAAAACAACGAACGTTGGCTCGAACTAAAGGTGCAGGCGCGACGCAACCAATCCCAGCAAACCAACTACACCTGGGAGCAATTGATCGACGAGCAGCACCGTCTTTTTTCGCGGCACCCGAAAACTACGTTCATCAACGCCCACATGGGTTGGCTCGCCAATAATTTGGATCGCCTAGCGGAGCTCTTGGATCGTCTCCCCAACGTCTACGTCGAGATCGGAGCGATCACCAGCGATTTGGGCCGGCAGCCCCGTGCGGCAAAACGATTCTTCACCAAATACCAGGATCGGGTGCTCTTCGGCAAAGACGCTTACAACGTCATCGAATATCACACCTACTTCCGTCTCCTCGAAACCGATGACGAGTATTTCGATCCGATTAGAAAGTATCACGGTATCTGGAAACTCTACGGCCTGGATCTGTCCGACGATGTCTTGAAGAAACTATATTATCAGAACGCGCTGCGCATTTTCCCGGGGCTTTCCTCCGCCGGATTCCCCTGATCCTCTCGCCGGATTCAGGGCAAACATTCGAGCGAACGGCGACTACACTACCGCGCTCTCCAACATTTTGATGGTTGCCGCGTCCGCATCGATCTCAACCTCCACACCGAGTGGGAGCGTGAATTGGCGGCTCACGTGCCCAATCATCGCGCCTGAATACGCCGGCACTCCAAGCGACGCGATGTGATCGTCAAGAATGTCGGCGATCGTGAGTGAACCAAAGCCCGCCCCTGGCGTGCACTTGTCGCAGGTTCCCCAAACAACCCCTTTCGCCTGACCGAGAATTCCCGCGAGCTTCAGCTGCGTAAACATTCGATCCAGACTGTAGGGCTCCTCCGCCACGTCCTCTAAAAAGAGTATACAGTCTTTGAAATCGGGCAGGTAGCCCGACCCGATTATCGTGGTCAGCACAGTCAGATTACCTCCGAGGAGGCGACCGCGGGCTTTCCCTTTCGTTATCGTGCGCGTGCGGTTCTTTACCGGAACCAGGGTATCCTCCGGCTCCTTAAGATTGGTAAAGACAGCCGACTCGCCGTTCCACATAACGCGTTTCATCCAGTCACGATTGAATGAATTCCACGGCGAATCCCCATTCGGGCCGTGGAAAGTCACCAGCCCGGTTTTCGCGTGAAGCGCAAGGATCAGCGCGGTAATGTCACTGTAGCCAATTACGATCTTCGGCGAGCGCGCAATCATCTCCCAATCAAGCAATGGGAGCAGTCGGGCTGCTCCCCAGCCGCCACGCACACAATGAATGGCGTCGACCTCCGGATCGGCAAACATCGCGTTCAAATCGGCTGCCCGATCTTGGTCTCGACCTGCCAGATAACCACGCCGATCCAAGACATGCTTTCCCAGTTTGCTCTTCAGACCCAGCGCGCTCAGCGACTCCAGCAATACGTCGAGCGATGTCAGGCTCCACTGGGCACTCGACGGCATGACTAGTCCGACGGTGTCGCCCGCCTTCAGTCGGCGTGGCTTGATCGCCCTCCGGGCCGTTGACGGCAGCACCGTGCGTTGGTTCCCAGCCACCGCGCCTTTCAAGGTCGCTGCGCCCAAGAGTGACCCGAGTAAGGCGGTAGAGGTTAGCGCCAACATATCACGACGGGATTGCATGCCCACAGGCTACGCCTCGGACCAAGGGGGTGTAAAGTCCGGCGCCACGTCGATTCGTCACTGAATGCGACGTTGCTCAGTCACGATCTGTGTGACCTGCATTTCTCCCTCTAGGCATAGTCTTACACTTACTCTTCGTAGAAGGAATATTCCGTATCGGTCACCAACTCCAGCCACGTAGCCGTCATCCCGTCAGAGTCAGCCCGCTGGATGGCCAAATGGGACATCGTTTGCAGTGGCGCCGCGCCGTGCCAATGACGTTCTCCTGGTTCAAACCATACGACGTCACCTGGTAAAACCTCGACGACACCCTCCCCTACTTTTTGCACGCGGCCAACGCCGGATACGATTTGGATCATCTGCCCGTAGGGATGGGTATGCCATGCAGTCCGCGCTCCGGGTTCAAAAGTCACCCTGAGTGCGCGCACGTCTGAAGAATAGGGCGCCGACGCAATCTCGTTCAACCAGACTACTCCGGTGAAATAGTTCGCAGGTCCGCGTTTCGAAACAGTGGAGCTCGCTCGGGTGATTAGCATAAGTCTTCGCTTCGGGATACTGTAAGAAATTAAATGAGCAAGGTATCGCCACGCTGTGCAAACGACGAAGCCGTTTGCGAATTTCAGACCTCACTGCGCGTCACAAACAATACCGTCGCCCGAAGCCTCCCGCCAATTGGGGCGGGGCTGTCCATCCATGATTCGCGAGCAAGCCAGAACATACCGGCCAGCCGAATCCCGAAGAATCCAAGTCGCTAAAAATCTCCGCCTAGGTTGGCGACACGTTGCGCGGCCCGTTTGTTAAACTCCTCGAGATCGTTGATTGTCAGATCAGAACGGATGAGCGTGACCTCATTCTTCGCTCCATAGTGCCAATCGGCAGCGGCAACAGCCCTGCTCAGCAACCGAGCGAGTTCGCGGTGCTCAGGATGAGTGCACAACGAAGGCGCCAACTGTCGCGATACGGCCTCACAAATTTGAGGCTCAAACCCCCATTTGGTCATCGCGGCCGATCCTGCCTCCGCAAAGGAAACCCCTAGCCGGAGTTGCTCGAGACGCGCTTGCAATGCGAGCTCGCGTTCCTCGATCGAAAGCCGGCTGGATGGGAAAATACTGCACAAAACCCAAATACCGACGAGGTGCATGATACCAGCCGTGTAAGCAGAGGGATCTCGCCCACTGAGTTCATCAACGACGAACGCGGTATGCAACGATCGCTCCCAAAAATGGGCAGCCGTTTTTCTGTAGAGGTGCGTCGGATATTTTCTCAAATCAGTCAGGGCTACGATCTGCACAATCCGCGAAACCTCTTCCAATCCGAGCCTCAGGACCGCCTCTCTAATGTTAAGCGTGGCCGACCCGCGCGAAAAAAAGGGGCGGTTGCACGCCGCGACCACCCGTGCGGTGAGTGCAGGATCAGCGCGAAACAAATCTGCCAAATCTGAAATCTGCACTGCGGGCTCGCGGACCGCCGAAATCAGGCGCGAGAGGACACGCGGGCCGCTGGGCAATTTCCCGAGATCGATGGATTGTGCTAGGTCCGGTGGAGGCATGTTTGAAGCGATTCTATCGACACATTTTACCCCGAGCATGAGTCCTGCTTTCGGCCAAGCGTTTTACTCAGCTTGGTAAGATGAAAATCACGCAGCTCTCTGGCCAATAATTTATTAACCTAGCCATCGCCAAAATATGAGCGCCGCGATAGCCATCTCGCGTCAGCCCAGCGCTATCGGCCGGGAGGTGTCCGCAATCCACTCGCTCCATGAGCCGACATATAGCCGAGATCCACAAATTCCCGCATGCTCCATCGCGAGCAAATTAACGCACGCCGTTACGCCCGAGCCACATTGATGGATCACCTGGTTTGGAAGCCATTGTCCAAGCAAAGCGTCAAAATCACGGCGCAATTCGGCCGGCGGCCGCATCGTCAGATCGAAATTCAAATTCGTTTTAAAGAATCGATTGATGGCCGTTGGAATATGGCCGGCGACTCGGTCGATCGGCTCGACCTCACCGCGAAAACGCTCAGGTGCCCGCGCATCCACTATGCAACAGCTCTTGTTTGCCACCCCCAGTAGCACATCCTCACTCCTCCGCACCATGGTCGCGTCAGGTCGCGCAACCACGCAACCCGGAGGACGGACGGACGGCATTTCTGTTGAAACGGCATTCCCGGAGGCGATCCACTTGGGCAGCCCGCCGTCGAGAACAGCCACCCGCGTCAATCCAATCCAGCGCGCCAGCCACCAAAGGCGCGCCGCATATTGTCCGCCAACATCGTCGTAGGCCACGATCTGCGTTTCGGGCGTGACACCATGCTTGGAAAGGAACTTGGCGAAAGCGTCCGCGTCGGGTAACGGGTGGCGACCGTTCGCCCCCGTTTTCACCCCTGAAAGTGCCGTTTCTAGCGGAGCGTGAAACGCAGCGGGCAGATGGCCCTCGCGATACAACCGCGCAC
>Ga0209829_10000531_pt1 | contig 34012 bp, 38 predicted proteins | sample C_140205_EF_Meta_FD_187311 | JGI IMG/M metagenome (GOLD analysis project Ga0209829, IMG submission 187311) | Freshwater microbial communities from Lake Croche, Canada to study carbon cycling - C_140205_EF_MetaG (SPAdes) (version 2) | ecosystem: Environmental > Aquatic > Freshwater > Lake... | reverse complement strand
CAGGGGCTATCTCTTCAAGAATTCTGCGAAACTCTTCAATCTTGCCTGCATTTCGAGTTGCTAAAACTAAAGGATGTGAGGTCATTAATATATTTATAATCCAAGAACTTGGCGTTGCAACTTAGTCAGTTCTGCGCAACCAGAAACTGCTAAATCTAAAAGTGAGTCAAGGAGCGCTCGGTCAAATGGTTGACCTTCTGCGGTTCCTTGTACTTCAATAAACTTTCCGTTGCCACTACACACAACATTCATATCTGTGTCTGCTCGTACATCTTCTTCGTAACATAGATCCAACATAGGAATTCCATCAATGATTCCGACGCTGATTGCTGAAACTGAATCGGCAAGTGGCTGAGATTTGGCGTTAATGTGACCTTTTTCTTTGGCCCAAGAAATTGCATCGGCTAATGCAACATAAGCACCGGTGATTGCCGCGGTGCGAGTTCCACCATCAGCTTGCAAAACATCGCAATCAATCACAATCGTGTTTTCGCCAAGTTCTTTCATGTTCACTATGGATCTTAAAGAGCGACCCACAAGTCTTGAGATCTCTTGAGTCCTTCCCCCAAGCTTTCCTTTAACGCTTTCACGATCTGAACGAGTATGAGTTGCACGTGGCAACATCGCATACTCTGATGTGACCCAACCTTTTCCTGTGTCTTTTAACCAACGAGGTACCCCAGGTGTAAAAGAGGCAACACATAAAACACGCGTTGCACCGAACTCAACGAGCACAGAACCTTCTGCATTGTCTAACCAATTGCGAGTGAATTTAATATCTCGCAAATCAGCGTTTCCACGTCCGTCAATACGACTCATTTTTCCCTCTCCTAGGTCAAATCTTGGTGGTCTACTCGGCCAACTTCTGGGCCAAGAAATCTACGTGCAAGAGTTTCAAAAGTTTTTGCATCCCCGGTTGCAAGAAATCTGTGAGTGGCAGGTCCAGATTTATTATCTCGCAGCAGTGAATTCTCGACCAGAACTCTATATAGATCTTTTGCAGTTTCCTCCGCGCTAGACACTAATGAAACGTTATTGCCAACGACGTAGGAAATTACGCCAGTTAAAAGTGGATAATGCGTGCAACCCAATACCAATGTATCCACATCTGCCTCAATAACTGGGGCTAAATAGTCACGAGCAATTTGTGTAATTTCAGCGCCTGAAGTTTCACCACGTTCGACGTACTCAACAAATTTAGGGCATGCAACTGATGTAATTTCTAATTGCGTCGCAGCGGCAAAAGCATCTAGATACGCTTTTGAATCTATTGTTGCTCGAGTTCCAATTACTCCGATACGGCCAGTTCTTGTCGCAGCAACAGCTCGACGAACAGCTGGAGCGATGACTTCTAGGACCGGAATGGAATATCGCTCGCGAGCATCTCTTAACATTGCAGCACTTGCTGTATTGCATGCGATAACAATTGCCTTTACGCCTTGGTTTACTAAGAAATCTAATGTTTCAAGAGAAAATGTGCGAACGTCAGCAAGGGATTTTGGGCCATATGGCCCCCGGGCTGTGTCACCAATATAAAGAGTGGATTCATTCGGAAGTTGATCCAAGATTGCTCGAGCAACGGTAAGCCCGCCTACTCCTGAATCAAATATTCCAATTGGGGCTTCACTCACGCTGCAAGCCTACCGTGACGATTGATTAGTCCTGCTCATCATCCATCAAGGATAAAATTAAACTTTCCTGCAACCAACCAAGCCAGGTGTACACCGCATAAACCCCGCGCATCGGATCATCTGGAGCCAATAATTCCAATTGCTCATGGGAATTTTCTTCAACTCTCAACCGCACTCCAAGCGCAAGTCGAATGTCATTAAGCGCACCAAGCCAGGCTTGCGCACTATCGGCGTCAAGAGAGATTTGTTCGCTTGTCTCATTAAGTAAATGAGTGCGCACCGACATAGCGTGCACTCGTTTTTTCTCACGCAATCCCGATTCTGTATATCTGCGAAACTCTGCGGACTCTATGGGATCTGCGTATGCATTTGGAAGTAATCGTAAAAGCACCTCATCATCAGGCGGTGAATCATGTCCAGTTATTCCAACCATAGCCGCCAGTGGATCTCTATATGCGTCATCAACTCTTTCAGCAAGAATTTCTATTAACTGCTCCGTTAAATTAATTAATACCTCTTTTTCAGTTTCTGCAAATGTTGCCACAAATGAATTTTCCCCATGGCGATTAAAAGCTGTAGATGTCGTCACTTATTGATCATCTCGCTGAAGCGTTGCCCACAAACCTTTTTCATGGAGCCTTTGCACGTCTCGCTCCATCTCTTCTCGTCGTCCACTTGATACAACTGCTTTTCCTTCATTGTGAATTTGCAACATCAATTCATGAGCACGTTCTTTCGAATAACCAAATAGTGACATCAATACATACGTCACATACGTCATCAAATTTACTGGGTCGTCCCAAACAATGGTGATCCATGGGCGATCGATAAAGAAATTGGGGTTTGTTAATTCCTCAACTTTCTCTTCGGTCTTCACCATTTCATCCTTCCCGCTCTCAGTAAACCTAATACATCACTACTGTAAAGATGCTGCTCATTATTCCGTTCGCTTTATCATCGTTGCCCATTATTACTCGGTAACGAGCTAGAGAGCGAGTGGTTTCCGTGACTGAAAGTGAAAAATTACCTGAACCATCGGTTTGGGTTTTACCAGTGACCGGTTTCCATGCACCTAGAGAAAATTTCTCAATCGAAATTTCAACCCCACTTCTTTTTGGTTGAATACTTCCTTTGATGAACATTGGAACTCCGATTGGACTGGAAGTTGGAGCGTTAAGGGAAAGTTTTCCTGCAATATTGACCTGCATTTCGGAACTTTGAGAACTCAGCCTCTCCCAAGAGGAATCCGAACGCAGTCGAACCACAGATGAATTTCCCAAAATTAAGGGAGTGGAAACTGCTCCATCAGGACCCGTAGTTGACTGCAGAATTTCCCTCCACTGCGAATCTTTAGTGCCACGAATCTCTACGTGCACTGGCAGACCAGAAATTGGTTGCTTATCTTGAAGTTGAAACACGCCCTTCAGATTTACTGGGTTGCCATAAGAAATTTCACTCGAATCAAATGTGATGGTACTAACTACTTGATCAGGCGCAATTGCTTTGGCAACAGTGCGAACTGCTTCACTTGCAGTTAAATCTTCCCAACCTAAAGTCCACGCGGCCAATCCTGCTAAATGGTATTTCGCAACTAGTTGCGCACGAGCCGAGTAACTTTTAGCATCTTGGTACCAAACGGTATGTGAAGCAGTGCAAGTGGTTACAACTCCCGCATCACTTTGAACACTGTATTGCTTTTGGTATGTGAATGTCGATTCAGCATTTACTTCACTATACGTTGGCGTCACACCATTTTTCGTTGCAAGTCCTGGTGCATCTTTCATAATCACTGCAGCTGGTTTTGCACTTACTTTAATTGCGCTTGCATACTGCGCTGGACACGTTCCATCAACTTTAGTTATCCAATCTTTACCGTAACCCGCTACCCCTACATACACTTTGGATGCAGGAACAACAGATACAGCATAAGAAACAGTCCGTTCTACCCAATCAATTGGACCTATAGGTCCTGGTGTTGTTGTGGAGTAGTCATAAGTCATTATTCGAAGTCGATCAATCATTGGCCCTGTTGAGGCCCAGTCATACACGTAATAACCTTTTTTCCCAGTGGCTGGATCTAAAAGATAAGGGGTGGTTAAAGAGAGCAACTTACCCCCAGCGTGCAAGGTAGAACTTAATTCTTTAATAAATGAAACCCAATTGACTCGAGTGCTGGGCCAACTTGAAGATGGATCTACGAAAGCAAAAGTTTCAAAGTCCAAATCTATTCCATCAAAATTATCAATACCGCTTGCGTTTTTCGAAAAAGCAAGATCAGATAACAACTTCACAATTTGACCTCGTGTTACAGGGTCTGCGAGAAGTTTTGCTAATGCAAGTTGCTTAGTGCCATCCGGGTTTAGCGTTTCATCAGTAATGGTAGGAATAATTGTGAATCCTGAATCTCGCATAGTAGCTAGAGGAATTGCCATCGGAACACTTGGATTTCCAGTTGCATAATCATCTGCAATTTTCGTTGTACTTTTTAAGCTATACCAAAAAGGCATAACCTCTTTTATCAAATCACCATTTGCGACTATTGCTGGTATTGCAGCTTTCATATTCCAATAGGGAATCCATCCTGAAAGAATTTTGCGTGGTGCAGGGTCTGCAGTTGCTTGTGGAGAAAAACAAAATAGTGATGTCAGCGTTACGAAAAGGGCGCACGCAACACTTAAGCATTTACGTAAAGTCGAGCTATTTGTCATCAGGGGGTGGGCGCAAACCCGCATGTATTTCTTTACAGATTGGGCAGATGGGGAATTTTTCAGGGTCTCGTGTAGGTACCCACTTCTTTCCACATAACGCACGTACGGATTTTCCACTCAAAGCAGATTTGAGAATCTTCTCCTTTTTGACGTAATGCGAGAAACGATCATGGTCGCCATCATCGACCTGCGGAACAGGGCGAGTGAGCAGATCTGCGTCTTGCTCTGGCTCCCGGCTAAAAATTCCCATGCCTTAAACAATACTTGCCTGGGTAAGATATGCAGATGAAGGACCTACTTCGCACCGCTGACTTGTCGCGTGCCGACGTCGATCTCCTGCTTGCCACCGCAAGTGATTTTGCTAAGGACCCACTCAAGGCAAGCACCGCTCTAGCAAATCGAACTGTCGCGATTTACATGACAAAGCCGTCGACTAGAACTCGCCTTGCTTCAGAAACTGCAGTTGCGCATCTTGGTGGAACTCCAATTTTTCTTCGTGGTGATGATTTGCAATTGGGGCGCGGTGAAACTATCGAAGATACCGCTCGGATTATTAGCGGCTATGCAAGCGCATTAATCGTAAGAACTTTTGCGCAGTCTGATGTGAATGAATTAGGTCGAGCTGCAACTGTTCCTGTCATCAATGCACTTACAGACGACGACCATCCAACTCAATTACTTGCTGACTGGATAACTATTCAAGAGAAGTTTGGGAAAGATACATCCGGTAGAAAATTTGTCTATCTGGGAGATGGAAATAACATGTCCCATGCTTGGTTAACCATGGGTGCAATCATGGGTGCGCATGTAGTTGCCGCTACTCCAGCTGGAAAATGGGCACCAGATCCAAAAATCGTCGCACAAGCGCAAGAGATTGCGAAAACAACAGGCGCGACAATTGAAGTTACTAACGATCCAATTTCTGCGGCAAAAGATGCCAGCGTTCTCTACACAGATGTGTGGATGTCCATGGGGGATCCAGAATCTGATCGCTTAGAGAAAATGAAAATTTTAAAACCATTTGCTGTTACTTCCGAATTAATGAAACTTACAGTTAAGGATTCAATCTTTATGCACTGCCTGCCAGCTCACAGAGGCGAAGAAGTGAGTGCCGATGTTATTGATGGTCCATCTTCAGTTGTGTGGCGCGAAGCACTACATCGTCGGACAACTATTCAATCTCTTCTGTATCATCTTGTACGAGGAGAAATTAAGGGGCGCTAACCCTCTAATTCCTGTGCAAAAAGTGCCAAATTTTAAATATTCCACTACGGTTGCCCCATGCGCGTAGCAGTTCCTACAGAAACTAAAAGTGGCGAGAAGCGTGTAGCTCTCGTTCCCGACATCATCAATAAGTTAGTGCGTCTTGGATTGGATGTAACAATTCAATCAGGTGCAGGTTTACATGCTCAAGCCTCCGACGCTGAATATGAAAGCGCTGGCGCCCGTGTTGCTTCAGGTGACGTACTTAAAGAAGCAGACATTGTTCTTTCAGTTCAACCACTCACTCCCGCACAGATGGCAACGTTAAAAAAAGGTGCAATCACAATTTCTTTCTTGTCGTTAACTACTTCACAAGATTCCATAGAAGCAGCGCAAAAAGCAGGGGTAACTGCTTTCTCACTGGAGCTAGTTCCACGAATCTCTAGAGCTCAATCAATGGATGCGCTCACTTCTCAAGCACTTTGTGCTGGATACAGAGCAGTACTTGTAGGCGCAGAACTTTCTCCACGTTTCTTCCCACTTTTGATGACAGCTGCCGGAACTGTTACTCCAGCACAAGTTGTTGTCCTCGGTGCAGGTGTTGCCGGATTGCAAGCAATTGCAACTGCTCGCCGACTCGGAGCAGTTGTTTCTGCATACGACGTCCGCCCATCGTCTGCAGATGAAGTTAAATCAATGGGTGCAACATTTATTAATCTAGAACTTGAATCACTCGAAGGTGCTGGCGGTTATGCACGCGAGATGACAGAAGAACGTGCAGCTAAGCAGCGCGAACTTTTGACACCATATATTGCAAAGTCGCATGTATTGATTACTACGGCAGCAGTGCCAGGTCGTACTGCACCAAGACTTGTCACTAAAGCTATGGTCGATTCAATGGCACCTGGTGCAGTAATTGTTGACTTAGCGGCGGAGACTGGCGGAAACGTTGAAGGGTCTGTTGCTGGCGAGATCGTCACAACTGCAGGCGGAGTGAAGATTTGGGGCGGAAAAGACGTCCCTAGCCAACTTCCATTCCACGCATCAATGTTGTATTCACGCAACGTAGTAAATATTTTGGCTCTCATGACCAAAGAAGGTGTCGTGACGCCTGATTTTGAAGATGAAATTATCTCTGGATCTGTCGTTACACATAATGGCGAGCTTAAGAAAGAGGTCATCAAAAAATGATGAGTAACGGCATGGCTCTTCTTGCAATCTTTACTCTTGCAGTCTTTGTTGGTTTTGAAGTTGTTTCTAAAGTTAGCTCCACGCTCCATACCCCTTTAATGAGTGGTGCAAACGCAATTCACGGCGTCATCTTGGTAGGTGCAATCGTTGTTGCTGATCACTCTTCAAATAATCTAGAGCTGGTTTTAGCCCTTGTTGCAATCGTGTTAGCAACGATCAATATGGTGGGCGGGTTCGTAGTTACCGACAGAATGCTCGAAATGTTCAAAGGTAAAAAGAAATGAACCGTAATCTTTACGACCTCATTGGCTTAGCTGCCGCAGTTTGCTTCATTCTGGCGCTCAAGGGACTCTCACATCCAAAGACAGCACGTCGTGGAAATATTATTGGCGCAATCGGTGCAACAGTTGCCACTTTGCTCGTTTTCTTCTTTACAGGAAATAAAGAAGACGGCAACTATCACCCACTTCCACTTAACCATTTGCCTTTGATCCTCGCCGCAATTGGGCTTGGTTTAATTGTTGGTGTTCCTGCTGCTCGTAGAGTGCAGATGACAGCAATGCCACAACTTGTTGCACTATTTAATGGTGTCGGTGGTGGAGCAGCTGCACTCGTAGCGATTGTCGAATACTTAAAGCTTGGATCAGATGCCACTACAGCAGAAGTAATTGCAACTGTCTTTACCGTTATTGTCGGAAGCGTTTCATTCTCTGGTTCCTGCATAACATTTGCCAAACTTCAAGAATTAATGACTACTCGGCCAGTGGTCTTTCCTGGTGGCCGCCTCGTAATTGCTGCAAACGTCCTAGGAGTTTTCGCTGCTGCCGGTTGGGTAATCAATTCAGGTGGAAATACTTCACTGGCTGTACTTGGCGGGCTTTCCTTACTATTTGGAATCTTGTTCGTGCTACCAGTAGGTGGCGCAGATGTACCGATCGTTATTTCTCTTCTCAATGCATTTACTGGACTTACAGTTGCTGCAAGTGGTTATGTATTGCAAACAACTTTGCTCATCGTTGCCGGCACATTGGTTGGCGCAAGTGGAACAATCCTCACTCGCTTAATGGCCGAAGCAATGGGCCGTTCACTATTTAAAACTCTCTTCGGAGCATTCACTGCAAAGCCACAAGCAGATACTGGAGCTCAAGAAGTTCGTCCTGTTAAGTCTGGGTCCCCTGAAGATGTTGCAATTTTGCTTAACTACGCACGTCGCGTTGTGATTGTTCCTGGTTTCGGACTTGCTGTTGCTCAGGCACAACACACAGTTCGCGAAATGGCAGATGTTCTTGCCGCTAAAGGAATTGATGTTGCATACGGAATCCACGCAGTTGCTGGCCGCATGCCGGGCCACATGAACGTTTTACTAGCTGAAGCAAATGTCCCATACGAGCAACTAGTTGAAATGGATGAAGTAAATCCAACTTTCGCGCAAACAGATGTTGCATTGGTAATTGGTGCAAACGACGTTGTAAATCCTGCAGCTAAAAACTCTCCAGGATGCCCAATCTATGGAATGCCAATTCTGGAAGTTGCTGATGCAGCGAATGTTATTTTCCTCAAGCGTTCCATGCGTCCAGGTTTTGCTGGTATCGAGAATGAACTTCTCTACGATCCAAAAACCACGCTTCTCTTTGGTGACGCTAAAGAAACCCTGACAAAAGTTGTGAGCGCGCTTAAAAGCCTTTAACTATTAATCACCACACTCTTTTGTCAGTGACTCTCCGAAACCTTACTTCCATGAGAGATGCCTAGATCTTCTAGTACTCGCGCTGCAAGATTTCTCGCTTCTTACGAGAAAACTCCTCATCGGTAATAAGCCCCTTAGATCGCATATCAATCAAGCTATCAATAAGGTCATCTGTCTTTTTCTCAAAGCTGGCACCGCGCACACTGCCCTGCTTTGCACTACCCACGGTATCTCCAGCATTTCGTCTGCCTAGCCCGGTGGGATTTCCCACCACAGGATCAATGAGGGATTTCTCAGAAGGAAAGATTGCCCAGATCATGGCAAGTGCCCAACCAAATCCTGTGAAACCAAAAACAAGATTGATCACCAAGATGATGTTCTTATAGGCATGCCCGCGCTTATAAGCAATCAGTGATGGATAGAAAAAGATAACGGCTATAAGAATAAATGCTGCTAAACCTAAGGGAAATGCCACACAAGCGCCCAAGATTCCCTTAATAATAAAGGCAGGCATCGCTTCAACAACTGCGCCGTAATCGCCACTGCGTGATACCGCATCAGCATGAGCTAAATAGCCATAAAGAATTCCGCCAAAGAACGCTAGGACTTCATAGCCAATGATCAATTTCCTAGCCCCAAGTACCCGGCCCTTTATATCGGCAACTAATAGGGAGTTAACCTCTTGAAATTCCATCACATCCTCCTGTTATCAATGAAGGCAGATTAGCAAATACACCTGCTCCAAGTCTCAAACCTGCATAGACGATGAAAAGTCACCCTTGCCTCATACATTCAACTCATGCCTACCAAGCGCTGTCCTTTATCCAAGTAAGAACTACTACCAAAGGAGAAACCTTCATGGGTCCCTCTAGCCAATAAACAACAACATTATCCACGTGAAAAAATAGCAACGAGGTAGCAACGCAGATGGTCGATTGGATGTGAAATTCGATAATAGAGCGTTCACTAGGCTTATGACATGCGGTAGTGAAAATGATTAGTATTAGGTAAGACATCACCTGCGTTAACTCTTAACTTGCAGGTAGTTGAAAGTTAAATTACTCTTGTGTTCTACACGCAAGGAGCGCTAAGTGCCAGCAGTTACCGTTTCAGATATCACTGTTCTTCCACGAGTAATTGCATCCTCCACATTACGTGCACGCACAGTTCGAACAATTACAACTGCACCTCAAGGTTTTGAGGGCGAAGGCTTTCCTGTTCGTCGCGCGTTCGCTGGCGTTGATATGGCGCAACTCGATCCCTTTATTCACTTAGATCAAATGGGTGAAGTTGAATACGCACCTGGCGAACCAAAAGGAACTCCTTGGCATCCCCATCGTGGATTTGAAACAGTTACCTACATTATTGATGGAATTTTCGATCACCGTGATAACAACGGTGGCGGTGGAACAATTAGTAATGGCGACACACAATGGATGACCGCTGGCGCCGGTATTTTGCACATTGAAACTCCCCCAGAACATTTAGTGATGAGTGGTGGTTTGTTTCATGGTTTTCAGCTCTGGGTAAATCTTCCTGCTGCAAAGAAATGGTCACCACCTGCGTATCAAGATTTACGTGCAAAAGATGTTGCGCTTTTGTCCTCACACGATGGGGGCGCATTGATTCGCGTAATTGCTGGCGATGTAGATGGACATAAAGGCCCCGGTTCCACACAAACACCAATTACTTTGGTGCATGCAACTGTGCAACCCGGTGCAGAGCTTCGCTTACCTTGGCGTGCTGATTACAACGCACTCGTCTACACACTTGCAGGACATGGCTTTGTTGGTGAAGAACGTCGCCCCGTACAAATGGGACAACTCACTGTTTTCAATGAAGGTGAAATGATTGTTGTGCGAGCAGGAGATGTTCAAGAAAGTCGCTCTCCTGAAATGGAACTATTTATTCTTGGAGGGCTACCTATTAAAGAACCTGTAGCGTGGATGGGTCCATTCGTTATGAATACTAAGAGTGAAGTTTTACAAGCCTTTGAAGATTTTCAAAAAGGCGTCATGGGTACTGTGCCTGCTGTGCATAATGCACCAACGCACTTGATCGAGAGTTAAGCCCCTCCAGAAGGCAAAATAGAGTTTTACAATTCTTTTCGCGCGTTCTGTATTGTGGATAAAATGAAGGTAATGTCAGTGACGCACTCAATGATGCATATATGTCAAACAATCGGGCACCTAGAGAACAATCCGATTTAGTAACGAAAAAACTTGCGCGCCTCTACGTAGCCACCCCTGGGATAAAGACACTTGCCGAGTTGCTTGAAATAGATCCTCTAACGCTCATCCGTGGCGCACGAATTGATTATCTAGCGGCTCTAGAGCGACAAAGCGCATGGCTCCAAGCAGCTATGCAACGAGCAATAGTTGCCGTCGCTGGCGATGAACCATCTCAGAATGACAATATCTGGTCAGGCGTTGATGATGCAGAACGTGAAGATGTTTCATCGGCACTGCGACTTTCGGGATCTACAGCACAAATGCGCATTGACGTCGCACGTACTCTTGTTAACCATCTCCCTAATATCTGCGGCGCTCTCGCCCTCGGAGAAATTTCACCAGCGCATGCCACTGTGATTGCTCGTGAAACTGCAAGTGCAATTCGTGACGGTCTATCTCCGCAAATCATCTGCGAAATCGAGGAAAGAGCCCTTGCTCATGCAGAGTTTCATACACCAGCACAGGTGGCTAATAAAGTTCGCTCGACTCTTGCAAAAATTGCGCCAGAAGAATTTGAACAGTCAGTGGCGAGAGCGCGAGATACACGGCGCGTTTCGTGTTATCGAGAGAGCGATGGAATTTCTACTGTAGTTGCAATTCTTCCTGCAGCAGATGCACAAATCGTGATGGCAGCTATCGAGAACTTTATTCTTCGTAGTGAAGAAGTGGAATCTGCTGGGCAAGAAAGTTCGGATGTAAGAAGCATGGATATGAAGCGTGCTGATGCGCTCACAGCTCTTGCAACGTGGTCACTTGCTCAACCAGGAAGTGAGATTCGTGCGCATCGTCGCCCAATTACTATCAATGTAACTATCGATCTACCTACTTTGTTGGGATTTACAGAAAATCCTGGACAGCTAGCTGGATACGGAGCAATTCCTGCATCGGTTGCTCGCGAGCTTGCCGCAAATGGCAAGTGGAGAAGATTTATTACTGAACCAACAACAGGAGCGCTCTTAGATTTTGGTCGTGAAAGCTACGAGCCTCCGCAAGCATTAGTTGATTTTTTACTGGCCCGAGATAGAACGTGTCGTTTTCCTGGGTGTCGAGCTCCAGCGCATTTAGCAGATTTAGATCATGCAAAAAGTTGGGAAACTGGTGGGACTACTTCATTAGATAATCTTGGAGCACTATGTCGGCGACACCATCGCCTTAAGACACACGGCGGTTGGTCACTCGAAAGCGCTAGCGACGGGTCATGTCAATGGACTTCACCTAATGGCAAAAGTTACTTTGTTCCTGCGCGCGATATTCATGAAGCCGTGTAATCCTTTTTTCAGATGAATACAGCGCTTCTCAAATCCTAAGTGCGTATAAAGCACTGAATCCTGGAGAGCGAGTAGAGTGCACACATTATGGAATCGCTGGCGCTCCTAGTTGGGATTCTTTTCCTATGCGCACTCTCTGGTGGTCCAATTTCATACTTATTGACTCGAATGAGTATCAACCAAAGTAACGATCGAAAATACAAAGTAGCAAGAGCCCTTCGAGCAGGGTTTGTTCTCTTCTTTGCACTTATTGGAATAGTTGCTGGTGTTCAAATCGCGATTAATACAACGCCGATTTTCGTCAGGTTAATCTGCTTAAGTGGAGTAGCCATTTCGATTCTTGCACTTAAGCGACAATTTATCGATAGTCGTAAAAAATAATGAGTACAGCAATACTCAGATCAAATTGAAGTAGAGCAATAAGAAGTAGAGCAAGTGGAGGTGCCGGGAATCGAACCCGGGTCCTTCGGTATCAAAACAGGGCTTCTACGGGCGTAGTGTGGCTAGCGTTTTCTCAGTTCCGAATCTCTTGCACACAAGTATTCGACAAACTCATTTGCGAAACTGTTCTCTGGTGTCGTTCGCAAAGCCAACACCATGAAAAGCCTTCTTACGGCGCTAGATTCCGGATCGAAGGCTCACCCGGGCTAACGGATCACGAGGCTAGCTTATGCAGCTAGGGCGTAATCAGCGGCAGTTGTACTGGCGCTTATTTTTTTGCACAGGTTATTGGTTAACGAGATCATCCTGGCTTCCTCGGCCCGCTTCACCTGCCCCAACATCCAAAGTCGAGACCGTTCACCCCCAAGAGTAAATATTTCAATTGATGTTGAAATTAAACTTTGAGAATTAAAAGCGTACTCCTATGTAATTCCACTATGTAGTTGTTGGCTAAGTGTAGAAGATGAAGGCGACATTAGGTAACCCAATTAATTTACGCTCAAAGTTGATACAAAAAGGAGATTTCTCAACCCAGATTTAGCGAGAGATAAATGAACCCAGATTTAGCGAGAGATAAATGAACCCAGATTTAGCGAGAGATAAATGAAGCCAGATTTAGCGAGAGATAACTTTTTCAGCGCTAGCTAACCTGCAGCGAAACTATCTTCCTTCTGATTTCCCCGATTGGCGTCTAGATATTTCACGCTCAATCTCACGTCCTGCTTGACGCTCAAGTAGTGCTGCACGTTTGTCGTGTGATTTCTTTCCCTTTGCTACCGCTAGTTCAATTTTCGCTTTTCCATCTTTAAAGTAAAGCGATAGAGGAACAAGAGTAAGTCCGCCCTCTTTAGTTTTACTTACAAGTTTATGTAGTTCCACCTTGTGGACTAGCAATTTACGATCGCGACGAGGAACATGATTAGTCCATGTGCCCTCTGTGTATTCAGGAATATGTACACCGCTCAGCCATAATTCGCCGTCACGCACCATAGCGAATCCATCGATAAGTGAAGCACGGCCTTGGCGAAGTGATTTAACTTCAGTACCAGTGAGAACTAACCCGCACTCAAACACATCTTCAATCGAATAATCGTGACGTGCTTTCTTATTCTGTGCAATGAGTTTGCGTCCAACTTCCTTTACCACTGGACACCTACCCTCATTGAACTCCACATATCGTGGAGTTTAGACCTTGAGGTAGCGACGAAGTGTTAGAACTGAAGCAACAATGGAGACAATCAATCCGGTTGCAAGAAGGTAGCCAGATGCCACCCATACTTCGCCCCAGCCGAAGAATTTCGTGAACGTGAGCAGAGGTGCAACTTTTGAATCGATAACGCTCTTAAGCCCAGCAAGTAAACCTGTCGCGATTCCCCAGCCCAAGATTGCTGAGATAACACCTTCTAAGAGGAATGGAAGTTGAATTGAAAGGGATGTTGCTCCTACTAATTTCATCACTCCAGTTTCGCGACGTCGGTTAAATGCTGCGATTCGAAGAGTGTTGCTAATGAGTAGCGCAGCGGTGAGCACAGATGCGATTCCAACAAGGAGAGCTCCATTACGGAGTACGCCTAATAGATTAAAGAACTTTTCAAGAATACTTCTTTGATCTTGGACTACATCAACACCAGGTCGCCCGGAGAAAGCACTAACAATTACAGGGAATTGAGTTGGGTCCTTTAACTTAACTCGGAAAGATTCTGGCAATTGATCAGCGGTAACATTTTGTGCGATAGCTGAATTTTTGAATCTTTCTTCAAATCGAGTAAATGCCTCTGATTGCGATTCGTAATACACGCTCTGCACAACGGGAAGCGCCTCGAGATCGGCTTTGATTTGTAGGCGCTGATCAGAAGTAATAACTCCGCCAGAACATGAAGGTGATTCAGAAAGCGAACCGCATAAGTAAACCGAGACTTCGATTTTGTCATACCAATAATCTTTCATCGCACTCACTTGCGAATTAGATAGAAGTCCAATACCTAAAAGAGACAAGGAAATTGCCACAGTTACGACCACAGCAAAGGTCATTGTGAGATTACGGCGTAACCCAATCTGGACTTCACTTAATAAAAATCTTGCGCGCATCGTCTCCCCTTAACCCGTATATCCGTAAACACCACGAACTTGATCTCGAATAACATTTCCGCCATCGAGTTCGATGACTCGTTTACGCATTTGATCCACGATTCCTGAATCATGGGTAGCCATGACCACGGTAGTTCCTTCGCGATTGATTCGATCAAGTAACTTCATAATTCCGACGCTGGTTGCAGGGTCTAGGTTTCCTGTTGGTTCATCTGCAATCAAGATTGCAGGACGGCTCACATAAGCGCGAGCGATGGCAATTCGTTGCTGCTCTCCACCCGAAACTTCACTGGGACGGCGGTCCGATTTATCTTGAAGCCCGACCAATTCGAGCACTTCTGGAACTTCTCTGTTAATTTCTTTTTTTGAATAACCAAGGACGTGAAGCGTGAATGCAACATTTTCAAAAACTGTCTTATTAGGTAACAATCTAAAGTCTTGGAAAACAGTTCCGACTTGACGTCTCAATTCAGGAATTTTGTGATTTGCAAGTGAATTCAAATCTTTGCCAGCCACATGAATCGTGCCAGAGCTTGGTCGTTCTTCTCTCAATACCAATCGCAAGAATGTTGACTTACCTGAACCTGAAAGCCCTACAAGAAATACAAATTCACCTTTTAAAACTTCAAGGCTGACGCCATCCAAGGCAGCCTTATCTTGACTTGGATAAGTCTTGCTGACGTTCTCAAACCGAATCACAAAGACTCCAACTTCTTCGATCTCGTAAGACTTGGCGAATACCAATCCTTACAAGTTTGGGGAATGCAGTACATGGACATCTACGTGCTTAGTTTATGGAATCGCCCCGCTTAGAACGGGAATTAATCGCGCTTTTTGCTGAAATTCTTCTTGGGATATCTCACTTATTACTCAGAAACAGGCGCAGTACTGCGTCTCCAGCGGATTCCTGCCTCAATAAAGTCATCAATTTCACCATTGAGAACTGCGCCCGTATTTCCTGTTTCGTAGTCAGTGCGCAAATCTTTAACCATTTGGTATGGATGTAAAACATATGAGCGCATCTGATTCCCCCATGACCCGCTGTTATCACCTTTAAGAGCATTTATTTTTGCTTGCTCTTCTTGACGGCGACGCTCTAATAATTTTGACTGCAATACCGCCATCGCGGTTGCCTTATTTTGAATTTGAGAACGCTCGTTCTGACATGAAACAACAATCCCTGTCGCCATATGTGTTATTCGAACTGCAGAGTCAGTTGTATTCACTCCTTGTCCCCCAGGACCCGATGAGCGATATACATCTACTCGGATATCTTTTTCGTCAATATCAATGTGATCACTTTGATCTACAACTGGGACAACTTCAACGCCTGCAAATGAAGTATGCCGACGACTTTGGCTATCAAACGGAGAAATTCGAACTAGGCGATGAGTGCCTTGCTCAACCGAAAGCGTTCCATATGCATAAGGTGCGGTAATTCGAAATGTAGTTGATTTGATTCCAGCTTCCTCAGCATAAGAAGTTTCTAATACCGAGACAGGGAAATTGTGTCGCTCGCAATAACGCAAATACATTCGCATGAGCATTTCTGCCCAATCTGCGGCTTCAACTCCACCCGCCTCGGAACGAATCGTTATGAGCGCATCTCGATCATCGTATTCACCGTTAAGCAGCGTCTGAACTTCAAGTTCGCTTACCGCTTTCTTAACTGACTCGAGTTCGCGTTCTGCATCTGCAAGTGCACTTTGGTCAGATTCGTTTTGAGCCAACTCAATCAAAATTGGGAGGTCTTCTACTCGTTGACGTAGCTCTACCAACCGTTTGATTTCACTTTGAACTCTAGAGAGCTTGCTTGTTACTTTCTGGGCATTTTCTGGATCGTCCCAAAGATTTGGAACCCCAGCTGCCTCTTCAAAAGCAATCGCACTCAATCGGAGTTTAGGAAGATCGAGTACCTTTTCGATAGAAACAAGGGTCGCGTCAATAACGCCAATCTCAACATCGTATTCACGCGCGGCCATAGGGCAAGAGTACCCAGAAACCATGGTGAAGATTAATTCTGCCGATTGCTTTGCGCTCCAACGCTCGCCTCAATCTCAACATTAATCAACGGTGAATTCGGTAACCGGAATGGAAGTTTTGCCTTTGCAGTGGTGCTGATTTTCACAACGTTGTCCAGACAATAAAAATCGACTAAAGCAATCTCCTCTAACTCTGGACGAAGCATCTCAATGCCACTCTGCATCCATAGTCCTAATTCCTGTATCACTCTTATTCGTGCCATCTGGCAATCGATTGGAACAACAGATGAGTTAACGCCCTGATAGTAAATAGACTCATCGAGGCTTTGAACGGCGCGAACCACAGCAGCTTCGCTTGCTTGCGTGAGTGAGCGTTTGGCAATCTGAATGCTAGCTATATCTGTCATCAAAGTTGTAAGGGAGACGGCAATAATAAATAGGCCAAGGGTAAGAACAGCAATCGATCCTTCCTCGTTCTTATAGTCCAATAATTTCCTTAGAATTATTGCCACGGCGACACATATTGCTGAGCTGAAGTGCGCACTATTCGATTAACACCTGCAAGTCTCAACTCCAGTTCGGCAAATACTCGTTCGCCAGGTTCAAGACAATTCCGAGATGAACAAGAAATATTAAGTTTCATGGAAGAAATTTCCTCTGGTGAAAATCCCAGCCGTTGAGCCCCATACTTCAAAACAAGATCTGCACGTCCTTGGGCCGAAGTCATGTCCTGACTAGTGGCATATGCACGGACAACTTCTCGAATAAGCGATCTTGCATTCAACTCAGCACTACTCACTTGTGAAAATGCGCTCAAATAAAGAAAAATCGGAAGAAATAAGGGAATAGCCAAGAGCACAAATTCAACTGAAGCACTCCCTGATTCTTCTTTGCATAATCTTACGAATCGCAATAAAAGAGTACGTTTCATAATGGCTCTGCCAAGATTGAAGTTTTTGCCTCTCATGAAAATGACTCCATGACTGCAATAGCGTCAATATCGGTATGCATATCCCCTCCACCTTTTAAGAATGGAATGCGCAGAATTAAACTTGGGATTCGCCTAACACTATGTGAAATCAATAAACTCAGAGTGTTTTGAGGGTTTTCACCGTCCAAAATTACTAGTTCATCGTCCGATTCGACTATCGAATTTATTGCATGTGAACTTGCCGATGATTGCGCATACGAAAGATCCAAGTTTCGGTAATTGATTGCAACTATCAGTTGAAAAGTGATGAGAAAAAGAGCCAGAAGTGGAATCAAGACTAAAGCACTTTCAACGCTACCTTCTTCGTCACCTAAGATTTTCCATAATTTACGGATCATCATTCTCCTTGTACTTTGACGAATATTGCTTGTCTATCTAATTCCGTTCATGGCATCGAGTGAATTCCGCAAAATTGCAGTTAAGCGAGGTGCAGCTATTGTCCAAATCGCTGTGACTAAGCCGGTAGTCATGAGGACTACCAAAACCCAACCTGGTACATCACCACGCTCATCTAGCAGTATTTTGCTGTCGAAGTGCTTTCTGATCTGTGAAAAAATTGCTTTTAGCTTCTCAGATATGAAAAGAATTGCGGACATGTACTTTTGCGTCAACACATCAAGTAGGAAGTTTGCAGGGCTTGATTTGCCACCTGCTGCATCTGAAGACAATTTGGCGTGATTCATAAAAACTCCTTGGCGAAGTAAGAGCGCAAAGTTGCGCCTTACCTGAGGATTCTTGAGGGAGGCGGTAAAGCCTGGAGTTTAGGAAGCGTTGGTTGTGTGTAAAAGGTATGGGTGCACAAGTAATTTAGGGAGTGGCAATCTAAGGAGTGGCAATCTAAGGAGTGGCAATCTAGGGAGTGAACAAGTTAAGAAATTAGCAGCCTAATACGCTCTTGTGGCTGACCTAAAGTGGGTTCTTACGAATTCGTTATTACCTACGAATGTGCAGTTGTATCTTTACCTGCAGCTTTTAACTCTTTTCTTAATTCATGAGGTAATGAAAAGAGAAGGGATTCTTCACTCGAAGTAACTGTTTCAACATCGTTAAATCCTCTGGCGGCTAGCCAATCGAGTACATCTCGCACCAAAATTTCGGGAACGGACGCTCCACTGGTGAGTCCGACTGAATCTACGCCAACAAGCCATTCGTCCTTTGCTTCTTTGGCATAGTCAATTAAATATGCGTTCGGTGTTCCGTATTCCTTTGCAACTTCTACTAAGCGCACTGAGTTAGATGAATTAGTAGAGCCAACTACAAGTACTAGATCCACCTGAGGACCAATAACCTTAATCGCTTCTTGGCGATTTTGTGTGGCATAACAGATGTCGTCGCTAGGTGGATCAATAATGTTTGGAAATCTCTTGCGCAACGCAGCAACTGTTGCCAGCGTTTCATCGACACTTAAAGTGGTTTGTGTTAGCCATGCAACTTTGCTTTCATCTTTGACTTTCAAATCTTTAATATGGTCTATGCCATCAACTAATTGGACTTTGCCCACCGCTTCACCGGCTGTTCCTTCTACTTCTTCGTGTCCTTCGTGGCCGATTAAAAGAATCTCAATATCGTCAGCAGCAAAGCGTCGCGCTTCGTGATGTACTTTCGTAACCAAGGGGCAAGTCGCATCAATAGTTCGTAGGTTTCGCTTTGCAGCATCATCATGAACTGAAGGTGCGACACCATGAGCCGAAAACACTACAAGTTCACCTTCAGGAACTTCGTCCGTTTCGTCAACAAAGATTGCTCCTCGTGCTTCCAAAGTCTCAACTACATGCTTGTTATGAACGATTTGCTTACGCACATAAACGGGTGCGCCATATAGCTCAATGGCTTTTTCCACCGTAACTACTGCTCGATCTACGCCTGCACAATAACCACGTGGCGCCGCGAGAAGTACTCTCTTAGACATGGCACCTAGTCTATTAGGTCGATTAGTATCACCGCGTGCTAGAAACTTCTGCCGAATCCCCTGCCCCGGTACGCGTTGTTTCTACGGCCCTCAAAGAATATTTAGACCGCTTAGGTCCTGTCTGGATTGAGGGCGAGCTTTCCGAAATTAACGAGCGCACAGGTATGGCTTTTATGCGCCTTCGAGATACAAGTGAAGATATGAGCATCTCGGTCATGTGTCATCGCTCAGTACTTGCACCCGTTTCACCACTTCCAGCAAATGCTCGTGTTGTTATCCATGCAAAGGTTTCTTTCTATACAAAAAGCGGAACTCTTTCACTTTCTGCAAAAGAGATTCGACAAGTGGGAATTGGAGAGCTGCTTGCTCGCCTTGAAGCGCTCAAAGCTGCGCTCGCGCAAGAAGGACTTTTTTCTGATTCACGCAAAAGTCCACTCCCACTACTGCCTCGAAAAGTTGGACTCATTTGTGGAAGGAATAGCGCTGCAGAAAAAGATGTGGTTGAAAATGCAAAGCGTCGATGGCCTGCAGTTGAATTTGAAATTCGCGAAGTAGCCGTCCAAGGGGCTGCAGCTGTTGTTGAAGTTTCTGCGGCGCTACGCGAGTTAGAGGCAGACCCGTTAGTCGATGTCATCATCATTACGCGAGGTGGCGGATCGTTTGAAGATTTGCTTCCTTTCTCAGATGAAAGCTTGGTGCGATTAGCGTCCTCATGCCAAACACCAATTGTCAGTGCTATTGGACACGAACAAGATGCTCCGCTTCTCGATCTCGTTGCAGACGTGCGCGCGTCAACTCCAACTGATGCCGCCAAGAAAGTTGTCCCTGATATCTCTGAAGAAATTTCTTTAATCAATAACTTGCGAGATAGAACTCGGCGTAAAATCCTCTCAATGCTTGACCTCGAAAATCAATTAATTGCAGGCCTTCTTCAACGTCCCGTCTTAAAAGACCCTCAAGTGCTCGTAAGCGCACGCCGCGAAGTAGTGCAAGCTTTGCGAGATAGGTCGCACCGAAGTGCAAGTAGCGCTGTTGCGATGGCTCGAGATGAATTACTTCACATGAGTGCGCGGGTGAGATCTCTCTCACCGCAAGCAACTTTGGATCGAGGCTACGCAGTTGTTCAACTCTTAGACGGGGCAATTGCACGCAATCCAAAAACCCTTCATGAGGGAGACAAACTTCGAATTCGCCTGGCTCTCGGAGATATAGGTGCGACTGTTAACCAATCGGGAGAGTAGATTTAGCCCATGGCCAACGATGCTAAGAAGCTTTCGTATGAAGCTGCTCGAGATGAACTCAGTGAAGTTGTCACCTCTCTTGAGGCCGGCGGCGCGACTCTAGAAGAGTCACTTAAATTGTGGGAACGCGGAGAAGAATTAGCAAAGATCTGCCAAGAGTGGCTAGATGGCGCTAAAGCAAAATTAGAAGCGATTAAGCCAAAGTCATGAGCCCAACATTTGGATATGAAGATTTACTTCCACTTGGAAAAGACGATACTAAATATCGCAGCCTTGGTAGCGCTGGAGTTACAACAGTAAAACATGGGGATAAAACTTTTCTAGAAGTTTCTGCCGAGGCAATTACAGCACTTTCAGAAACTGCCCTTCATGACATCAATCATTATCTGCGCAGTGCGCACTTGCAGCAACTAGCAAATATTTTGAAAGATCCAGAGAGTTCACCTAACGATCGATTCGTTGCTCTTGACCTTCTTAAAAACGCGAACATTGCTGCGGGCGGAATTTTGCCAATGTGCCAAGACACCGGTACTGCCATTGTTATGGGAAAAAAGGGACAGTCTGTTCTGACCTCTAGCAAAGATGAGCGCGCCATTGCTCAAGGAATCTATAACGCATACACAAAATTGAATTTACGGTATTCACAAATGGCTCCCATCACTATGTGGGAAGAGAAAAACACTGGCAATAACTTGCCTGCTCAAATTGAACTTTATGCTGATTCAGACCATCCAGATGAATACTCATTTTTATTTATCGCTAAAGGTGGAGGAAGTGCCAACAAATCTTTCCTTTATCAAGAAACCAAATCAGTCCTTAACCCAGATACCTTCTATGCATGGGTAGCTGACAAATTGCGCTCTATTGGCACAGCTGCTTGCCCGCCGTATCACTTAGCAATTGTTATCGGCGGTACCAGCGCAGAGCACAACGTGAAGACTGCAAAACTTGCCAGCACGAAGTATCTGGATTCATTGCCAACTTCAGGAGATCCCGCAACAGGACATGGGTTTAGAGATTTAGAAGTCGAAGAAGAAGTTCTTAAACTCACTCGTACTCTTGGAATCGGTGCACAATTCGGAGGAAAATATTTCTGCCACGATGTGCGCGTTATACGACTTCCACGCCATGGCGCTTCTGTCCCTATTTCCATAGCGATTTCATGCTCTGCAGATCGTCAAGCAAAAGCAAAGATTACAAAAGATGGCATTTTCATCGAAGACCTCGAGAGAGATCCTGCACATTTCTTGCCGGACACTACGGAAGCGCATCTCATTGAAACCGATGCAAATATGGTCAATATCGACCTCAATCAGGGAATGGAAAAAGTCTTAGAGCAACTGCGTAAGTGCCCTGTAAAAACCCGTCTTTCATTGACCGGAACACTTGTCGTAGCAAGAGATTTAGCCCATGCCCGCATTCGTACAGCGATGGAAGCTGGCGAACCAATGCCTTCATACTTACGCGATTATGCGGTGTATTACGCCGGTCCTGCGAAAACTCCTGAAGGTTATGCGTCGGGTTCATTTGGGCCAACAACTGCCGGCCGAATGGATTCATACGTTAATTATTTTCAATCACATGGTGGATCTATGGTGATGTTGGCAAAAGGAAATCGATCAAAGGCCGTCACAGATTCTTGCAAAGAATTCGGTGGCTTCTATCTTGGATCTATCGGTGGTCCTGCTGCACGACTTGCACAAGATTGCATCAAAAAAGTAGAAGTTCTTGATTTCGAAGAATTAGGTATGGAAGCAGTATGGAAAATCGATGTCGTTGATTTCCCAGCATTTGTCGTTGTTGACGATAAAGGCAACGACTTCTTTGCCGAAACTTTGCGCCCTATGACAATCGGCAAAGTTGGTTCGGTTTAATCTGTTTAGTAGTAGTGGCTTCGCTTAAACTTAGCGAGCGCATTGCACGGTGTCGAATATCGAAGGTCGATGTAATGAAGTCCCCACTCAATTTGGGTCATTGGGTTTGTGCGCCAATCGGTAGCGATTACTTCCATTTTGTCGGCGGGTAATGCTTGAGCGATTCCGTGTGCGCCCGAGAACTTATTGTGGGCCTTGTAATTCCAATGGCTTTCCCTTGTCCAAAGCGTTTGTAGGCACGTGAATTGGTAGGTATTCCAGCCATAGACATTTGACATCAGCTCTTTTGCTACAGACTTTGCACCCATTGGCGTGCGAGCCATTTCCACACTTTTGCTCACCAGCGAAACCATCGCCAACTCATTAGACGAAATGGGCTCATCAATGGCGGTCGGCTCGGTGGCTGGGGGGGCGCTAAAAAATTCGGATTGAGAAGTTTCGCTTGTGGTCACAGTAAGGTCGAAGGCATCGGCAACAGAGACATGGGTTGTGGCCGGAAATTCGAGACCGTAAGCACTGGGTTGGACGAATGCGATAAAGAGCAAGGCGACAACGCTGATCCAGGCAGAGGTCGTCCAGGTAAAGAGTCGACGCATTGACGTTGTCATTTGGAACCCCTTCCTTTAAAACCATCCACGTCCGATCCCTTGCGGAACGAACGGCGCTTGCCCACGCGTGAAAAGGAACCCAATTAAGGGTTGTAGTCACGGGGGAAGGGTTTAAGGGTGGCAAGAAGGGGTGGCGAGGGCAAATCCAAACACGCGTGGCGTGGAAATTCTAAGAAAGGGGCGCGCCTGTGGGTAAGTATAGATGCAGGTCAGCAAGGCGAAAGTCCGATTTGTCCGAAATGTTACTGTGACCTATTCAAAGGGCCAGTTCTGAGCCTTCTGACCCCTTGCCTGCCCCTAGTTAGGAGGCGGTCCCTCCAAGAGCTCAGTGACTAAAGCTGCAATCGCCGATCTCTCGCTTCGGGTCAAAGTGATGTGGGCAAAAAGTGGGTGGCCTTTGAGAGTTTCGACCACGGCCACAACTCCGTCATGGCGCCCAACCCGCAAGTTATCTCTCTGTGCAACATCGTGGGTCATGACCACGCGCGACCCTTGGCCAATTCGAGAAAGTACGGTGAGCAAAACTCCTCGTTCGAGGGATTGAGCTTCGTCAACAATGACATAGGAGTCGTGCAGTGAGCGTCCGCGGATATGTGTCAAAGGAAGAACTTCAATAAGTCCGCGTTCTAAGATTTCATCAATAACGGGTTGGCTCACCAGTGCACCCAAAGTGTCAAAAACTGCTTGAGCCCATGGCGACATTTTCTCGCCTTCGCTCCCGGGAAGATAGCCAAGCTCTTGTCCGCCCACGGGATAGAGGGGGCGAAAGATTACAACTTTTTTATGTTGTCGCCGCTCCATCACGGCTTCAAGTCCGGCGCACAAAGCGAGCGCACTCTTGCCAGTGCCGGCTCGTCCGCCCAGGGAAACAATCCCAATTTCTGGATCGAGCAAAATCTCAAGAGCAACGCGTTGCTCGGCGCTTCGACCATGTAATCCAAAGGCCGACCTATCCCCCCGTACAAGTGCCAAATTCTTTTCAGGTGTCACTCGTGCAAGCGCACTTCCCTTATCTGAATGCAGAACAACTCCGGTGTGACAAGGAAGAGTCCAGGCATCTTCATGGTCTGCTCTATCGGATGCATACAAATCATCAATCACATTGGACCCAACAGTAAGTTCGACCATTCCAGTCCACCCACTATTTGAAACTAACTCCGCACGATATTCCTCGGCCTCGATTCCCATTGACGATGCTTTAACTCGTAAAGGTAGGTCCTTACTTACTAATACAACATCTCGCCCATCGGCCATGAGGTTGCGTGCAATTGCCAATATTCGTGAATCATTTGTGCCATCTCGCAAAAAGCCATGAGGCAAGGAGGTGAGATCAGAGTGATTGAGTTCAACCGAAAGGGTGCCACCTTCAGGTGTAATAACAAGGGGCTGATCTAGCCGGCCATGAGAAACGCGTAAATCATCAAGCGCTCGAAGGGCAGCTCTTGAAAAGAAACCTAATTCGGGATGATCACGTTTGGTTTCTAATTCACCAATGACAACTATAGGAATAATGACTTCATGCTCAGCAAAGCGAAGGAGCGCACCAGGATCTGCCAGCAAGACGCTGGTATCAAGAACATACGTTTTCTTAGCGGTCTGAGCCGTCAAGCGCGGTTCTCTCATTCTTTGGAGTTGTATTCGTAGGGATGGAACATCTTCGCTTGGGAGTAGCGCTGATTGGCAAAATCTAGAACTCGAAGGGCAACTTCCTTAGCGACACGCGCTATCGATTTTTAGAATTCACTCACCTGCAACCTGGGAAAACCCCACTGCATTATCGATGCGAAAAGCGCCAAGGAAGTGTGGGAGTTGTACGAACTACGCCCCGAAACGACGATGACGCATCGAATATGAGCGCAATGCACGTAAGAAATCTACGCGCCTAAAGTCTGGCCAATACGCTTCGCAAAAATAAAACTCAGAGTGGGCGCTTTGCCACAAGAGAAAGCCAGATAGGCGTTGCTCGCCGGATGTGCGAATAACTAATTCAGGATCGGGTTGGCCCGCAGTGTAAAGAAAATTGGCAATCTCATCGGCAGTAAGTTTGGCGCTCGCGCTGGCGATGTCTAGTCCCTTATCACTTGCCGAGGATAGATAACTTTTTACGGCGTCCACAATTTCACGGCGTCCTCCGTACCCAATTGCAACATTGACCTCAATCCCCTTAACGCCTTTGGTAGCAACTTCAGTTTCAGAGAGCAAACTTTGAAGCTCTTCCGGAAGCAAATCTAAAGCGCCCATTGGTTTAATTCGCCATCGCTTTTTCCCTGCAAGAGTTTCTACGGTGCTACCAATGATTTCAAGGAGTGGCTTTAATTCCTCGTGGCTACGATTGAGATTTTCAGTTGACAGCAGCCACAGCGTTGCAACCTGCACTTGCGCTTCTTCGCACCATCCTAAAAACTCAACAATCTTTTCTGCTCCAGCTTTATGACCACGAGTTGAAGAATTGATTCCGACTCCATCAGGACTTTCTTGATCAGGATTTGCCTTTGCCCACCGCCGATTGCCATCCAAAATTACGCCCACATGATGAGGCGTTTGACTAAAATCAAGTGAACGAGCTAACCGTTCTTCATAAAGCGGGTAGAGAAGAGATTTTATAAAGCGTCGCAAACCCGATGTCAGAGTTCTAGGCATGATCTCAAGTAACTAGCGCTCAATTCTTATTACTTTTTTCCCACAACTCGGCGTTCGGCCACAAATGACGCTACTGGCAGGGTTCCGGCCAAAATGAAACCAATCATCTTTACCAAGGAATAGCGGGCCTTAATAGATAAATTCAGCGCAGCCAGAACGTAGAGCGGGTAGACAGGCATGCCATGCACCATTGGAATCCACGTCAATTTACTCACAAGATCTGGGGCATCAAAAAGATATTTGGCGGGCATATATACAAACCAGAGCAGCAAAGACATGACACCTGCTACCCAAGCCATAATTCGAAAACGCAGTATTGCTCCGTTCATTTATTCACCACTCTCATCGGATTGCGAATCTACTTTTGCACCTGGTTGAACTCTACTTCTAACCCAACGATTATAGAAAGGGAGGAAGACCACAATTGCTCCCATGAGCCACCAAATAACCACATAGGAAATGTGTTGCCAATAAAACCCAGGGACAGCAGTTCGGGGCTTAGGTGGATCAATTCTGGTTCCAGATAGTGGAACACCATCAAGACTTTCACTATCAGCGATGATGTAACCGTCATAAATTTCTTTATTAGTTTGATCTACAACAAGAGCGCTATCAAGTCTGGCTAAAACGCCTTGCTTTTTTTCTGCATAATTATCGCTTTGATGAGGCATCAAGATTCCCGTTACGGAAATGTCTTTTGGCGAATTTAAAAGGCTGGCCATTGGTGCAATACCTCGCGCAATTAAAATCACTCCACCAGATTTAGTATGGAGCAGACCTACTTCCCAAGTAGCACGACCACCTTGGGCATCTAATTGATTGGGCGCTTGGAAATTTTCTTCGTACCTTCCTTCAACGCTTACATATCGCAGCGCAGCTGAAGATGGTAACCCAATTCTTGGTTGTGTAACAGATTCTAATGAAACCAGAGCTGAGTCCACTGCAATAGTTTGACGAGATAGTTGCGCACGATCCCATTGCCACATTCCAAGACCCGCAAATGCTCCTGCAATTATTACTACGCCGCAGAGAGCTAAAAAGGTCTTGAGTTTATTCTGGAGCATCGTCCTTGCGTTTAGCTAGACGAGAATATCTGCGGTAGAAACTTCGAAGTAATACTGCAACCGCCACGACCAGAACAGATACCGTGAGCGATCCAGCAACTCCCATCTCAATGTTTTTGGACATGTATTCCCCTTTGTAGAGTCACAACTTTACTCTGCAACGGGGCTGCGCCTCACCTATAAAGATTCTGGCTTCACATGCGAGGCGCGGCTCCGCCATTTCTCTGAAAGAATCACCTTATGACCGACCTTTCTATGTCTGACCGATACGGCCAAAGGCCTGCCCGCTGGAAAGGCTTAGCAATAGGGCTTTTAATTGTCGGTGGAAGTTGGTTGACGTGGGCAGGTTTGCATCATTCAAAACCAGAAATTTCTACAACTCTTATATCTTTCGAATCAAAGAATCAGAGTTCAATTGATATTAGATACTCTGTAGATCGACGTAACTCTGGTGCAACAATTTCCTGCACATTAATTGCCCATGACATTGATAAAAATGTCGTGGGCGAGGTCGAGGATCTCCTTCTCCCAGGTAACGGCCATATAGAGCGGACAAGCGTGATTCCTACCCGTTCTCAAGCGGTAAATGCTGGCATCTCGCGCTGTCGCCTCACTTCCCCATAAACTTCCGACTTATGACTACCCAGACATGGCTCACGCAAGAAGCTGCTGACCGCTTGCGCGCAGAACTTGAGCTGCTCGAAAGTTCTGGGCGTAGTGAAATTATTAAAAAAATTGAAGTTGCTCGTTCTGAAGGTGACTTAAAAGAAAACGGCGGTTACCACGCAGCGCGCGAAGAGCAAGGAAAAATGGAAGCACGTATTCGCCAACTCAAACACATGCTTGAGCATGCGCACATTGGCGCACCACCAGCAGGTGAATCTGGGATTGTCGGACCAGGAATGGTAATCACTGTAGATATTGCAGGGGATGAAATGAAATTCCTACTGGGGTCGCGTGAAATTGCATCTGGTGATTTAGATGTTTACAGCGAAAAATCTCCACTTGGTTCTGCAGTCCTAGGTGCAAAAATCGGACAGACTGTTACTTACACAGCGCCTAACGGAAAAGAAATAAAAGTTGCCGTATTAGAAGCTGAGCAGTTCTAACAGATATTCGGCTTTAGAAGGTCTACTTCTTATTTGCGTTGTTATATTTACGAACGCTAAGAGGCACGAATATCAACAATATAATGACCATATAAATCAGGGACATTGTCAGCGGATGCTCACTAGGAAATGATCCTGCAGTCGCCCCAAATTGATTCTTTAGACCAAAGAGTTCACGGCAAGCTGCAACCATTGTTGAAACCGGGTTCCACTCTGCAAAATATTGAAGTGCCCGAGGCATGCCGGTTGTTGGAGCAAAAGCGTTGGATAAGAATGTGAGTGGGAAGGTAATGAGGAAACTCATGTTTTGAACGACGCGAGCATCGCGAGCAGAAAGTCCAGCAAAAATTCCTACCCAAGAAAGCGCATAACCGAAAGCCAAAAGAAATATAAATGCCAAGGAGATTTTCAAGATTCCTGATGTTGGACGCCATCCAACAATGAACCCAGCCACACCCATAACAAAGAGAACAACAATGTTTAAGAGACCATCACCTAATGTGCGACCAAAAACAAGTGCCGAACGTGAAATCGGGAGCGATCTAAAACGATCAATTAAGCCCTTTGTCATATCTTCAGCTAAGCCAGAAGCAGTTGCAGCTAGCGTGAAAGCAGTGGTCTGCACGAAAATTCCTGGCATTAAGAGTTGAACATAGCCGCCGGGTTGGCCGGTATTAATTGAACCACCAAATACATATCTGAAAAGAAGTACGAACATCACCGGTTGGATTGTTGAGAAAATCAAAACTTCAGGCACTCGAGCCAATTGTAAAAGTTGGCGCCGAGTAATGATGAGGGCATCCTTTAATGCGTTCACGATCTGCCGCCCTTCTCGCGATTTTTTTCTTTCTTTTCTTTTTTCTCTTTCTTTCCTCGTTTACCTTTTCCATTTGTTTCAAGCGCTGTGGCATCTTCAGCAACGTGACCAGTAAGCGACATAAATACATCATCAAGTGAAGGGCGCTTGAGGCCAACATCAAGTGGATGAATCCCCGCCTCATCAAGTGAGCGAAGTACTTCGACAAGGGCCGTTGAGCCAGTGGTTACCGGAGCGGATATACGGCGAAGTCCCTCATCTAATGAAGCATGTGCACCGCTTACGCGACCCACTATTTCAAGTGTTTGCGAAATATGCGCTTGGTCTACAACTATTTCTAAGCGCTCTCCGCCAACTTGGCGTTTGAGGGCATCTGAGGTTCCACGGGCAATAACTTTTCCATGATCAATCACGACGATGTCATCAGCTAATTGATCCGCTTCATCAAGATATTGAGTAGTAAGTAGAAGAGTTACTCCACCTTTAACAAGCTCTTCGATAACTCCCCACATTTCCTGACGGCCACGTGGATCTAGTCCTGTTGTCGGCTCATCCAGAAATAAAACTTTTGGTTGCACAATCAAGGAAGCTGCTAAATCAAGACGTCGACGCATACCGCCGGAATAAGTTTTGATTGGGCGTCGTGCACTTTCTGATAATGAAAATCTTTCTAATAACTCTTCAGCTCGCGCCATTGAAGCTTTCTTTCCTAAATGATAAAGGCGACCAAACATCACTAAGTTATCCCAGCCAGTTAACGTTTCATCGACTGCCGCATATTGCCCAGAAAGACCAATGATTTCGCGCACTTTCTCGGGATGTTTAATGACATCAATCCCTGCAACTGATGCGCTACCTGAATCTGGGGTGAGCAAAGTTGTAAGGATCCGAACAACAGTGGTTTTACCTGCACCATTGGGGCCAAGCACGCTCAGAACAGTGCCTTCTTCAACATCAAGACTGAGTCCATCTAGGGCCTTCACTTCGCCATTGCGATAAGTTTTGACCAGATTGTGCGCGATAATCGACTTCACGGAGTAAACTTACCCTTCTCGAACATTTAAACCAAAACTTCCCACGGTGGTCATAACAACTAAGAGATCTGAAAGGTACCAATTGTCCAGTCAGCCTGCATCCGGAGCCCCAGCTAAAGCACATTCACACCGCGAAATCATGGTCATCATGAGTGGTCTTATGACGGGAATGCTCCTAGCAGCTCTCGACCAAACTATTGTCTCTACTGCTCTCAAGACAATCGTTATCGATTTGCATGGACTCAAGGAATACACCTGGGTTGTGACGGCATACCTATTAACTTCAACAGCATCAACTCCACTGTACGGAAAGATTTCAGATTTATATGGACGACGAATTGTTTTTCAATTCGCGATTGTTACTTTTCTCATTGGTTCTTTCCTTGCAGGTGTTTCGCAAAATATGTCACAACTTATTGCTACTCGCGCCCTCCAAGGACTTGGCGCCGGTGGCCTGATGGCTCTGACTTTCGTGATTATTGGTGACATCGTCCCACCTCGCGAACGCGGTCGTTATCAAGGATATTTCGGTGCCGTCTGGGGATTGTCTTCCGTTGCTGGGCCATTGCTTGGTGGTTTCTTTTCAGATCATCACCACATCCTCGGCATCACGGGATGGCGCTGGATTTTCTACATTAACTTGCCATTTGGTATCGCTGCCCTTGCAATCACTTCCGCTGTTTTACACATTCCAAAAGTAAAGCGTGAACATTCCATCGATTATTTAGGTGCACTACTTCTTATTACTGGAGTTACTTCAGTGTTGATGGCCATGGCTGTTTATGGACCACAAGACGGCTGGCTTGATTCGCGCACTATTACTTACTTTATTGTGGGAATCATCATCTCGATTGGATTTGTATATTGGGAAGGTAAAGCAAAGGAACCAATTTTGCCTATGCGCCTTTTCAAGAATCACACATTTTCGATTACTTCAGCACTTGGTGCCGTAATCGGCGCTGGCATGTTTGGTGCAATCGTTATGTTGCCTCTCTACCTTCAAATCGTAAAAGGTAATACGGCAACACAAGCCGGTCTTAAATTAATTCCGCTGATGCTTGGCATCGTTTCAACATCTATTTTCAGTGGTAAGCAGATAACCAAAACTGGCAAGTACAAGATGTTCCCAGTTATTGGCACCGCGATTATGACTATTGGAATTCTGTTAATGGTCACGCTTAATCGTGAAACTCCCTTCTGGCAGCTCTCGATTTATTCGATCATTGTTGGTGCAGGTCTTGGTTTATCAATGCAGACCATTGTTATCGCACTTCAAAACTCGGTTGACTTTAAAGATATGGGCGTTGCTACAAGTTCTAATACTTTCTTCCGCTCCCTAGGTAGCGTTTTCGGAACTGCAATTTTCGGCGCCGTTCTCAACAATCGACTTGCTCATTACATGACGAGCGGATTTACAACTCTTGGTACTCAAGATCCAGCAGCTGTTCGTGGTCTAGACCTAAGCACACAGGGCGTAACAGCCATTGTTGCTTCACCGCAAAATTTCAGCGCTGTAGTTCATAACACGGCAATGGATGCTTACGTCAACGCCTTCCATATTGTCTTTTTGACGGCTGCACCAGTGACAGCTCTTGGATTCATTTTGGCTCTCTCACTTCGCGAGGTCCCGTTGCGTACTTCCCATGACTACGCAGCAGCTCGTGATGAAGCAGCTGGCGAGGCAATTGGTTGATTTCCACACGACTTCTTGCGGGGTTACCGCGCGAAGTTAAAGTTCTTGTATCTGCATCATTTTTCGTTGCGCTCGGATTCGGCATCATCATTCCGGCGATGCCACTATTTGCTAAATCTTTTGGCGTAAATAACTCTGCAGTTGGACTCATCGTTTCAATGTTTGCCATTGCTCGGTTCTCATCAGGATTGATTTCAGGGAAGTTTGTTGACTTATTTGGTGAACGTATAGTTTTCGCCATCGGAATCACGATGGTTTCTGTATCGGCACTGCTTTGCGCTCTTGCTCAAAGTTATGCTCAACTATTGCTCTTTCGCACAGCAGGCGGCCTTGGCTCGTCGATGTTCTCTGTTGCGGCAGGTTCAATCATTATGCGCTCTGTTAGCGATGAACAGAGAGGCAGAGCGCAATCCATCTACAACGGTTCATTCTTAGTTGGCGGTATTACAGGCCCTGCAGTCGGAGGTCTTATTAGCGCCGTTTCACTTCGTGCACCATTCTTTATTTATTCAGCAACTCTTCTATGTTCTGGAACCATCGGATTCTTTTTTCTCACAACTGGGCGCTCGCGCACCAAAAAAGTTGAAGCAGATAGTGACGCTATGAGAATCCCTGAAGCTATAAAGCTCCGCCCTTACCAAATTGCACTCATACTTTCTTTCGTAACAAACTGGGTTTTGTTTGGTCTTCGCACGTCCATATTGCCTCTATTTGTTACCGAAGATCTTCATTCAACAACAACTGTTGTCGGAATCGGTTTTACAATTGCCGCGCTGCTACAAGGTTTGCTGCTTCTCCCAGCTGGAAATCTCTCTGACAGGAAGGGCCGTCCGGCTTCACTCAAAATCGGAACCACTGTTGTATTAGCTGGCACCTTGCTTCTGACCTTTGCTGTGCACCCCTGGATGTATTTAGTATCGATGGGCGTTGTTGGATTAGGTGGTGCGTTTCTTTCAACAGCCCCGGCAAACATTGTTGCCGATGTTATTCGCGGAAAAAGTGGGCAAGTTATTGCACTCTGGCAAATGGCAGGGGATGCCGGCATGATTGTTGGACCAATCACCGTAGGCATTTTGGCTGACTTATTTTCATTCCGCATGGCATTTCTTGTAACGGCGATAGTCTTTTCTATCGCCGTATTCGCCGCTTTCACACTAGGTGAGACTCGTAAGTCTCACCTCAATAAAGCTTCTTAGTCGCTACTGCGCAAGATAGAAATCAGGCGCAAAACCTCTAAATAAAGCCAAACAAGTGTGACCATCAATCCAAATGCTGCACGCCAAGATTCTTGCTCAGGTGCACCTGTGTTAATGCCTTTTTGGATTTGATCAAAATCAAGGATGAGGAAAAAGCTTGCAAGTGCTACTCCGCCAACAGCAAGCAAGAGACCCAAACCACTTACTCCGTAAAGTCCCATGCCCTTACCTACGCCGGCAAAGGAAGCAATCATGCTAACTAATCCGAGAACTAAATAACCAATCATTGCGCCCATCATGACGCGAGTGAATTTTGGAGTTACTCGGATCTTCCCACTGCGGTATGCAAAGAGAACTCCAACGAATGCTGCAAGAGTTGCAAGAACTGCTTGGCTAACAATTCCTGGGTATGCGCCTTCGTAATAGTGGCTCAAAGTTCCAAGTGCTAAACCTTCAAAACCTGCATATGTAATCATTAACGCTGGACGAACTGTTTTGCTAAAACTATTGACCATGGCAAGGACAAAACCACCAAGGAATCCGATCATCAAAAATGCGGGACCAAGATTCAGTGTCCACGCAGCGCCACCCACTACAACGAGAACACCAAAAAGAATTCCCGTACGAGTAACAACATCATCAATAGTCATACGACCAGTGCGAAGTGAAGACGCTGATGGTGCGCTATAGAGATCTTCTAGTCTTTGTGGTGAATCAGCAGGCGCCTCGTGTTGGATTGTTGCTCCTGGGTTCATTGATGCAAAACCGCGTTGATTAAAAGCTCTTCCCAATACAGGGTTTGAACTTTGCATGTGGTCATCTCTCCTTTAATCGACGATAGAACTTCTATCGCTAGTAGAACAATCCTAAGGCAGAGATTCTTCCCAGATCTAAAATAATGGCCATCTCTCGAGCGCAATCGCTTAGAAATTACCTAGAATTCACATAATGATCTACGGGCCCGAGTGGTAGTCCACCCTAGGTATTTTGCTACTACGTGTTACCCCTAAGACCGACTGACAGTGAAAGTTGCTGATGAGGCTGTCGTAGTTTCGACAGTGAGGAGAATTCGGGAGTTAGGAATCACCACTGAATCTCCCGCAACGAAATGGGGGTCGTTAGGAAGTGAATTTACTGTCGTGCTTGTACGTTTCAACAAAGCCATCCCAAGAGTGTTACTCCAACCTGGCTTAAGTGGCCAGGCAGCATCATTTCCAACCATCCGAATCTCAATAGAAGGTAGTGCATGCGAATCTGATCTGAATGAATTCCTGAAGCACTCGTTTGAGAAAGCAGATCGAAACTCGAGGTAAGCAACTCCTAAATCAGTGTTAATAGTAAAAAGAGTATTGGTCACACCTGGCCTAAAATCTTGCAATGTAAAAGTACCTAATTCAGTAATAGGT
>Ga0209829_10000529_pt1 | contig 34046 bp, 29 predicted proteins | sample C_140205_EF_Meta_FD_187311 | JGI IMG/M metagenome (GOLD analysis project Ga0209829, IMG submission 187311) | Freshwater microbial communities from Lake Croche, Canada to study carbon cycling - C_140205_EF_MetaG (SPAdes) (version 2) | ecosystem: Environmental > Aquatic > Freshwater > Lake... | reverse complement strand
ATGGCGGCTCGTACAAAACCATTAAAAGTAGTGGCTCCTATGGCAACCTTAGCAACAACCAGCATCAGCCAATTTGATTTACCGCCTGCTAAATCTGGTGTAAAATTAATTGATCCAGAAAATATGGATGCCCTTGTGAAATTATTAAAAGAAGAAGCAAAAGTTATTTAACCCATTACAATTTTATTTTATGGTACTTGTTTATATAGATCAAGCCGATCAACAAATTAAAAAAGCCTCTTTAGAAGCCTTATCTTATGGTGCAGCCCTTGCAAAACAATTAGGTTGCCAAGCGGAAGCATTAGTTTTTGGAACTATCAAAGACAACCTTGCCGATTTAGGAAAAAATGGAGCACAAAAAGTACATCAATTAAAAAATGAAACTTTAAACTCCTTGGATGTTAAAGTCCACTCCTCTTTAATAGCTACTGCAGCCAAGAACCTAAATGCAACGGTGGTAGTTTTTGCGCACAATATCAACGGAAGAGCCATAGCGCCTGCAGTTGCCGTTAAATTAAATGCCGGGATTGTAACAGGTGCTTGTAGTTTACCCAATACTGAAAATGGATTTGCAGTAAAGAAGACTGTTTTTTCTGGTAAAGCATTTGCCAATATTAATATTCAAACACCCATTAAAGTCATTTCCATCAATCAAAATAGTTTTGGCTTTGTAGAATACAATAGCACAGCAAGTATTGAAGACATCAATTTAGTCGTGCCACCTGCTTCAATTAAAATTACCAAAGTAGAAAAAATTGAGGGTGAAATTCCTTTAACGGAAGCCAACTTAGTAGTGAGTGGAGGCCGTGGTTTAAAAGGACCAGAAAACTGGGGAATGCTTTTAGACCTTGCGAAGGCTTTGGGTGCAGCTACTGCCTGTAGTCGTCCAGTTTCAGATGCAGATTGGCGCCCACATCACGAACACGTTGGACAAACTGGAATTCAAATTGCACCTAATTTATACATTGCTATTGGTATTTCTGGAGCGATCCAACACTTAGCAGGTGTCAACAGAAGTAAAACCATTGTAGTCATCAATAAAGATGCAGAAGCTCCGTTTTTTAAAGCTGCAGATTATGGTGTCGTAGGCGATGCATTTGAAATAGTACCTAAATTAACTGCAGCAGTATTAAAAGCAAAAGCGGCCAATTAAATACTACTTAATAGCTATTTCCTTATTTATTAGAGCGATCTAATTTGTCCACCATCCACGGGTAAATTAATGCCATTGATAAAATTGGCTTCTTCGCTACATAAAAAACAAACAGCGGCCGCTAATTCTTTGGGCTCCCCTAACCTTTTTACAGGAATACTATTTTCAACCCCTTTGGTAATTTCTTCTTTTGTTACCCCTGCTTTTGTGGCTCTATTTGTAAACAAGTAACTTAATCTTTCGGTATTGGTAAAGCCTGGCAATACATTGTTAACGGTAATGCCCATGGGCCCTAACTCTCTAGATAAAGTTTTTGCCCAATTGGCCATCCCTGCTCTAATAGTATTGGAAATACCTAAATCATCAATCGGTTCTTTAATAGAAACAGAAAGCAGATTAATGATTCTTCCGAATTTAGCCTCGCGCATACCAGGCAATAAAAGCTGAACCAATTGATGCGCATGCAATAAATGAGATTCAAAAGATGCTTTTAAATCCTCTATACTAGTTTCATACAATAAACCCGCCGCAGGACCACCTGTATTATTAATTAGTATATGAACCGTTTTAATTTTTTCTATAAATTCCTGGAAAGTTTTTTTTGACACAATTAAATTTGCTGTATCAATAATTAAATAGCTATGCTCCTGTTGCAAGGGTGTAGGCAAAGCATTAACTATATTTTTTAATTTCTCTTCCGTTCTTGCAAATACAATGACCGTAGCTCCTGCAGCAGCTAATGCATGGGCACAGGCGGCTCCAAGACCTTGTGAGGCCCCACCTACTAATGCGATTTTATTTTGTAAAGGATACATCTATTTTATTTTAAATTACTGTGCACTCAATTTTGCATAATCTTCTCTAACAGGATTGAATACATCAATAATATTACAATCAGTAATACTTGTTCCTGAATGTATTGCATTGGAGGGGATAATAAATACAGAACCAGCAGCTAATAAATACGGCGTCCCATTCACTGTTAATTCAAAATCACCGCTTACAATATGGGTGACTTGCTCATGCACATGTTGATGCGCAGGTAAAGTATGTCCGGCTTTTGAATGGACAAAGGACCAGGTCATGGAATTACTGTGAATTAATTTTGAATCAAAGCCAGGACATAAAGTAACGGGCTTGATTTCAGACAAAAGAATTGGTTGCATAGGTTCTGTTTATGATACACAATTTAATACTTCTGCTAAAAAATAGGCCTTAAAAGATTTATATTTTTAATTAACTTTGAAGGGCCAAACAGTATATGAAAAAAATTGAATTAGAAATAGTAGCCTTATCTCATAGCATCACCCAATCTAACTCCTACGCGGTTATTTTAGGAGAAGTGAATGGTTTACGTCGACTTCCTATTGTGATTGGTGGTTTTGAAGCACAAGCCATTGCCGTTGCTTTAGAAAACATGCATCCTTCTCGACCTTTGACACACGATTTAATGAAAAATTTTATGACTGCATTTGATATTCAATTGCAAGAAGTATATATATGTGACTTACAAGAAGGCATTTTTTATTCAAAACTAGTTTGCTTTACCGCCAATGATACCATTGAAATTGATAGCAGAACAAGTGATGCACTTGCCTTAGCCGTTCGTTTTGGTTGCCCTATTTACGTATATGATAACATTCTAGAACAAGCAGGCTTGGCCAATGAAAATGCCGAAAAAGTAATTGCCCCTACGACCATTGCCAGCACCCCTAGCAACAACGATTTATCAAGCTTGTCTTTGATTGAATTAAATAAATTACTGCAAGAGGTCTTAGAACAAGAAGATTATATCCGCGCTATTGATATTCGAGATGAAATCAATAAAAAAAATGCGCAAAAGAAATCCTAAAGAATGATTCAATTTCCCAATTGTAAAATTAATTTAGGCTTATCTATCTTAGAAAAAAGAACAGATGGATTTCATGCATTAGAAACTGTTTTTTATCCTATTGCATTAAATGACCTGCTTGAAATAACTGCTATAAGCGGTAATCAAAATGAATTAGTTGAATTTACTAGCTCTGGAAACCCAATACCAGGTGATGTTTCAGGCAACTTATGCGTCAAAGCTTATCATTTATTAAAAGCAGATTTTCCTCAACTCCCTGCCGTCAAAATTCATTTGCATAAAAAAATTCCTATAGGGGCTGGACTAGGTGGCGGATCTAGTGATGGTGCTAAAGCACTTTCTATTTTGAATGATTTATTTGAATTAAAATTAACAAAAGAAAAATTAATTCACTATGCTGCTCAATTAGGAAGTGATTGCCCTTTTTTTGTTTTAAATGAAGCCTGTCATGCCACCGGAAGAGGTGAAATTATGCAACCCATTCCCATCCACTTATCCAATTATACAATTGCGCTCCTTCATCCAGGTATCCCTATATCAACAGGCTGGGCTTTTCATCAAATAACACCCGCTATAAAAGAAAAAAATATAGCATCTATCATTCAACAACCTATCACTACTTGGAAAAATGAATTAATCAACGATTTTGAAATTCCAGTTTTTAAAGCACATCCCTCCTTGTCTCTTATTAAAAATTATTTATATGATAAGGGGGCTATTTATGCCAGTTTGAGCGGTTCTGGCAGTTCTATTTTTGGCCTATTGCCCAAAGGAACAATATTAAATCCATCACCCGCTTTTGACAAATTAAAAATGGATATCATTTGATTTATTTCAAAATTTATAAAGGCTAACGTTTGTTATTTGATATTGTTTAAATTTTTATTGATTTTATTGAAAATGTTCAAATGGTTAGTAAATTTATTGCGATTTTGCTATAAAAAATCCTGTTTTTTTCGTAATTTTCCACAGATCACACCCTTCTTAGAATATCCTATAAATAACTGGTTGTAAATGACGAAAACTGAAAACTTAGGATTGTACAATCCTGCTTATGAACACGACGCTTGCGGTATTGGATTTGTTGCCAATATCAAAGGAGTAAAATCGCACCAAAACGTAATTGACGGTCTCACTATTTTAGAAAATATGGAACACCGTGGCGCTTGTGGCTGTGAAATAAATACGGGCGATGGTGCTGGTATTATGATTCAAATTCCACATGAATTTTTCTTTGACGAATTATTACATAAAGGCATTCACCTACCCGATTTAAATGAATATGGTGTGGGATTTATTTTCTTCCCTTCAGACAAATCCATGCTAGCAGAGTGTAAAGAAATTTTTGCACGTGCTGCAGAAAAATTAGGCATTGAAATTATTGGCTATAGAGAAGTGCCTGTTATTAAAGATACCATTGGCCCAACTGCTTTATCTGTAGAGCCTATTATGGAACAAGTTTTTCTAAAAAAACCTGACCATATTACTGATCCTGAGGAATTTGAAAGAAAACTATTTGTATTAAAAAATTACGCTTCTCATACCATTAATAATTCTATCAAAAAAGAAGCGATTGGTTTTTACATGTCTTCTCTTTCCCAAAGAGTGATTGTATACAAAGGTCAATTAACCAGTCATCAAGTTCGTGAATATTTCCCCGACTTAAGTGATAAAAGAGTGGTCTCTGCTTTTGGATTGATCCACTCTCGCTTTGCGACTAATACTTTTCCTTCTTGGAAATTAGCCCAGCCGTTTAGATACATTGCACACAATGGAGAAATTAATACTTTACAAGGAAATTTAAATTGGTTAAGATCCAATGAAAATGGATTTTTATCACCTTTCTTTAGTAAAGAAGAAATTGATATGATTTTACCTGTAGTTACTTCAGGACAATCCGACTCCGCATGCTTGGACAATTTGATTGAACTACTTACTTTATCGGGTCGTTCCTTACCCCATGTTATGATGATGCTGATACCTGAAGCATGGGATGGCAATGAGTTAATGGATCCAGTTAAAAAGGCTTTCTATGAATTTCATGCAGCTTTTATGGAACCTTGGGATGGTCCCGCTTCTATTTCTTTTACAGATGGAAAAATTATTGGCGCCACTTTAGATAGAAATGGCTTAAGACCTTCACGCTATTGCGTTACCAATGATGATAGAGTTATTATGGCTTCTGAAACCGGCGCTTTACCTATAGATCCTGCAACCATTATTGAAAAAGGTCGTTTGCAACCTGGCAAAATGTTTGTAGTGGATATGGAAGCTGGTAAAATTATTAGCGATACCGATTTAAAACAAAAAATTTGTGCTCAACAACCTTATGGCGATTGGTTGAATAAATATAAAATTCGTTTAGAAGAATTACCAGAACCAAGAATACAATTTACTCATTTAGAACACGATCAAATATTTAAATACCAAAAGGCATTTGGTTATACCAAAGAAGATATTGAAAATATCATTACCCCAATGGCCTTAGATGGTAAAGAGCCTATTGGTTCCATGGGAACCGATACGCCTTTGGCCGTATTGAGTGATCAACCTCAACATATTACTAGTTATTTTAAGCAATTGTTTGCTCAAGTGACCAATCCACCTATTGATCCTATCAGAGAAAGAATGGTGATGTCCTTAGCTACTTTTGTTGGTAGTCAAGGTAACTTATTAGTGGAAGATCCGATGGCGAGTCATTGCTTGGCATTAAAACATCCTATTTTAAATAACCACGAATTAGAAAAAATTAGAAGTATAGACACAGGTGTGTTTCAAGCCAAAACCTTACAATGTTATTTTAGAGCCGATGGAAAAGAAGGTTCTTTAAAAAGAGGATTGGATCGATTGGGGCGTTATGCGGTAGATGCAGTGGAAGATGGATTTGAAGTAATTGTTTTAACCGATCGTTCTATAGATTCCGAACATGCTGCTATTCCAACCTTGTTGGCTTGTGCTAGTGTCCATCATCATTTAATCAGAAAAGGATTAAGAGGTAAAGTGGGTATCATTGTGGAAGCGGGCGATGTTTGGGAAGTACATCATTATGCCTGCTTAATTGGTTTTGGCGCAACAGCTATTAACCCCTACATGGCTTTGTCTACCATTCGTGATATGAAAATTGAAGAGAAAATTAAGACCGATTACGATGCTGAAAAATTAAAGAAGAATTATATCAAAGCAGTCAATGAAGGATTGTATAAAGTGTTTTCAAAAATGGGTATCTCCACTTTACAATCTTATCAAGGTGCTCAAATATTTGAAATTATTGGAATCAATAAAGAAGTAGTTAGCCGACACTTTACAGGTGCTATTTCTCGTATAAATGGAATGGGCTTAGATGAAATTGCCAAAGAAATTTTAGCTAAACACGATTTAGCTTTTGCTAAAAAATCTTCCCCTGTAGATCGATTAACCGAAGGAGGTGTATATCAATGGAAACGTCGTGGAGAATTTCATTTATTTAATCCGCAAACCATTCACTTGCTACAACATTCTACTAAAGCGAATGATTATGCAAGTTTTAAAAAATATTCCAAGTTAGTAAACGATCAAACCGAAAAAGCTTGTACCATAAGAAGCTTATTTGATTTCAAACCAACGCGCCCTTCTATTTCTATTGAAGAAGTAGAACCAGCAGCTGCCATCTATCGACGTTTTGCTACAGGAGCCATGTCTTTCGGATCTATTTCTTGGGAAGCACATACTACATTAGCTATTGCCATGAACCGTTTAGGTGGAAAAAGTAATACTGGAGAAGGCGGAGAAGATGAAATACGTTATACTAAATTACCCAATGGAGATTCTATGCGCAGCGCTATTAAACAAGTTGCTAGTGCAAGATTTGGTGTAACTAGTTACTATTTATCTGAAGCAGATGAATTACAAATAAAAATGGCGCAAGGTGCAAAACCAGGCGAAGGCGGACAATTACCTGGCGATAAAGTGGATGATTGGATTGGGAAAACAAGACATGCTACTCCAGGGGTTGGATTAATTTCTCCTCCACCGCATCACGATATTTATTCCATTGAAGATTTATCACAACTCATATTTGATTTAAAAAATGCGAATCGTGCTGCAAGAATTAATGTAAAATTAGTTTCTAAAGCAGGGGTTGGTACAATTGCCGCAGGGGTTACCAAAGCAAAAGCAGATGTAGTATTAATAGCAGGTTTTGATGGAGGTACAGGTGCTTCCCCATTAAGCTCTATCAAACATGCAGGCTTACCATGGGAATTAGGATTGGCAGAAACACATCAAACTTTAGTAAAAAATAAATTACGCAGTCGTGTGGTAGTGCAAGCTGATGGTCAAATGAAAACAGGTCGCGATATTGCCATAGCAACTTTATTAGGCGCTGAAGAATGGGGTGTTGCTACTGCAGCTTTAATAGTGGAAGGTTGTATCATGATGCGTAAGTGTCATATGAATACATGCCCTGTTGGAGTAGCTACTCAAGATCCTGAATTACGCAAACGTTTTACGGGAGATCCCGATCATGTAGTTCACTTTTTCGAATTTATTACTCAAGAGCTTCGTGAAATAATGGCCGAACTTGGTTATAGAACAATTAATGAAATGGTGGGTCAAGTAGATGCCTTAACCATGCGTGAAAATATTACGCATTGGAAATACAAGAATTTAGATTTAAGTGAGGTTTTATATAAAGAACCGGCCGAACCAGGTGTGGGATTGTACCAAACAGAAACACAGGATCATTTAATGAGCGATGTGTTGGATTGGAAATTATTGGCTGCTGCTAAACCTGCTATTGATAGCCAACAAAAGGTAAGTGCTCAATTTGAAATAAAAAATACCGACCGTACTACCGGAACAATTGTTTCCAACGAAATCACTAAAGTATATAAAGCGGAAGGCTTACCAGAAGATACCCTGCATTTTAAATTTAATGGAACTGCGGGCCAAAGCTTTGGCGCTTTCAATACCAAAGGCGTTACATTAGAATTAGAAGGCGATGCCAATGATTATTTTGGTAAAGGATTAAGTGGCGCCCAATTAATAGTGTATCCTGATAAAAATGCAAGCTTCGTACCTGAAGAGAATATCATCATTGGCAACGTTGCATTTTATGGTGCTACCAGTGGTAAGGCATTTATAAGAGGTAAAGCTGGTGAAAGATTTGCCGTTAGAAATTCTGGAGCTACCGTGGTGGTGGAAGGTATTGGAGATCATGGTTGCGAATACATGACAGGTGGCATCGCTGTTATATTAGGAGCAACGGGTAGAAACTTCGCAGCAGGTATGAGTGGTGGCATTGCCTATGTATACGATGTACAAAATAATTTTGAATTGATGTGTAATAAAGAAATGGTTGAATTAGAATCAACTGACAAGGAGGACCAATTATTATTACAAAATTTAATTCAACAACATTTTGATAAAACAGGTAGTGCCGTAGCTAAATTTATTTTAGCCGATTTTGAAAATCAATTGAAACATATTGTTAAAGTATTCCCAAGCGATTACAAAAAGGCATTACAAAAACAAAAAGCAAAATTAACTGCAGCTAAATAATTTATAATTAATTTTTTTTGAATATTAACTATGGGCAAACCAACTGGATTTAAAGAATTTACGAGAGAACTTCCTTCCAAATTACCGGTGAAGGATAGGAAAAAGAACTATAAAGAGTTTGTCTCTTTATTGCCTGAACAAAAATTGAATGAACAATCGGCGCGTTGCATGAATTGTGGTGTACCCTTTTGCCATAGCGGCTGTCCCTTAGGCAATATTATTCCAGAATTCAATGATGCAGTGTATCGCAAAGAATGGAAAGACGCTTACGAAATTTTAATTTCAACTAATAATTTTCCCGAATTTACCGGAAGAATTTGTCCAGCCCCATGTGAAAGCGCCTGTGTATTAGGCATTAATCAACCAGCCGTCACCATTGAGGAAATTGAAAAACATATTATTGAAATAGCCTTTGAAAAAGGCTTTGTAACACCGCGTAAACCCAATGTAAGAACGGGTAAGAAAGTTGCCGTGATAGGATCTGGACCTGCAGGCTTAGCCACTGCTGCTCAATTAAATTATGCAGGTCACGAGGTAACGGTTTATGAAAGAGATTCCCAACCAGGTGGTTTATTACGCTTTGGTATTCCCGATTTTAAACTAGAAAAAACAGTAGTAGAACGTCGCATTAAGGTGTTAGAAGAAGAAGGGGTTAAATTTATATGCAATGCTTATGTGGGTGTTAATATAAGAGTCAATGACATTATGCGCGACTATCATGCAGTAGTGTTAGCAGGTGGATCTACCATTCCAAGAGATTTGAATATCCCAGGACGAGATTTAAAAGGGGTTCATTATGCGATGGAATTTTTAAAACAACAAAATAAAAGAGTTAGTGAAATTGCTATAGAGGAAGCCGAAATCATGGCCACCAAAAAGAATGTAGTGGTCATTGGTGGTGGAGATACTGGAAGTGATTGTGTTGGAACTTCTAATAGACATTTAGCAAAATCAGTGACTCAATTTGAATTATTACCTAAGCCTCCAGAAAGCAGAGCCAATTATATGCCTTGGCCCACCTACCCTATGTTATTAAAAACAACCACTTCACATGAAGAAGGGGCAGAAAGAATTTGGGGCGTTGCCACAAAAGCATTTATTGGTGATGAAAAAGGAAATTTAAAAGCTTTACAAATAGTTGACTTGGAATGGACCAACGCCAACGACGGACGACCAAGTAAGTTTACCGAAAAAGCCGGTAGCGAAAAAGAAATTCCTTGTGAACTAGTATTATTAGCAATGGGATTCTTACATGCTGAGCCCACTGGCCTTTTAGATGAACTAGGCGTTGAATTAGATGAGCGCGGAAATGTAAAAGCTACAGAACAAGCTTATCAAACCAATATTGCCAAAGTTTTTACAGCTGGCGATATGCGCCGAGGTCAATCTCTCGTCGTTTGGGCCATTAGCGAAGGTCGAGAATGTGCTCGTAAAGTAGATATCTATTTAACAGGTTCTTCTTTATTAGAATCCAAGGACAGTAGTTTATTTTTTAAGCAGGGTTAATCCAAATAATTGCCCGAAACATCCTCCTTCTTAAATAATTAATCATAATTATTTAAGTTTTTTTCCACACCCGTTATTTTAATTGAATTACGCTTAAGCGCTAATAATCAATGATTATAGGGCTTTTAGGCTATAAATTCTTTTTTCACAACATATTATATTTAATTATATGTTTATATTGAATGTGTATATTTATAATAATTGTGTACTTTTATCCAATAAACATCATATTTAATTATTTAATAATACTAAACAGTAAATTCATGAAAAATCAAGTAGTACAAAAATTTGCTCCCTTTATTCTTTTGCTAATTGTAGCCGTTCTAGCTTTGTTTGTCCCTCAGCTACCAAGCTTTCAGGGAGATGCTACCACCTATAGTGGAGCAGACATATCTTGGATTTTAGTAGCTACAGCACTTGTCTTTATTATGACCCCAGGGCTAGCCTTCTTCTATGGTGGCATGGTGCATCGCAAAAATATTATCTCTACTATGATCAAGAGTATTGTATCCGCTGGTATCGTATCCGTAATCTGGATCAGCTTTGGATATAGCTTAAGCTTTGGTGAAAGCATCAACGGCATTATTGGCAATCCAATGACTCATTTATTTTTTAAAGGTGTTGTTAATGGCGCGCCCACTTTACAAGGTGGTACAGCCATGACCATTCCCTTATTACTATTTGCACTTTTCCAATTAATGTTTGCGATTATCACACCGGGTCTTGTTGTAGGTGCGGTTGCTGAACGTATTAAATTTACTTCTTACATTTTATTCATTGTATTATTTATCATTCTAGTATATGCACCATTGGCTCATTGGTCTTGGCATCCAAATGGATTTTTATTAAAAATGGGCGCACTCGATTTTGCGGGTGGAACAGTAGTGCATATTAGCGCAGGATGTGCCGCATTAGCCGGAGCCATTGTTTTAAAATCTCGTCGTTCTAAATTGGAACAACAAGAAATCCCTCCAGCGAATATCCCTTATGTATTAATTGGTACCGGTTTACTTTGGTTTGGTTGGTTTGGCTTTAATGCAGGTTCTGCATTAGGAGCTAATGCTTTAGCGATTAATGCTTTTGCTACTACTAATACCGCTGCCGCTTCTGCTGGTTTAGCCTGGATGTTTTTTGATGTTTTAAAAGGAAGAAAACCTTCTGTACTTGGATTTTGTATAGGTGCGGTAGTGGGATTAGTAGCCATTACTCCTGCTGCAGGTTTTGTAGGCATCCCTCAAAGTATTTTTATAGGAATGATTGCTGCGATTATTTCTAATGTAGCAAGTCATGTATTTAAATTGTCTAGAGTAGATGATACCTTGGATGTATTCCCTTGTCATGGAATAGGTGGCATGGTGGGTATGTTAATGACAGGAATTTTTGCTTCTAAAGCTGTCAATCCAGCTGGTGCTGATGGTTTATTTTACGGCAACCCTGCCTTTTTCTTCATACAACTAAAAGCTATGTTGATTGTAGTATTTTATAGCTTCACCGCATCTTACTTAATCTTTAAGTTCATTAGCATTATCATGCCTTTAAGAGTAACCGAAGAAGATGAAGAATTGGGATTAGATGCTACACAACATGATGAAAAGTATGGCAGAAACCCTTTAAAAGCATAATAATTTAAAGTTCTTAGCACATTATATAGTTTCCTTAAGGCCCGAATGAAATTTCGGGCCTTTTTTATTATATTAGTGCAACATGAAACCATTCTTAAAAGCAATACAATTTCTCTACTGCTTATATGTAGTATTGATATTTGCATTGCTGACCATTTTAGCTGCTATCTCCTTAGTTTTCTTATTGCCTTTCGGGAGAAAAAAATTAGGTAATCGTATTTATTTCGTTTGCAGATACTGGTCAAAAATTTTATACTTTTTTATTGGTTTTCGCCATGAAGAAATTTATGAAGCCACTCATGAATTTAATCGTCCGCATATATTTGTAGGTAACCATAATTCCTATATGGATATTCCTCCCGTTGTTCAATTAAAACATCAACCCATTCGAGCACTAGGGAAATTTGAATCTTCAAAAATTCCCATATTTGGTTGGGTATATCGAGCCGCTGTTATTATGGTAGACCGGAGTAGCCCAGCAAAAAGAGCACAGAGCTTAAGAAATTTAAAAGCAGCACTACATAAAAAGATATCCATTTTTATTTTTCCAGAAGGCACTTTTAGCATGACCACCGATGTGCCCCTGAAATCATTTTTTAATGGGGCTTTTAAATTGGCCATTGAAATGAAAATACCTATTCAGCCAGTACTCATGATAGACGCCGTTGATAGAATGCATTATGACAGTCTATTTTCTTTAACCCCTGGCAAAAATCGTGTAGTGTATCTTGAAACCATTGAGGTAGACAACTACTCCATTGACCAAATGGACCAATTGCGCGATTTAGTGTATCAGAAAATGGACCAAGGCATGAGAAGATATAGAAAGTATCCAAAATCATAGTGTATTTTTGCACCCCAAACTATGTACGCCGAAATAATCATACCCTTAGCCCTTCCAAAAAATTATACTTGGATGATTCCCGAACCCATGCAGTCGGAATTAATAATAGGTATGCGCGTAGAAGTGATGTTGGGTGCCAATAAAAGGTACGCTGGTATTGTTAAAAAAATATTTCCCGAAAAGCCTGCAGATTTTAATCCAAAACCTATCTTATCCATCCTAGATGATCAACCCATCCTTTATCCGCCTCAATTGGCCTTGTGGGAATGGATGGCACAATACTATATGTGTACGGAAGGCGAAGTAATGCAAGCTGCTATTCCTAGTCATTTAAAAATTTCAAGTGAAAGCGTTTTTATTTTAAATGAAGCACACGCTAATGACGGAAAAAATTTAAGTGATGCTGAATATATTATTAGTGAGGCTTTGGAAATTAGAAAAGCATTAAGCTTACTTGAAATCCAAAAACTTTTAGATAAAAAATCGGTCTACCCTGTCATTAACAAACTCATTCAAAAAGGAATTTGTTTTGTTCAAGAAAATATGAAGGATAAATATAAAATAAAAGAAGAAACCTTTATTTTACTGCACCCCGATTATAGAAACGAACCTGCCTTAGAATCTTTATTAAACGACTGGACCAGAGCTCCAAAACAATTGGAACTATTGCTTGCTTTTTTACACTATGAAAAAACAGAAGGAGAGGTGAGACAAAAAGAAATGCTAGAAAAATCTGGCGCTTCAACTGCTCAATTAAAAGCTTTAATAGATAAAGGTGTATTGATCGCAGAAAAAAGAAAAAAAGACCGATTCCAAACCGACCCATCCTCAGGTAACCAAGATTTTCATAAATTATCTGAACAACAATTAGCTGCCTTTAATTCTATAACAAAACAACTAGCCACCCATCCCGTTCATTTATTACATGGCATTACGGGCAGTGGTAAAACTCAAATTTACGTTGCCCTAATCAAGGAAGTCATTCAGCAAAACCAACAAGCATTATACCTATTGCCTGAAATTGCATTGACTGCTCAAATGATTCGACGTTTAAAACAGTATTTCGGAGGCAGCATTGCCATCTATCATTCTAAATTTAATCCCAACGAGCGGGTAGAGATATGGAACAAGGTTAAAACTGGTGAAATTAAAATTGTATTAGGTGCTAGGTCGGCCTTATTCTTGCCGTATAAAAACTTATCGCTAATTATCATTGATGAAGAACATGATCCCTCCTATAAACAACAGGAACCAGCCCCAAGGTACCAAGCTAGAGATACTGCAATTTATTACGCTAGTCAAATAAATGCTAAAGTAGTGGTAGGCTCGGCTACCCCTTCGGTGGAAACTTATTTTAATGCCCTATCTAAAAAATATGGCTATACTTATTTAAGTGAACGCTTTAACCAAGGAGCACTTCCAACCATTCAATTAATTGACACTAAAAAACAACCTGTAGGAACGGCCATTTTAACTCCAGAATTATTGGCATCCATCAAAAAAACTATTGACAATAAAAAGCAAGTGATCCTATTTCAAAATAGACGCGGCTATGCCCCTTATTTAATTTGTGAAACCTGCGGATGGATTCCTCATTGTGAACATTGTGATGTAACCCTTACTTACCACAAAGCTAAAAATGTATTGTCCTGCCATTACTGCGGCGCCAGTTATCCTATCGTTAACATTTGTAAAGCTTGTGGCAAACAACATTTTAAGCAAAAGAGTTTTGGTACAGAACAAATTGAAGAAAAATTAAATCAAAGTTTACCAGGCATTGTAGTGGCTAGAATGGACTTAGACAATGTGAAAGGGAAAAATGAACATGACCAATTGATTCAACAATTTGAACAAAAACAAATTGATATTTTAGTGGGTACACAAATGGTGGTAAAGGGATTAGACTTTGAAAATGTAGACTTAGTGGGTATTGTAGACGCAGATAGTTTACTTAATTTTAATCACTATAGAGTCAATGAACGCGCCTTTCAAATGATGGAACAGGTAAGTGGCAGAGCAGGCCGAACCAATGACCAAGGAAAAGTAATCATACAAGTAAGCCAAATGCAACATCCCATTGTACAGCTGGTACAAAAACATGATTATTTTGGATTTTATGCATTTGAAATTCAGAATAGAAAACATTTCGCCTATCCCCCCTTTAGTAGATTGGTAAGTTTATTATTTAAGCATAAAGAAAATAATATTGCAGAAGAAGCCATTAACCACTTTTTCCAATCTCTTAGCCCAGCCATACAAAAAACAGTATTAGGCCCAGCACAGCCAATCGTTAATCGGGTAAGAAATAAATACATCTGGGAACTTGCCGTAAAAATTTCTAAGCAGCCGGAATCCTTACAAATGGCTAAGAAACAATTATTACATTATATTCGCTTACTACAAGTTCACCCGAGATATAAATCTGTGCAAATTGTAATAGACATTGACCCAAATTAAAACTATGATGCTAGAGGAAAATATATCACTTAAGCAGTTGACCACTTTCGGGTGCGATGAAATAGGCCGTTATTTTACAAGGATCACAACAGCAGCAGCACTTACGGAAGCCATTAATTGGTGCGATGAAAAAAATTTACCTTTTTTAGTAATAGGTACCGGAAGTAATATCTTATTTACAAAACCATTCGAAGGTTTAATTTTAAAAATGGGAATTACCGGGATCAATAAAACAAATGAAACTGCTACTGATGTTTTTTTAACTGTAGGCGCTGGTGAAAACTGGCACCATTTTGTAAGTTATTGTGTTCAAAAAAGTTGGGGTGGCATTGAAAATTTAAGTTTAATCCCTGGCACCGTGGGAGCTAGTCCCATTCAAAATATTGGAGCCTATGGCGTTGAAGTACAAGAATGTATTGAATCTGTCACTGCTTTTGACACCCATACAAAAACTTGGATTACCTTAAACAATAACCAATGTGCATTTGGGTATAGAAATAGTCTATTTAAAAAAGAAAAAAATAGATACTTGATTACTACGGTGCAGTTTGTTTTAAAAAAACAAGCTCAATTAAGAACCGATTACGGAAGTATCAAGGAAAAATTACATGAGAAAAATATTAAAAACCCAAGCTTAGCCGATTTGTCGAATGCTATAATACAAATTAGAACTTCTAAATTACCCGACCCTGCTACATTAGGGAATGCAGGTAGCTTTTTCAAAAACCCTAGCATCAATAAAATTAATTTTGAAAAATTAAAGCTCAAATTTCCTGAAATGATTGCCTACCCCATTTCTGACGATACCTATAAACTAGCCGCTGGCTGGTTGATAGAAGATTGTGGTTGGAAAGGAGTTAGAAAAGGGAATGTGGGTTGTTTTGATAAACAATCCTTAGTACTAGTTAATTATGGCCAAGCCACTGGTAAAGAAATTTATGATTTCTCTGAAGAAATTATACAATCTGTTCTTGCCAAATTCGAGGTTTTATTAGAACGCGAAGTAAATATTCTTTAATTATATAAAACTATTACATCAGTTCTTCGGTTCATGGCCCTTCCTTGAATCGTTTTATTGTCACCTATTGGCTTTGTATCGGCATATCCTGCCGTGGTAAGTCTCTTAATTGTTATTCCTTTTTTAATTAAATAGTTACTTACTACCATAGCCCTTTGTTCTGATAATTTCTGATTGATCTTTAAGGACCCTGTATTATCCGTGTGTCCCCCTATCGCCAATGACATATTAGGATATACATTCATCACAAGCACTATGGAATCCAAGCTTGTAAGTAATTGTTTGTTTAAAATTGTTTTTCCAGAAGCAAATTTAAGATTGGAAGTAAAACGATCAATCAGTGGTTGTAAATTAGCACATCCATGATTTCCCATTATGCCCGCTACTGTTGGACAATTGTCTTCCTCATCATTGATGCCGTCTTTATCCGTATCCGGTATAGGACAACCTTGATAACGATCTAAACCTTTTTCCTTAGGGCATTTATCTTGCTCATCATTGATACCGTCCTTGTCCGAATCAGGTACTGGACAACCATGATACTTAATAGGGCCTGGAGCATTGGGACATTGGTCATTTTCATCATTTACCCCATCATCATCCGAATCCGGAATTGGACAACCATGGTATTTCACTAAGCCTGATTGATTAGGACACTCATCTGCATCGCCTGATACACCGTCATTATCTGCATCAGCAGCAACAGGGGCTTCAGGTATCATGACAGGTTTTTTATTCTTTAATTTTAAAGGATACGTATAACTTATATAATGTGCAAAATGCATTTTAGTCAATGGAGAAAGTTCGGCTCGATAAGTACTCGCTATATTTATAAATGACCCTTGATTTGCTTTTAATTGTATACCCCCACCAAAAGGAACATAAGCAGTGTAATAAGAACCATGATCTGTTGCAAAACCAACCCCTCCAGTTAAATAAGGTACCCACTTTTTATCGTCTGTTCTAAATTTATAATTCAAATTAGCATCTATCGCAAAATAGTATTGATTGGCTTTAGCTTGTGGAATTAATTTTGAAACATAATAAGGATATTTTAAAGAAGCTACATCTAGATTAACCATCGCATCTAGATTCGTATTGATTCCTTTAAAAAATTGTACCCCAAAATAAGGTACCGTTTTACTTAAATTATCGGTGCCATTGGTTTTTTTAAAATCCAATAAGCCCACTTTAAACCCAATAGAGGGTTCTTTAATACTTGCTGTATCTTGCGCATGCCCCAACATAAAAAAAGTAAAAGCCGATAGTATCAAAATTGCCTTCTTCATGTGCTCGGTAAATATTTAATTGAATACGAATTTAAGGTAATTCCTCGAAAGTCTAAGGACGTTTTGGATTGGTCTTTGAATAGCCGATACCATCTACGACCACTCGCTCTAGGCCTATTGACTTTATCTTTATCCTTTTAGAGGCTGCTTGACTTAAATCTATAATCCTTCCCTTTCTTAACATATTGGCATGCATTCGATCATTGATGCGCACCAGCACCGACCGCCCATTGCGTAAATTGGTTACCCTTACAATACTATTTAATTTATAGATATTACTAGCTGCTGTATATTTTCTATTTAAAAACACTTCACCTGTAGCGGTTAAGGTGCTATCTAAATTCGTGCTATAAAAGCTTGCAATACCCATCACATGATTTATTTCTATTTTAATGCGATGCGTATCAATTTTTTTATGATACTTTTGAATATAACTACTGTCCAATAAATTCTCCGAAGCTAAATTATTATTCAGGTACAAGTGCTGTGCAAATGAAAAAACAGGCAATAACAAAAAGCCCAGCAATAAACTTTTAATGGACATGTTAAAAAATTTAGGAAATAATATCTACGCTTACCACACTATCCAAATTGAGTGCTCCATAAATGTGTGGAAATAATTCATCTATATCGTGCGCCAATTCAAATAATACTGGCCTTTGCACTTTTACTTTATCAATTTTAAGTTTCACCAACTCTTTTTGATCTTTATAAAAACGATCTATTACCCCTGGTATTTGTTTTTCAATAGAGCAATGTATAAAACCATCCTGCTCATAATTCATTGGCGTATACTCATTTTTTACCTTTGCAGCTTCCCACTCTTTTAAAGTGGTTATGTGGTATATATATTCGCTTTCCATAACTTATTATTTTTTAATAATTCTTGGAATTTTTTGATCTATTAATATTAAATCTGCTAGTACAATGGCCGTCACTGCTTCCAATACAACAGGCACTCTTAGTGCAATGCATAAATCGTGCCTTCCTTTTACTGAAAATTTTTCTTGCTCATTGGTTTCCCAATTCAATGTATTTTGTTCTTTAGGAGTGGAAGAAGTTGGCTTTACTGCGATTCTAAAGACCAAGTCATTCCCATTCGTATAACCACCTACCACACCACCTGCATGATTGGTTTTAGTTTTACCAGTAGCATCAACGATGGCATCGTTATGCTCCACACCAAACATATTGGCTGCTGCAAAACCAGTTCCAAATTCAATAGCTCTTATAGCAGGAATCGAAAACACCGCATGACTTATTAAAGATTCAACAGAATTAAAAAAATGTTCCCCTAATCCTATAGGCAATCCTTTCACTACACATTCTACAATACCTCCAACACTGTCTTTGGCATCAATGGCTCTTTGTAACCCTTTTTCCAAATCTGTTTCCCCGCCAATGCTTACTATGTTTGATTTAACTTCTATGCCTTTTAAAATTCTTTTGGCAACTACACCAGCGCCTACCAATGCAGCCGTCAACCTGCCACTAAAATGTCCGCCCCCTCTATAATCTTCAAACCCAGCAAATTTATGGTGGGCAGTAAAATCGGCATGTCCTGGTCTTGGTACCGACCTTTGTTTTTCATAATCACCACTTCTTGTATTGTTGTTTTCAAACAACATCATGATAGGAGCTCCCGTAGTCAATCCATTAAATAAACCAGACTTAATAATAGGAATATCATCCTCCTGCCTTGGGGTAGTGCCTTTTTGTTGCCCGCCTTTACGGCGCTCCATATCCTCTACAAAATCAGCTACTTGTAAAGGCAAGCCAGCAGGACAACCATCAATGGTAATGCCCACACAAGCGCCATGCGATTCGCCAAATATTTGTACATTAAATAAAGTTCCAAATCTATTCATAATTAAAATCGTTGTTACAAGGTAAGAAATTTATTGTATATCTACTTTTGCCCCCAATTGCTGAAGATGTGTGTAGAAATCGGTATACGATTTATTAATAGCTTCTGCCTCAGTAATTGCTATAGGTCCATTGGCACATAAGGCAGCCACCCCACATGCCATTGCAATTCGATGATCATGCTGAGAAAAAACGGTTGCCGATTGAATCCCGGCACCTCCGTAAATTTTCATTGCATCACCTTCTAAATCAATCCTAATACCCATTTTCGCAAATTCAGTTTGTAAAGTAATACCTCTATCACTTTCCTTGTGCGCTAAACGGCTCACGCCTTTTATTTCGGTTACGCCATTACAAACAGATGCTAATGCAACCAATGGCGGAAATAAATCGGGACAATCTGTGGCGTCAAATGTAAATGCAGTTAAGGCTTCTATACTATTTTTTTCAGGATCTGTATTGGGCCCAAGAATAATTCCGTCTGCATGTATGGTAATACTTGCATGAGCACTTATTAAAGCACTCATAATTTTTTTATCGGCTTGTGTTGAATTTAATTGTAATCCTTTCACTTTAATGGGACCAGCAATGGCTCCTGCTACTAATAAAAAAGCAGCCCCACTCCAATCTCCCTCTACGGTGTACTCAATCACTGGATTCAAAGGGCTATGATGAGAAAAATGGAAACTTTCATAATTGGTATGTTTTACATTCCAACCAAAAGCATTTAAGACCGCTAAGGTTAAATCGATATAAGGTTTACTTTTTAAATCCAATACCTTTATTTCAACATCATAGTTATCTGTAGCGGCATAAGCCATTAACAACCCTGTTAAAAACTGAGAACTTAATGACCCATCCACTGTTATAGATGCAGGTTGTAAGGGCCCTTTTATTTGTATAGGTAAATAACCTTTGTTCGAATTAATTTGAATGCCTAATGATGGAAAAATTTCATCAAAAAAATGCATCGGTCTTTTGACCAAACTTCCTTCTCCTTGTATGGTGATGGATTGATTGCTTAATGCTGCAATGGGCGTAAACATTCTTATGCCCAATCCACTTTCACCACAATTCATTTCAGGACCAATAGGCTTTACGCCATTGGAGCTTACCCTTACAGTTGACTGTTCTATTTCATTGCTCACTACTTTATCCACTTCAACAATGGCCCCTAATTTTTGTATCACCTCCAGCGCTGCTAAATCATCATTGGAATGCCCGGGATTGTGAATAATCGTTTTTCCTTGATGCAATAATGCTGCAGCACAAGCTCGTTGCATACTACTTTTGCTTGCTGGAGCTACTTGGTCTCCTTGTAATTTGGATGGATATACAATTGCGATCATCTTAAGAGTACAACTTTATTAATTTTTCTAATGATTTCATAGGAACTGTTTCATATACCGCCTGCCCCATTTTTTTTAATAAAACATACTGCATACCTGAGGTGGCTTTTTTCTTATCTTTTTGCATAATCTGCATCGCATGCTCAATATTAAAATGCATGCTAGTAGGTAGCCCATATTTTTTTAAGGTATCTACTAACAATCCTGTTTCATTAAAGCCAAGTAGCACTTGTGAAATTTTACTGGCATACACCATCCCAATACTAATTGCATGGCCATGTAATAATGCATGTTCGTTTTCGATAGCGTGCCCCAGAGTATGTCCAAAATTGAGCAACTTGCGATCGCCCTTTTCAAACTCATCTTTCTGCACCACTTTTATTTTTATTTGTACATTTTTTTCAATCAATGCTGCTAATGATTTTTTATCTTTTTGATAAAAGGCTAAATTCCTACTGGCCAACTCTTTCATCATTTTAGCATCCTTGATGGCCGCATGTTTTATAATTTCAGCAAAGCCATTTTCCCATTGATGAACAGGTAATGTTTTTAAAAAATCTAAATCGTATAACAAAAATGAAGGCTGCCTAATTAAACCAACCATATTTTTATACAAGCCAACGTCAATCCCATTTTTCCCTCCTATTGAAGCGTCCACCATGGCTAAGATAGTGGTAGGCACAAAACCTACTGCTACCCCACGCATATAGACACCAGCGACATAGCCTACCATATCGGTTACTACCCCGCCGCCTACTCCAATCAAGACCGCTTGTCTTGTGGCACCAAAATTAAGCAAGGCTTCAATAATAAAATCGACGGTTGCTTGATGTTTATGTTCTTCACCAGAAGGTATCACAATGGTCTTCTTCCCTTTAAATTTATTTTCATGTAAAGCATACACATTTTCATCTGTAATATAAAAGGCATTGGATTTGTCCACCATTTTATCAATAGCAGCAAACTTGCCATCTATTACAAAAGACACGGTACTATTAGAAAATTTCACCTTCCAGGTTTTCATTGACTTACACTTTAAAAAATATGAAATGCTAATTAGGTTATAATTGAAAATTACAAGTATTAACTATTCATTATTTTATTTTGATGATTGATGCTTTCCATATGCACTGCATCCATGTACTTAGTAATAAAGTCTTCACTCAAACCTACTTTATTTCCTTTTCCAACAGCACGCTCCAATATTTCATTCCAACGATTGGTTTGCAAAATGGTAATATCATTGTTCTTTTTATACTCTCCAATTTTTTCAGCCACTTTCATACGAGTAGACAATACTTGCAACAATTCATCATCCAATTGATTGATTTGTTGACGTAATTTTTCTAATGCAGCATGGTATTCTTCAGAAGCAACATCTTCTTTTCTCCAACGGATAGCTTCCAACATCACTTTTAATACTTCCGGCGTAATTTGTTGTTTCGCGTCACTCCAAGCATTGTCTGGATCAATGTGCGACTCAATAATTAAACCATCAAAGTCCAAGTCCATAGCTTGTTGTGCTACATCTTGTAAAATATCGCGACGTCCACAAATATGTGAAGGATCATTAATCATTGGAATACCAGGATAACGACGTTTCATTTCAATAGCCAAATGCCACATTGGTGCATTTCTATATTCTGTATTTCCATAAGAGCTAAATCCACGATGGATTAACCCTAATTCTTCGATACCTGCTTTGGCAATACGCTCCATACCACCAATCCATAATTCTAAATCTGGATTGATAGGATTTTTAATTAACACAGGTACTTTTACGCCTTTTAAAGCATCTGCAATTTCTTGCACACTAAATGGATTCACTGTGGTACGCGCGCCTACCCATAATACATCTACATCAAAATGCAACGCATCTTCTACTTGTTTAGCGGTAGCTACTTCCACCGCAATTGGCAATCCAGTTTCTTTTTTGGCTTGTTGCATCCAAGGCAAACCCTTGGTTCCAATACCTTCAAAACTTCCTGGTCTTGTTCTTGGCTTCCAAATACCTGCACGCATAATATCTACTTTACCTGTAGCTGCCAATCTTATGGCAGTTTGCATCACTTGCTCTTCCGTCTCTGCGCTGCAAGGACCTGATATGATCAAGGGTGATTTTTTTAATAAAATGCTTACTTTTTGTTGTTGTTCAGTTAAGTCTCCCATTTTTTCCAATTTTTATATTTTAAAATTTATTTCTATTCTTGTTGCTAAAGTTATCTTATCCTTCTTTTCTAGAAAATCCTTTGGGTCCACCACTATCTGCATCATTCATTCTAATACGACGGCCTTTGTAATTTTTACCATCCACCGCATTAATCATTTGTTTGGCAGCGCCTGATTCAATTTCTACCCAGCTATTCATATCGCGCATGTCTATTTTTCCTAAAGCTTCTTTACGCAAGTCACTCATGTCTAATATAAATTGCAAAAAGCTGGCTTTGTAGAACCCGTCTTTGGTACCCAAGTTCACAAATAAACGTGTATAGCCACTTGCGCCTCTTTCCGCACCACGACTTCCACGATCTACCGGAGCACGTTCCATACCACGGTCATTGCTTCTAGCACGACCGCGATCTGCACCACTAAATTCTTGACGACCTCTATCACGATTGCGATCTTGTTGTTGCATAGGTTCACGACGTCCTTTTTCTGCAGTGCGTATGTTTAAATCTTGTGCGTTTTCATAATAACTTAAGAATCGGTTAAATTCTAAAGCAGCCACACGCTTTAATATTTCTTCCTTGCTCATATCAGCAAATTTTTCTGCTAACATTGGAACATAGGTTTCATAATCGCCATGACTTACATCGGTAGACATTAACTTATCCATGACATGGAAAAATTGTTTTCTACAAACATCCTTACCACTAGGTATGTCTAATTTATGGAAAGTACACTTGTTCATGTTTTCTATCTGACGCAAACGATACGACTCACGTGCGTGTACAATAGAGATACAAATACCCTGACTTCCTGCACGACCGGTACGACCACTACGGTGGGTATACACTTCTACATCATCTGGTAATTCAAAATTGATCACGTGGGTGATTCCTTTTACATCAATACCTCTTGCGGCCACATCGGTAGCAATTAATAATTGTAAAGTTTTGTCTCTAAATTGACCCATCACTCTATCCCGTTGTTGTTGTGTTAAATCGCCATGAATGGCATCGATGTCATAACCTTCACGTGTTAAACGCTGAGCTACTTCTTGCGCATCCAATTTGGTACGCGTAAAGATGATACCATAAATACCTGGATTGAAATCGATGATTCTTTTTAAAGTCTCATAACGATGTTGCGCCGAGGTTAAATAATATTGGTGATCAATGCTTTTATTGGTGGCATTTACTTTTCCAATAGTAACTTCTACGGGCTCTTTCATGTAGCGCTTGCTTACTTTTCTTATTTCAGCTGGCATCGTCGCACTAAACAACCAAATACTTTCTCTGTTAGGTGTGTTTTTTAAGATAAATTCAATATCATCTTGGAAACCCATATTCAACATTTCATCGGCCTCATCCAATACTACATATTCAATTTTCTCTAAGTTGATTGCTTTTCTTTCGATCAAATCAATCAAACGACCCGGAGTGGCTACCACTACTTGTACCCCTCTTTTTAAATCTTTGATTTGCATTCCAATAGAGGTTCCACCATACACTGCTAAAACTTGCAAGCCTGGAATATGCTTTTTAAACAAATTCATTTCACTTACAATTTGCATACATAATTCCCTGGTTGGACAAACTACTAAAGCTTGCGGGAACCTGTCTGCTGTTTTTATCAATTGCAATAAAGGCAAACCAAAAGCCGCCGTTTTACCAGTACCTGTTTGTGCTAATCCAATAAAATCTTTCGTACCACTTATTAAAACTGGTATAGAACGTTCCTGAATTTCAGTTGCATGTGTATAGCCCAATTCTGTTACCGCCTTTACCAATTGTTCATTGATGCCAATTTCAGCAAAAGTCTTTTTCGACTTTACGGCCTCTATCAATTCATTGGTAATTTCCATCTCTTCTTTCTTCTTCATTTGTATATTTTTTTGCTAAGTCACTTAAGGTGCTTCGCTTTTTTTTAATTATTTTAAAATCCTTTTTATTTGATTGGCATTCTGAATCAACTCTAGTAAGTAAGCTGGATTTTCTTTTTCCAAACTTGCTTTGAATTTTTTAAGTTGACTTATATGCTCATTCAAAACATCTAATACATTTTCTTTGTTTTGCATAAAAATGGGAACCCACATTTCCGCATTGGACTTGGCCAAACGTACTGTGCTTTCAAAACCACTACTCGCTAACTCAAAAATTGCATCAGATTCTTTTTCCTTCTCTAACACGGTATTAGCCAATGCAAAAGAAGTGATGTGTGAGATATGACTCACATACGCTACATGTATGTCATGTTTAATGGCATTCATATAAAGTATATGCATACCCAAAGCTTGATATAATTTTTCTACTAATTCAATAGCATCAGCATCTACCTGCTCTTTGTTACAAATAATCGTAGCCTTATCCACAAAAGCATCTTCTTGTGCTGCTGTTGGACCACTAAATTCTGTCCCCCACATAGGATGTGTTGGAACAAAACGACCTTTGTTTACATGCGCATTAGCAATGTTGACAATACTTTCTTTGGTAGAACCTAAATCAAAAACAACTTGCTTGTTCACTAAGTTTAAGATAGTGGGCAATAAATTTTCAGCCACGTTAATGGGAGTTGCAATAGCAATGATGTCCGAAGCAGCAATGGCTTCTTCCAAGGACATAATTTCATCTACAATACCCAATTGTAAGGCGAGGTTTTGATGTTCGATGTTCGAATCCACTCCAATAACTTTGGATACGATGCCTTTCTTTTTCAAAGACAACGCCAGTGAACCGCCCATTAAACCAATTCCAATGACTGTTAAACGCATGCTTCAATTCTTTTAATGGCGACACTAAATTTTTCTATGGAACCACATAAACTCACTCTGATGTATTCATTGCCAGCAGAACCAAAAATTCCACCAGGGGTAATAAAAACATTTGCATCATATAATACCTTATCACTTAATGCATATCCATCTTTGTAAGTTGCGGGAATTTTGGCCCATACAAACATGCCTACTTGTTGTTTAGCGTAGACACATTTTAAAACATCTAATAACTCGAATACTTTTTCACGTCGTGCTGTATATATTTTATTCACGGAGTCATACCAACTTTGATCCAGACTTAATGCCTTAGCCGCTGCTAATTGCACGGGCAAAAACATACCACTGTCCATATTGGATTTAAACCTAAGTATTTCATTGATTCTATCTTCGGCAGCAATTAACATGCCTACTCTCCATCCTGCCATATTTTGGCTTTTACTTAGAGAGTTTAATTCGATCACTACCTCTTTTGCTCCTTCAATTGACAATAAACTTTCAGGTTTATCATTTAAAACAAAGGCATAAGGATTATCATGACAAATCAATATTTGATGCTTTTTTCCAAAGGCAACTATTTTTTCAAATAATTCTTTTGTTGGCCTTTGGCCTGTTGGCATATGCGGATAATTTACCCACATTAACTTGACTTTTGATAAATCTGATTTTTCTAAATTTTCAAAGTCAGGCGCCCAACTGTTATTGGCAGTCAACTCATAGTATAACGGGGTCCCTCCCGCTAATTTAACTGCACTTGAATAAGTAGGATAACCAGGATTAGGAATTAATACCTGATCTCCTTCATTTAAATAGGTCATACATATATGCATGATTCCTTCTTTACTTCCCAATAGCGGAAGTACCTCCGTAGCTGGATTGATATCCCCTACTTGAAAGTATTTTTTATACCAATTGGCTATGGCTTCTCTTAAAATAGGCGAACCTTTGTAAGATTGATAACCATGTACATTTTCTTTTGTCGCTTCTTCTTGTAATGTTTTAATCACATCAGGATGTGGAGGTAAATCGGGGCTACCAATACCTAAATTAATAATCTGCTTCCCCGCCTTATTGAGTTCATCAATTTCGCGCAGCTTAGTAGAAAAATAATATTCTCCTATCCCTTCTAATCTATGTGCTACCTTCCAATTCATAATTACCCTTTTACAACTTTACCTTTGTTATACATTCCAAATATTTTAATACTATTGGTTAAAGATTTTACCTCCTCCAAAGTTTTTTCAATTTGTTTTTTATTTTCAAATTCCAAATCGGCATAAAAACCATATTTAAAAGTACTGCCTGGTATGGGCATACTTTGCAACTTGCTTAAGTTAACATGTCCTTGTGCAATTTTAGCCAACACTTTTGCAAGTATTCCTCTGGAATGATCTGTCTGAAAATAGATAGAAGCCTTGTTTGGATTTTCAATTTCAGTTTTAGCGCTTATTGGCTCCATCACTAAAAAACGAGTGATGTTATTTTTTAAAGTATGTATATCAGGTGAAGCGATTTCTAATCCATACATCTGAGCCGCTAATTTACTAGCTATGGCTGCAGTGTGTTTACTTTTATTTTGATGCACTAGCTTGGCACTTAATGCAGTGTCCTCCGACTCCACCAATTTCCAATTGTACTTTTCTAAGTAATCTAAACATTGCAAAATAGCCATGGGATGACTATGAACTTCTTTAATATCTTCTAACTGCACGCCGGGGAAGGTTAGTAGGTTTTGACTAATAGATAAGTATACTTCCCCTATTACTTTCAATTTACTTTTTTGCAATAAATTGTAATTAGGTAAAATGCTTCCAGCAATCGAATTTTCAATCGCCATCACGGCGCCGTCTGCCAATTTTGCATCCGCTCCAATTTGTACCACTTTTCTAAAAGTATCACAAGTAATGACCTCTACATTTTTTCCAAAAAAATGCCTAGCCGCCACCTGGTGGAAACTTCCTTCATACCCTTGTATCGTTACCTTTTTATTCATAAAAAAAATCCCGGCTTTGTGGGCCGGGATTGTATATTTAGTTGTTTCGTTTACGCTTTTACAAATACTACCCGGCTACTTTGGTTAAAGTAGAAATAAAAGAAAAAGTAAAACCAATTGTTAATATTTGCTTTCATCTTGGAACAAAGATAGGTTAAAATGGGCTATCTATCAAAATTGTTTCCATTTTTAGACCTGAAAACTAACAGATAATCGTTTTTGAGGTTTTCATGGAAGGCTTAAAATCGGTGTCCTTTTCCCATAAAAGTGCTCATAAAAAAACCGCCCCGATTTATCGGGGCGGTTAAAACGATTGCTTGCCTTTAGAAAATCGTTCAATAACTGTTAGCTGGCAAGACAGGTTGGTTCAACAACCTACCAACAGCTCAATTATTTATTTTGCTTTAGCAGCAGTATCAACGGCTTTAGCAGCAGTGTCAACGGTTACAGCAGCAGCAGTGTCAACAGTTGCAGCAGCAGTGTCAGCTTTAACTTCAGTTGAAGCACCACCACAAGCAGCTAATGCAGCGATAGCGAAAATTGCGAATACTTTTTTCATTTGGATTTGTTTTAAATGATTAATTATACCCTTAATACGAAAAGCTTAAAAAGGTAACCTCCAATAGCTTAAAAAATTAAAAAAAAGGCTATTTTGGGTTACTTTTGCCCCAATTAAGTATTAACCTATTGAAAGCTGATTTAAATGAACAAGCCCTTTTAAAAGGGTTAGCCAATAATGACTCCAAAGCGGTGGAAGCCCTATATAAGAGTCATTTTAATATGATTCAGCACTTTGTTTTAAATAACAATGGCTCTTTTGATGATGCTAGGGATGTTTTTCAGGAAGCAATGATTACCCTTTACGAAAAGGTACAATCCAGTTCCTTTGTGCTTACCTGCCAAATTAAAACTTACCTTTTTTCCATTTGCAAGCATTTATGGCTAAAACGCTTGCAACAAATGGGTAAGTACAGTAGCCCACTAAGCGTGCAGGAAGAAAGTATTTCGGTAGAAGAGGATCTAGTTGCTTTTGAAAAGAAAGATGCTGCTTTTGCTATAATGGATCGAGCTTTAAATAGTTTAGGAGAACCATGTAAAAGTTTATTGGAAGGCTACTATATCAATAAAAAAGGAATGCAGGAATTGGCTCAGGATTTTGGCTATACCAATGCAGACAATGCTAAGAATCAAAAATATAAATGTTTGATGCGTTTAAAGAAATTATTTTTTACGCAATATAATATTGGAGATTAAGAAATAAGAAGAACGATTAACTATGGAAGACATTAAGTTATTAGAAACAATTGAAAAATATTTGACAGGCGAAATGTCTGCTCAAGAGCGCGAATTATTTGAAACCATTCGTAAGAATACGCCCGAGATTGATCAAATGGTGGTGGAGCATAGCATGTTTCTTCAGCACATGGATATTTACGCCAACAGACGCCGATTTACAAAACTAACCGAAAAAACATTCCAGCATTTATTCGCTGCTGGCGAATGGACCTTAGACCATACTGTGCCTTCGAAAGCAAAAATGATTCAGTTATGGAATAAATATAAAAAAGTAGCCGCCATTGCCGCCTCTGTAGGTGGATTTATTGCCTTAACTACTTCTGCCATCATTATGTATTTTTCGCCAAGCTTAAATGGCAACCAATTATTACAATTAAGCAAAGCCATCGAAGTCATTAAAAAGAATCAACAAGTTCAAGGCCATCTTTTAAATGAAGTAAAATCAAAAGTTCCCGAAAATGCTAAACTCATTAGTGGTGGTTCGGGATTTTTAATTGACCCCAAAGGTTTTATCATCACCAATGCCCATGTCCTTAAAGGCAATGGCGCCATAGTAATTAATAATATTGGACAAGAATTACATGCTAGTATTATTTATGCAGATAAAGATCTAGACCTTGCCTTATTAAAAATTGTAGACGAAGATTTTTCAGCACCTGCTGCTATCCCTTTTTCCATTCGTAAAAAAATGACCGATTTAGGAGAAGAAATTTTTACCCTAGGCTACCCAAGAAATGACAATGATATCGTATACGGTAAAGGCTATTTAAGTGCTCAAACTGGTTACGATGGAGATAGCAGTACTTATCAAATACAAATTAGTGCTAACCCAGGCTACTCAGGAGCCCCTTTATTCAATGACAAGGGAGAAGTAATAGGCATTATGAGTGCAAGACAAAAATTAGCTGAAGGTGTTGCCTTTGCTATTAAATCCAATAAAATAATTGATTTGATTGCTTCGATTAAAGAGAATGACGATAAAGCGGAGATAAAATTAAAAATTTCTAAAGGAGGTCTCTCCAATACGACTAACAGGAAAGATCAAATTAATATTTTCAAACCTTATATTTTTAGTGTTCGTTCTTATAACTAAAAATAGTCCAATAGCAGCTACCAAAGCTACCAAAGACTAGTAGGATATACTTTAGCAGCTACCAAGGCATCTATACTTGCTTTTACACCTGGTGCATCTTCTTTATACGTTACCCCAAACCATTTTGCATTGGTAGGGATTACTTTTACTTCCCCTAGCCCTAATTCTTTAAATCGGCCAGCTACATAAGGAATGTAAAATTCAGATTTTAATTCCTGCCCTTTTGTTTGTAAAAAAGTGACAAATTCTTGTTCACATAATTTTATAAAACCAGGCGCAAAACACATAAAATTCATACTTACACGAGTATCTTCTTGCAATGGTGTCTCCATCCCATTTTCTTCAAATACAATTTGTCCATTTTGTTTTCGATGAATATTAGTTCGCTCATGAATAGAAGTTAAATACCCTTGATCATCGATGGCACAAACCCCTCTACTCACGGTTCCATTTTCACTTAATGTATTCACTAACTCATAGCCTAGGATACAACTGGTTGTTTCATTACACTCCTTTGTTAAAAAAGTATAGGCTAGTGCAAAAGCTTCTTTACCATAATAATCGTCCGCATTAATGATGGCAAAAGATTCTTTTACTTCCTCTTTGCAACACAATAATGCTTGAGCAGTTCCCCATGGCTTTACTCGATCCGCCGGTATTGAAAAGCCTTCTGTAAATTTATCTAGAGACTGATAAACATAAGCCGTTTTAATTTTCCCTGCCAACTTTGGCTCAAATACCTTTTTAAAAGGCTCTGCAAAATCTTCCCTAATTATAAAAACCACTTTACTAAAACCAGCATGTATGGCATCGTAAATTGAATATTCCATAATGGTTTCGCCCGCAGGTCCAAAACCTTCGGTCTGTTTCATGCTTCCGTATCTGCTTGCCATGCCTGCTGCTAAAATTACTAAAGTAGGTGCCATATTAAATCAAAGTTTTTACAAGGTATTAAAATAGTATTTTTACCAAACTAGTTAAAAATACATCCTGTAAAATTAACTGATTTTGATTAAATAGAAAAACATTGACAACAAAACCTTCTATACAAATTCTCCCCTCCTTTTGTAAAAATAATTACGAAATAAGTATGCTGAGATTGGACCAGCTACACCCTATTGTAAGTGGTAATAAATGGTATAAACTTAGGTATTATATAGAAGAAGCTTTACATAGTGGTTGCAATACCATCGCTAGTTTTGGCGGGCCGTATTCGAATCATCTAGTAGCATTGGCTTTCACCGCCCAAGAAAATAAATTAAAAAGTATTGGTTATGTAAGAGCCAATCCTAACGAACCCATTACGCCAAGTTTGCAAGAAGCCCTTGCTTATGGCATGCAATTAGAATTTATAGGCCGGACTCATTTCCAAGAAACAAAAAAAGAACTGCTCCTAAAAATTAAAAACAATCCCTCTTCCGACACTTATTTTATTGACGAAGGCGGCTATGGTGCATTAGGCGCTAAAGGTGCAGCCACAATACTCAGCGCACAAGACACCAGCTCTTTTGATACCATTTTATGCGCTGTTGGAACAGGCACTATGCTAGCAGGCATTATCAATGGCGCTGCCCCACACCAAGAAATCATTGGCATTCCTATATTGAAAAATGAAAATACTTTAGCAGAAGAAATTAATTCCTTGGTCATCCATAAGCAAAAAAGCTGGACCTTATTGCACCAATTTCATCAAGGTGGATACGCCAAAATAAACCCAGCTTTAATTCAGTTCATGAATGAACTTTGGACCCTTGAAAAAATTCCAACAGATATTGTTTATACCGGAAAATTACTTTTTGCTGTTAATGAATTAACCCAAACTCATTACTTTAAGCCAGGCAGCAAAGTATTGATAATACACAGCGGTGGCTTACAAGGAAACAGATCTTTACCAAAAGAAAGTTTACTTTTTTAAGCACTAGTAAATTCGCAATCAAAAATTAACGCGAAGTGTTTTTTTATTTTCTCTTTTACTTCTGCATAATCTACTTTACGACCTAACTCTTTTTCTAAAGAAGTCACCGTTTTACCTTGTATTCCACAAGGCACTATCAATTCAAAATGAGATAAGTCGGTATTTACATTTAAAGCAAAGCCGTGCATGGTTATCCATCTGCTACATTTAATACCCATAGCACAAATTTTTCTTGCTAAAAATGGATTTTCTGGTTGTAACCAAACACCTGTTTCTCCTGCGCTGCGCTCTCCAAGTAATCCATACTCTGCCATCACCTCTATAATTACTTGTTCAAGACTTCTTAAGTACCAACCCAAATCAGTTTTAAACTTATCTAAATCAAGTATTGGATAGCCTACTACTTGCTGCAAACCATGATAAGTAACATCTCCTCCTCTATTGATATGGAAAAACTCAATACCCAAATTTTGAAGCTGTTGTTCCGAGACCAACACATGCTCCCTTTTACCGCTTTTACCCAATGTAAACACTGGTGGATGTTCTACCATCAACAACCGATGTTCAGTAGCCGTTTTACTTACATCTTCCTCTTTTTGCCTAGCCGCCCACTTGATTTGTGTATTTTTCAACAACAAAGCCTCCTGATAATCCCAAGTAGGTTGATAGGAACGAATGCCTAAATCCTCGAATACCACTTTTTGATGCATGAAGCAAAGTTACAAACTAAGCCGCAATATCTTACTTTTGCAACATGTCTGAAGAACAAGATCCAATACCAGAAGAAAACAATGAGTCCTTATACGAACGATCTACATTTATCGTAGACAAAGGACAGGAGCCTACCCGTATCGATAAATGGGTGCAAGCCCGCATCGAAGGCATTACCAGAAATAAATTACAAAATGGCATTGACGCCGGGTTTTTAACTGTCAATGGCAAAGTGGTTAAAAGCAATTATAAAACTAGGCCAGGGGACGAAGTCGTTTATTTAAGTATTGTTAATCCAGAATATACCGAGCTTAAACCAGAAGAGATGTTTTTGGATATCGTTTACGAAGACGAGGCAGTTATGGTGATTAATAAGCCCGCCAATATGGTGGTGCATCCTGGTATTGGAAATTATACAGGCACTTTATTAAATGGAGTCGTGCATCATTTACTTTCACAAAATCCCGATTTAAATGAGGAACTTTTACCTCGTTTTGGATTGGTACATCGAATAGATAAAAATACCACCGGTTTAATTGTACTGGCCAAAACACCAGAAGCCGCCAGCCATTTAGCCAAACAATTTTTTAATCATACTGTTGAAAGAAAATATGTTGCCTTGGTTTGGGGAGATATGGAACAAGAAGAAGGCACCATTGTTGCCAATATTGCTCGACATAAATCCAACCGGAAAATGTTTGACGCTTATCCTGATGAAGAAATTGGTAAGCATGCAATTACTCATTATAAAGTAATTGAGCGCTATAACTATGTAAGTTTAGTTTCCTGCATTCTTGAAACTGGAAGAACGCATCAAATAAGAGTACACATGAAACACATTGGTCATACGCTTTTCAATGATTTCGAATATGGTGGCGATAAAATTTTAAAAGGAACCATTTATACCAAATACAAACAGTTTGTAGACAATTGCTTTGACGCTTGCCCAAGATGTGCGCTGCATGCACAAACATTAGGTTTTGAACATCCTACTACTGGTAAGAAAATTGTTTTTGATAGCCCCTTACCTGCCGACATGCAAGCAGTAATTGAAAAATGGAAAAATTATAAAGCTGCAGCTCACCAATAAATAGTTAGCATTCGACTATTTACTTATTTGACTATTCCACTTTAAAAACAACTTAGAAAATATATAGCCAAGGGTTAATCCAATGATGGAGCCCGCCAATACATCTAATGGATAATGCACGCCTACATAAATTTGCGCATAAGAAATTAGGCCTGCCCATAAAAAAAATAAATAAGTATACTTTTTAAATAAGGGCTGCAGCGTCATAAAAATAAACATCGCTAACCCGAAATGATTGGCTGCATGTGATGAAGTAAAACTAAAACTAGTGGGACACCCCCCAATTAATAATTTTACATGAGACAACATAGCGGGGTCTTGACAGGGTCTTAATCGATGTATCAATGGCTTGAATAAAAAGCTACTTACTTGATCGGTTAAAGAAATAGTAACCGCAACAGCAAAAACCCATTTCCAGGCGGTCCAACCCCATTTATAAAACAAATACCCCAATAAAACTATATACAAAGGAATCCAATGTTCAGAAGTACGCATCCAAGGAAGGAATGAATCTAAGAAAG
>Ga0209829_10000528_pt1 | contig 34148 bp, 32 predicted proteins | sample C_140205_EF_Meta_FD_187311 | JGI IMG/M metagenome (GOLD analysis project Ga0209829, IMG submission 187311) | Freshwater microbial communities from Lake Croche, Canada to study carbon cycling - C_140205_EF_MetaG (SPAdes) (version 2) | ecosystem: Environmental > Aquatic > Freshwater > Lake... | reverse complement strand
TTGTTTTTCGCATCCACTACTTTAATCAAAATAGAAGATTGCTGCGCGAATAAAAAGAGGGTAAAACTTGAAAACAGTAAAATAAGCGAAAGCCTGAATATAGAAGGCATTAAATAATATAATATGTGGAGAATAGCGGGTTCGAACCGCTGACCTCTTGCATGCCATGCAAGCGCTCTACCAACTGAGCTAATTCCCCAATTTCAATTTGCTTGAAATTAAATCTCCCCTTTGCCATCCAACCAAAGTTTAACAGCTTCGGTGGTCACAGATTTTGGTCTTTCTAATGGGAAGCCTAAGGCTCTGTCCCAAGTTAAACTAGCCAAAACTCCTAAGGCTCTACTTACAGCAAATAAAACAGTATAAAATTCGTATTCTACAATACCATAATGCACCAATAAGGCACCGCTGTGTGCATCTACATTGGGCCAAGGATTTTTTACTTTTCCTAATGACTCTAAAATAGGTGGTACAGTTTCATAAATTTTCCAAACGGTGTTCACCAACTTGTCATCTGCTAAATGTTTTTTACCAAAGGCCATTTGAGCGGTGAAACGAGGATCGGTTTTTCTTAAAACGGCATGACCATAACCTGGTACTACTTTTCCAGCAGCCAATGTTTTTTGAACATAGTCTGCAATTTGAGCAGCAGTTGGTTCGTCTGTTCCAATGGCCTCTTGCATTTCAAAAATCCATTTGATCACTTCTTGATTGGCCAATCCGTGTAAAGGACCTGCCAATCCATTCATGCCCGCTGCATAACTTAAATAAGGATCGCTTAAAGCAGATCCTACTAAATGTGTCGTATGTGCAGATACGTTTCCACCTTCATGATCGGCATGAATGGTCATGTACAAGCGCATCAATTCTTTTGTGCTTTCATCTTCAAAACCCATCATATAAGCTAAGTTGCCTGCCCAATCCAATAATCCATTGGGATGAATGTGTTCGCTATTCTTGTATTTTCTTCTGTAGATATATGCCGCTATTCTTGGTAAGCGCGCAATTAAATCCATTGAATCATCATAAGTATATTGCCAATAATCTTTTTTGTTCATGCCCTTGGCATACTCTTGTGCAAATTTAGATTCTGTTTGCAAGGCCATCACTGCAGCTACATACATTGTCATCGGATGTGCATTCAAAGGAAAGGCATCTATCACATCAAATACATGGGAAGGCACATGACTTCTTCTTTGCCAATTGTTGGTGATCGCATGAACATCTTCTTCATTTGGTATCTCCCCAATCATCATTAAATAAAATAAGCCCTCTGGTAAGGGTTCATCACCCTTAGGTGCTTTAGGTAATTTTGCTTGTAGTTCTGGAATGGTAAATCCTCTAAAACGAATTCCTTCTTGAGCATCTAATAAACTTGTTTCTGTAACAAGGCCTGTGATGCCACGCATGCCTTGATAGGCTTGCGCCAGCGTAACTTCTCCTATTTTTTTATCCCCGTGGGCTTTAAGTAATTCTTTGATTTCTACATTAGCAGCAATGGCTTTCGCACTGAACCTGTCTTTGATTTCTTCCATATTCCAAAAATTATATTGAAAACACTTTAAATTTGGCCTCGAAGTTAACTCAAAAAAAGGTTTACTTGGCTGCTTTTTTGTATAAATAATAAACCACCCATACAAAAATAATATTGGGGATCCAGGCAGCGATCAATGGGGGCAAATTTCCCTTGGTGGAGAAGATGGTGGAGAATCTATCTGTGATGATGAAAAGCGCGGCTATCATGAAGCCCATGGCCAAATGCGAGCCACTGCCCCCTCTTACTTTGCGGCCTGCAATGATACCTCCAATTAAGGTTAGCAAAAGCACGGTTAAAGGAGTGGCATCCCTTCGGTAACGCTCAATCTTTAACTCATTCAAGCCTTCGGCACCTCTTAATGCGTCTAAATTGATTTGTCTGATTAGTTCAGGGGTAGTGAGTTTGTCCTTGGTGTATTTGTCTTTTTCCAAATCGCCTGGCTTAAATGCAAATTTTTTATGCATCAGTGGTACATAAGTATTCAATTCTTTATCCTCTAAAATTCTTCTTTCAAATACATCAGACAAAGACCAACTTTTAGAAGCAGTGTCCCAAATAATTTCATTGGACCTTATATTGTAAACAATTTTATCCTTGTCCATTTGATAGGCAAAAAAACTATTTCCTCTTTTATAAGAAGTATCATAGGAATAAATTCCCGCATAAGTAAATGAATCAATTCTAAAATAAATATCAGTGGAGCCTCGTACCAAGTCGTTGTAACTGGAATGTGTATCTACATAAGCTGCTTCAAAACTTCCTCGAATGGTATTGGCTTTAGGAATAAACCAAAAATTGGATATCCACAACAACAAGCCCAATAAGGCACCGCCTATCCAATAGGGTCTTAACCATCTGTCATAAGTAATGCCGCTGGCCAAGATGGCAATGATTTCGGTTTGCCCTGCCATTTTTGAAGTAAAAAATATCACCGCAATAAAAACAAACAAAGGAAATAGCAAGGCAATGATGTGCGGAATAAAACCAATATAATAGTGTGTAAATATTTCGCCTGCAGAAAAGCCAGACTTTACAAAGTCATCTGTTTTTTCGCTAATATCTATTACTACTGCAATCACAGCAAATAAAAAGATAGAGAAAAAAAATACAGTCAAAAACTTTTTTAATATGTACCAATCTAATTTTTTCAAAGCACTAAATTTCTTTTATAATCGCTTACTTATTTGTGCGACCATTGTTTTTTTCCAAGTTTTGTAATCGCCTGCAATAATGTGTTCCCTTGCCTGGCCTACCAACCAAAGATAAAAAGATAGATTCTGAATACTCGCCAATTGCAAGCCTAATATTTCATCGGCAACAAACAAATGACGCATATAAGCCTTGGTATAATACTGACTCATTTCATTGGGTATGCCAGGGTCCAATGGAGAAAAATCATTGGCCCATTGTTTGTTCTTAATATTAATCACCCCTTGGGAAGTAAATACCATTCCGTTGCGGCCATTGCGCGTTGGCATCACACAATCAAACATATCCACGCCTAAGTCTATGGCTTCTAAAATATTCCAAGGGGTACCCACACCCATTAAATACCTTGGTTTATTTACTGGCAAGTTTTCACAACAAAGCTGTGTAAAATCGTATAATTCTTGCTCTGATTCGCCCACACTCAATCCCCCAATGGCGTTACCCACCGCATTTTTGGAACTGATGTATGCGCAAGAAGCTTTTCTTAAATCGGCATAGGTACCCCCTTGTACAATGGGGAATAAATTTTGGGTATGCCCATACAAATCGGGCGTCTCTGCCAACCTATTAAAACACTTATCCAACCATAAATGGGTCAAATTCATGCTCTTTTGCACATATTCATATTCACTTGGATAAGGCGGACATTCGTCAAATGCCATGATGATATCTGCCCCAATACTTCTTTGAATATCCATCACTTTTTCAGGACTAAACAAATGCTTACTGCCATCAATATGCGATTGAAACAAAACCCCCTCAGGTTTAATTTTTCGATTGGATGCCAAGGAGAATACTTGGTAGCCTCCGCTATCCGTTAAGATGGGTCTATCCCAACCCATAAAACGGTGTAAACCCCCGGCAGCCTCCATTACTTCGGTGCCCGGCCTTAAATAAAGATGATAGGTATTGCCTAAGATGATTTGTGCATGGATATCGGTTTTAAGTTGTTGTTGAGTTACAGCTTTCACAGAACCAATCGTGCCAACAGGCATAAATATAGGGGTTTGAATTACCCCATGATCGGTGGTAATAGTACCTGCTCTAGAGGCCCCTTGTATACTTTCAAATTCCAAGTTAAATGCTAATGCCGCCATGGCGCAAAGGTAAGGTCAAATGGCCTATTTTTCCACATTCAATCTTAGCCTGAAATAGCTGATGTAGCATGCTTTACTTTTGTAAGATGTTAACTCACCTACCACTGTCTGCTATTTTGATAGGCAGTTTTATTGGCATTATAATAACACAGCTGTTTTATTACTTTTATTTTTTCTTAAGATTGGCCATATATAAAAAGCCTACTAAAAAAGTGCATGTGGAACATCCCATTTCAGTAGTCATTTGCGCAAGAGATGAAGCAGCAAATTTAGCCAACTATTTACCAGGGGTCTTGGTACAAGACTACAATACCACCCATGAAGTTGTATTAGTGAATGACAATTCCGAAGATGAAACAAAGTATTTATTAGAAGAATTTAAAAAATCATTCAAGAATTTAAACCCCATTTTGCTTTCACAAGAAGCTAAAATGATCAATGGGAAAAAATTTCCTTTATCTATTGGTATTAAATCGGCCAAGAATGAAACCTTACTATTGACCGATGCCGATTGCGTCCCCGCAAGCGAACATTGGATGCAATTGATGCAAGATGGTTATGACGAGGGCATTGAAATTGTATTGGGCTATGGCGCTTACCGTAAAAAGCCTGGCATCCTAAACAAATTGATTCGTTTTGAAACTTTTCAAACAGCCTTACAATATTTCTCCTACGCACTAGCAGGTTTGCCTTATATGGGCGTGGGCAGAAATTTATCTTATAAGAAAGAAGTATTTATGCGCAACAAAGGATTTTCCTCCATCAATCAAATGCCTAGCGGAGATGATGATTTGTTTATCAATCAAGTAGCCAATAAAAAAAATACGGCCATTGTGATTGATCATGAGGCGCATACCATTAGCGATCCTAAAACAAGTTTGCATGATTGGATGAATCAAAAATACCGTCATTACACGACCAGCAAATATTACAAAACCCTTCACGCAGGTTTATTGGGCACTTATGCTATTAGCCAATTTTTAGTTTACCCCATATTGATTGCAGCATTAATAGTCTCGCAGGACTACTTATTACTAGGAAGTCTTTGGGCTGCTCGTATGCTTGTTCAAGGAATTATTTTAAGAAGTACCATGAAAAAATTAAATGAATTGGACCTATGGCCCTGGTTTATTTTATTTGATATATGGTCTATATTCTATTATTTATTTACCTTGCCTAGCGTATGGAAAGCCCCCAAAAAAAATTGGAACTAATTACCAAGTATTTTGCCGAATTCACGCCTAAGCAATTAAGTCAATTCGAAGCGCTTGAGCCAGCTTACAAAGAGTGGAACAGTCAAATTAATGTCATCTCTAGAAAAGACATTGATCATATCTACCTGCACCATATTTTGCATTCCTTAAGCATTGCTGCCATTGTGGAATGGGAAAAAGGCAACCAAATTATTGATATTGGCTGCGGCGGTGGTTTCCCCTGTGTACCCTTGGCCATCTTTTTCCCAGAGGTACAATTTTTTGCCGTAGACAGTATTGCCAAAAAATTAAAAGTAGTAGATGCCGTTTGTGAAATGGCGGACATTAAAAATATTACCACTAAGCATACGCGTGTAGAAGAAATAAAGAATAAAAAATTCGATTACGCAATTAGCCGTGCGGTGGCACCTTTAAGAGATTTATGGAAATGGGCGGGGCCGATCCTAAATAAAAAGCCCAACCAAAATAATTCTTTGATTTGTTTAAAAGGCGGCGACTTACACCAAGAAATATTTGAAAGCGGGGTACGTCCTAAAATGATGTCTATTCATGACATTTTTCCAGAAGCTTATTTTGAAGAGAAGTTTATTATTCAAGTAAAGAAGCCTTAGTTATATTTATATTGATATTGATATAAAATAGATATTACTTCTCGTTCTCAGCTCGCTCTTTAACGCTAAAAATTGTAAATTAGAACTAAAAGTCAGAACTCGCACTCCGTGCTCAAACATGCTGACTTTTTTAACGTTCGAATTTACAATTTTCTTTACGCTAGAGCTCGATGTTCACTCGTAGCAATATCTATTTTATTTTTTCAATATTAATTAGGTATTTCTAATTTATTATTGCTTCTATTAATATCGGGCATGCGCTGACTTGGGTCAATCTCGATTGTTTTTAAAGCAGTAATGGGCTTGGTGGTTTCAAAAGTATAAGTAGGTTGTACCCATTTCCATTCTGGATGTACAATTCTATTTTCTTTGGTTTCTGCAACTTTGTTGGCCAGCATCAAATCCAATGGAATGTAATGCAGTTCGGTACTACCATCTTTATAGGTAACAAGTACTTCAATGGGTGCAGGCATTTTCCCATAACGCTGAATACTAATAATGGCTGTATTGTTTTCAGCCTGAATATCATTCAATCCATAATCAATGGTCTTGGTAGAATTCACCCAATATTCTTTCAACCATTGCAATTGAATACCACTTGTTTTTTCCGCCACACGAAAAAAGTCATTTGCATTGGGATGTTTGAATTTCCAAATATGATAATAATTCAATAAAGTAGCGTCACGCAATGAATCTCCAATAACATATCCTAAGAAACCAAGTAAGGTGGCACCTTTGCTATAAGCCGCACTGCTATAAGCAAAGTTGGTATTGTAATGATCTGAATGCGTAGACATGGGTTCTTCTATATTACTTTTAGCTAAAGCAAGATACCCTCCGTAATTACCATATTGAATAGAAGGTAAATAGGTTTTATTTTTTTCATTGTTAAGAAGCAATTGTTTTTTAGCAGCTTCGCTGATAAAGGGTGATTGACTAGCTATATTTTGTTCATACCAAAAAGAAATATCATCTTCGGCAAAACTGGCAAAACCTTCGTCCATCCATGGATATAAACTTTCGTTGTTTCCTAAAACATGTTGGTACCAATTGTGCATCCACTCATGAAACACGGTACCCAAACCTGGTCCTTTGATTAAAGTAGCCATCGCATATTCCATACCACCATCACCCCCTTGAATAAAGGAATATTGAGGATATGGATAGGGCCCAAATTTTTTCTCCATATAAGGCAATACTTTTTCTGCAGCCCACAAAACATTGGCCCAGGCACTGTCTTCAGTAGAAGTTTTTTCTTTATAATAAACGTGTAAGGTCAAACCTTTGCGCACTTCTTTTGATAGATGTTTAAAGTGGTTATCCGCAGCCCAAACAAAATCGTGAATATTGTTTCCCTTAAAGTTCCAAGCCTTCAAACCTGCTGCGTTTGCTATGGCCGTTGGATTTTGTAAGACCCCTGTGGCTGCTACCATGTAGTTTTTATCTAATTGAATGGTGACATCGTAATTACCCCATACACCATAAAATTCACGCGCAATGTAAGGATTGGTATTCCATCCTTGCTCATCATATTCTACTAGTTTAGGATACCATTGACTCATGGAATAACCAACCCCTTCGGCATTGTCTCTGCCTGAGCGTCTTATTTGCACAGGCACTTGTGCTTCAAATTGCATAGACATTTTTACCGATGTTTTTGGTGCAATGGCCTGTGTTAATTGTACTTCTAAAATAGTTTCGTGCTCAATTAATTTTTGCACTTTACCATTGATTATGATTTGGCTTACTCTTTGATAACCCACTTCGTTGGGAGCTAATTTTTGTATACGATCCTTTACCCTTCTATCCCAATCTTGAACATTGTCCTGCCCTGTCATAGTGGAAGCCGATGTAATGGGCGCTCCTCTTTTAACACTTAAATAATTTTTTCCTAATTCTCTGCTTCGAATGTCCATGGCAGAATTAGGTGCAAAGGCATTCCAATACATATGAAAATAAACCTTGCGTAAAGTGTCAGGTGAATTGTTGGTATAAATTAATTCCTCAGTTCCTTTGACTAAATTAGTAGTAACATCTAAGGCAGCATTAATTTTGTAGTCGATATGTTGTTGCCAACGATCGGCTTGCGCATTTGCAAAATTGAAACTATTAAAAATAACGAAAAGAGATAAGAAGAGCTTCTTTTTCATAGTACTGAATTAAGAACCAAATTTAATTCATTAAGGGCAAAATGAACAATTAAAATGAGCTTAGCATAACTATGGTTTGCCATCCACTACAATCACAATCTCCCCTTTGACTTGCTTGGCCGAAAAATAATTAATTAAATTGGCTAGGGTATCTGTAATGTTTTCTTCGTAAATTTTGGTAAGCTCTCTACTAACAGACGCTTGCCTGTCTGCACCAAAATGAGTGGCAAACAATTCTAAGGTTTTGACCAAACGCATGGGGCTTTCATAAAAGATCATGGTACGCGTTTCGTTCGCTAAAGATTCCATTAAAGTTTTTCTGCCTTTTTTTAAAGGGATAAAGCCTTCAAATATAAAACGAGTGGCGGGTAATCCACTATTTACTAAGGCAGGCACAAAGGCAGTGGCGCCCGGCAAACTACTAACAGCAACACCCGCTGCTTTACATGCGCGGACCAATAAAAAAGCTGGATCGGAAATGCCGGGTGTTCCTGCATCTGTAATCAATGCAATATTTTTTCCTGCTTGCAATTGTTGCACTAAATGATCCACCACCTTATGCTCATTGTGTTGATGATAAGGCGTGAGTGGTTTATTAATATGATAATGTTGAAGCAGTTTGGATGATGTTCTGGTATCCTCGCACAATATAAAATCCACTGATTGCAATACTTCAATGGACCTGAATGTAAAATCTTTTAAATTTCCAATGGGCGTGGGAACTATATAGAGCATGGAAATAATTGTAACTTAAAAATATAAATGCCTATTGCACAAATTCAATCTCAAAGAATTCCATCACCGCATTGGCCAATAATTTTTTTGCTGCTGTTTCTGCCATTTCTTTGGCTGCGGCTTCGTTGGTTGCTTCTATTTTTAAAGTAATATGCTTACCTACACGAACATCTTGAATGCCTATTAAACCTAAATTGTGCAAACCGCCTAAAACTGCTTTTCCTTGAGGATCTAATAAATCGTTTAAGGGCATTACCTTAATTTGAACTTGAAATGTCATACTATTTTAATTGAGTGATGGTATTTTTATAAAACAAAGATACTAAGCAATAGCCAATAAAGCCAAATGGGATGGCCAACCATTTAAAAAATACAGCAGAAAGGACGATGTCTGCTACTAAAATCAATAAAGGAATCATTAATTTTTTATTTTTTCCCAAATTTTTCAGCGCCAACATAGGCCTATTCATCACCATAAGATAGGCCACTACCACTATATATATGTACCAAAAAAATGGGTTCAGCATTAACTTAGAGGTTATGGCAAGTTGGGATTGCCAATAAATAAGTGGGAAGGCCGCCGTTAAAAAGCCTACCATTGGAATAGGTACTCCTTTGAAATAATTAGCTTGTTCTGAGTCAATATTAAATTTTGCCAATCGATATGCTCCTGCCATGGCGATGATAAATGCAGGCGCCATTAATAAAGAACTATGATTTAATGCATTGGCATCGGAAGCCAAGGATAATCTCAAGAATTGATAAACAATAAAGGAAGGGGCTACACCAAAACTTACTACATCGGCTAAGGAGTCCAATTGTTTGCCCAATGCTCCATCTACTTTTAACCATCTTGCTACAAAGCCATCAAAAAAATCCATAAGACCTGCTAAAGCAATAAATAAACTTGCATAATATATTTGTTCAGGAATTTCAATAAGCATCGCCCCCGACTCATCCATATTTGCCATGGTTCCCGATTGAAAAGTAGCGACAATGGCGCAACAACCAAAAAACAGGTTCATTAAAGTAAACAAATTAGGAATGTGTTTTTTCATACTTGATTTTGTAGTTGATTACTTTTTACTTACACGCATCAATGTTTCAATCTCATCTGCTTTAATGGGCATCGTTTTCATTAAATCCAGATTGCCTGTTTTAGTAATCCAAAAATTATTTTCGATACGTACCCCCATTTTTTCTTCTTTGATATAAATACCTGGCTCAATGGTAAACACCATACCCGCAGTAATTGGGGCTGTTCTTGTTCCTAAATCATGCACATCTAATCCTAAATGATGCGAAATGCCATGGTATAAATATTTTCTGTAGGCCCTGTTTTCTGCATCTTCATTTTTCACATCTGATTTGCCGAGCAAACCAATTTTCAAAAATTGTTTAGTGGCTTCCTCTCCCACTTTATCCGTATAACTAACAATGGTAATGCCTGGCTTTAAAATTGATTTTGCATAATCATGCAAATGCAAACAAGCATTGTATACTTCTCTTTGTCTTTTAGTAAACTTGCCATTCACAGGTACGGTTCTGGTTAAATCGGCGCAATACCCCCCATACTCGGCCCCAAAATCCATCAATACCAATTCTCCATCTTTGCATACATTGTTGTTGTTGACATAATGTAAAGTTCTTGCATTGTCCCCACTGGCAATGATGCTATGATAAGCTGCCCCTGTGGCACGTTGGGATAAAAATGAATGATAAATTTCAGCTTCAATTTCATATTCATGCACGCCTGGTTTGATAAATTGCAACAATCTTCTAAAGGCTACTTCTGTAATGTCAATGGCTTTTTGTATCACGGCCACTTCTTCCTTGGTTTTAATGGCCCGCAAATCTTTCATCAATTTTGCTGCACGTAAAAAATGATGCAATGGATAGCGCGCTTTCATTTCATCAATGAAACGATATTCGTGGGTTCTAATTAAATTATTTTTTCGGTCGTTCTCGTTGGAATCTAAATAAATAGCGTCGGCTAAATGTATCCACTGTTGTAATGGTGCATCTATTACATCCGCCCATACTATAGTTTTCATTCCATTAATGGTAGTGGCCTCGTTGGCTCTTAATCTTTTGCCATCCCAAATTTCTTTTAACTCTTGTGGCCTCACCAGTACCAATACTTCTCTGTATTTTGGATCGGGATTGTCTGGATACAAAATCACCATCGACCCTTCTTGTTCAATTCCTGTCAACCAAAATAATTCTGTGTTTTGCTTGAACCCATGCAAAGCATCTCCATTGGAAGAGAACTCATCATTGCTCACAATAATGGCGATACTATTTTTTTGCATTTTAGCCACAAAACGTTTTCTGTTTTGTATAAAAATTTGAGGATCGAGTGCTTTGTATTTCATAGAATAATTCTTTAGGGTTAACTAAGGGCAAGTTAATTAAAAAAGGCCTGCATTAAGCGATCTTGCCCCAACCAATTTTTGCTTTTTGAGCGATTAAATAAGCCCTAAGGGGGGCATTTTCAGGGGCGCTAATCGTAGGGTCCTTTTCACATAGTAAAAAGGCTGCTTCTTTGGCTGTTTCTAAGGCCGCTTTGTCATTGATAATATTGGCCAATTTAAAATTGAGTGCTCCACTTTGCCTTGTGCCATCAATATCTCCAGGCCCTCTTAATTCCAAATCTTTTTCTGCAATCACAAAACCATCGTTGGTACTACACATTATTTTTAATCTTTCCTTGGCTTCTTTTCCGGTTTTTACGCTACTTAATAAAATACAATAACTCTGTTCACTGCCTCTACCTACCCTTCCTCTTAATTGATGCAATTGAGACAAACCAAATTTTTCGGCACTCTCTATCACCATTACACTTGCATTGGGCACATTCACCCCAACTTCTATCACAGTGGTACCCACTAATATTTGTGTATCACCTGTTTTAAATCTTTGCATATTGGTTTCTTTCTCCTTACTATTTTGTCTTCCATGCACCATGCTAATTTTGTAAGTAGGTTCGGGGAAAAAACTTTTTACTTGCTCATAACCTTGCATCAAATCTTCATAACTTAATTTTTCACTTTCTTCAATTAAAGGATATACATAATAAGCCTGCCTCCCTTTTACAATTTCTGTTTTTACAAAATCCATTACACTGGCTCTGGAAGTTTCATAGCGGTGTACTGTTTTTATGGGTTGTCTACCAGGCGGCAATTCATCCATCACACTGTAATCTAAATCGCCAAAAGCAGTCATGGCCAATGTTCTTGGGATAGGTGTAGCAGTCATCACCAACACATGCGGAGGGATAGCAGATTTTTTCCAAAGTCTGGCTCTTTGTGCCACACCAAATCGGTGTTGCTCATCTATCACTGCCAAGCCTAAATTTTTAAATTGTACTATATCTTCAATAATGGCATGCGTACCTACTACAAAATGAATATCGTCTTCTAATAAACCTTTTAAAATTCTTCTGCGCTCTGCTATCTTAGTGCTTCCTGTTAATAATGCAATTTCAATGGGCATTTCTTTTAACAACTCCTTTAAACTTTCATAATGTTGGCCAGCCAATATTTCGGTGGGTGCCATTAAACAACTTTGATACCCATTGTCTGCTGCAATCAACATAGCCAATAAGGCAATCATGGTTTTTCCACTACCCACATCGCCTTGCAACAATCGATTCATTTGATAGCCCTTGCCTACATCTAGTCTAATTTCTTTAATCACTCTTTTTTGCGCCCCTGTTAATTCAAAAGGCAAGTGCTTGCTGTAGAAAGTATTAAAATAAGTACCTACTTTTTCAAATAAATGGCCCTTGCTATTTTTATGTCGATCAATTTTTATTAAGTTTAATCTTACTTGCGCCACAAATAATTCTTCAAAAATAAGTCGGTCTACTGCTTTTTTATAATTGGCTTGTGATGTCGGGAAATGTATTTGTCTATAAGCCTCCCATCTGCCCATTCTGTTTTCCAATAAATGTGCTGGTAAATTTTCTGGAAGATCTCTTTCACTTATTTGTTGAAATAAAGTTTGGGTTAATTTTCCAATTTGTTTGGCATTGAGTCCGCGGGCTTTTAATTTTTCTGTACTAGAATAAACTGGTTCTAATAAAGATTTATGTGCCATCGTACTTGCCACATAAGGTTCAATTTCAGGATGTACCATTTGGGCCTTTCCATTAAAAAAACTTACCCTTCCAAAAACTAAATAAGCTTGGCCTTCTACAATATTTTTTTGCACCCAAGTGATGCCTTGAAACCAAGCCAGTTCAATAGTGCCCGTCTCATCTTTTAGTTGGGTCACCAAGCGTTTTGCCCTTTTGACCCCAATGATATCGATGCCTTGTAAAACCCCTTTTATTTGAATAAAATCCATATCCGGGGTGATGGAAGCAATCGTACCTACCTTGGTTTTATCGATATGCCTAAACGGGAAATGATGCAGCAGGTCGTTAAAACTGAATAAACTCAACTCTTTTTTTAGCATATCTGCCCTCAAAGGGCCCACCCCTTTTAGGTATTCAATGGGGTTAGATAAAAGAGAAGCTGTGCTCAAACTGAATATTTTTAAATTCTATACAAATATCCCAAAAAGATGGCAAAAAATGGGTTCCTGATTCATTATCTTCGCAGTTCTATGGAAAAGGAAATTGTATTAAGCGGAATTAGGCCAACTGGCTTCTTGCACCTAGGCAATTATTTTGGCGCTATGCGCAATTATGTGCGCATGCAAGACGATTACAATTGTTATTTTTTTGTCGCCAACTGGCATAGCTTAACCACCCATCCTGATACCAAAACTTTAAAAGAAAGCGTTCTAAGAGTAGTCGCTGAAAATATAGCTTGTGGCTTAGATCCTGAAAAAGTGTCTTTATATGTCCAAAGTGATGTACCCGAAATTGCAGAATTGTATTTGTACTTAAATATGTTGGCTTATAAAGGAGAATTAGAAAAGACCACTTCTTTTAAAGACAAAGTACGCCTACAACCCGAAAATGTAAACGCGGGTTTGCTTACCTACCCGGTATTGCAAGCAGCCGATATATTAATACACCGCGCAGTGAAAGTGCCCGTGGGCAAAGATCAAGAACAAAATTTAGAAATGGCTCGGAATTTTGCGGAGCGTTTTAATTATAGATACGGTGAAACTTTTCCATTACCTTATGCCTTCAACTACAACAGCGAGTTAGTAAAAATATTGGGACTAGATGGCAATGGCAAAATGAGCAAAAGCGAAAATCAAAATACCACTTTGTTTTTAGCAGATGAAGATGAGGCCATTCGCAACAAGATAAAAAAAGCGAAAACTGATCAAGGACCACTAGCGCCTAATTCAGCGAAGCCAGATTATATTGAGAACTTATTTACTTTAATGAAATTGGTAAGTACTGCCGATACCTTAAAAAAATTCGAAGAAGATTTCAACAATAGCAGCGAAGGGAATTGCATCATTAGATATGGTGATATGAAAAAGCAATTGGCGGAGGATATGGTTAGGTTTATTCAACCTATTCGTAATCAAGCGCTTGATTTACAAAACAACAAAGATCTACTGAATAAGATCATTCGTCAAGGCGCAGACAAAGCAAGGGCAAGTGCTTCTAGCACCTTGTCCATTGTAAGAAAGGCCGTTGGGATGGATTATTAAACAGGACTAATTAATTATTAACAAAGATAAATAGTACTAAACTATTTTGTATTTTCACGACCATGGCAAAAGCTAAAAAACCCAAACACGTTGCAATTGCAGGAAACATTGGAGCGGGTAAAACTACTTTAACAGAAATGTTAAGTAAGCATTATCGTTGGATTCCGCAGTTTGAAGATGTAGACCACAATCCTTATTTGATGGATTTTTATGACGATATGACGCGTTGGAGTTTTAACTTGCAAGTTTATTTTTTACATGGCCGCTTGAACCAAATTTTAGAAATTCAAAGAGGCACAGAAACTATCATTCAGGATAGAACGATATACGAGGATGCGAATATTTTTGCACCCAACCTACATGAGATGGGACTTATGAGCAAAAGAGATTTTGACAATTATTATGGTTTCTTTAGTACCATTAAAACCATGATTCAACCTCCAGATTTATTAATTTATTTAAAAGCCTCTGTACCTACCTTGGTTTCACAAATTCAAAAAAGAGGAAGAGAATATGAAGAAAACATTCGTTTAGATTATTTAAAAAAATTAAACGAGTATTACAATAAATGGATTGAGGGCTACAAAGAAGGCCCCTTGTTGATTATCGATTGCGATAAAAACAAATTCGGAGAATCGGAAGAAGATTTAGGCGAAATTATCAGCAAAGTGGATGGCATGCTGTATGGCCTTTTTTAATTACTTGTTTTTAATAATTTTCTGGAATGAGCAAGCTTACACCATCTATACTAGAGGAAATTAAATCTGTTGTAGGAGCTGATTATTTTTTTACAGACCAGGAAAGTTTTGATAAATACGGCAGGGACGAAACAGAAAAATTACATTATGCCCCTCAGGTAGTAGTAAAGCCAAGAAAAGCCGAAGAGATCGCCCAACTTTTAAAAATTTGCAATCAATATTTAATACCTGTTACGCCAAGAGGCGCAGGAACAGGATTGACAGGAGGCGCCTTACCACATTTAGGAGGTTTGGTGATTTCCATGGAGCGCTTTAATACCATCTTAGATATTGATGAAAGAAATTTACAAGTAATTACCGAGCCAGGTGTAATCACCGAAGTTTTACAAAATGCAGTCAAAGAAAAAGGCTTGTTCTACCCGCCCGACCCTGCTAGTAAGGGCAGCTGTTTTATTGGAGGAAATATAGCTGAAAATTCAGGCGGACCTAAGGCAGTAAAATATGGGGTAGTTAAAGACTATGTTTTAAACTTAGAAATAGTTTTACCTACTGGTGAAATTATCTGGACAGGATCAAATGTTTTAAAAAATGCAACAGGTTATAACTTAACACAGTTAATAGTGGGTAGCGAGGGCACTTTAGGCATTGTTACTAAAATTGTTTTAAGATTAATTCCGCATCCGAAATTTGATTTATTAATGCTAGCACCTTTTTATAGTCTTGAAAAAGCAAGTGAGGCAGTAAGTGCGATTTTTAGAGCAGGCATTACGCCCAGTGCCATGGAACTCATGGAAATTGAATCAATTCAATTAGCAAGTAAACTGTGTGATAGCAGTGCAATTGCTATTACCGAGCACTTAGCCGCCCATTTAATTATTGAAGTGGATGGCAATGATAAGGATGTTTTAATGAAAGAGATGGAAGCCATTGCAGAAGTATTAGCGAATTTCGAAGTGGGTGAATTGTATTTTGCCGATGATGCCCAACAAAAAAATGAACTTTGGAAAATACGTCGAAAGGCCAATGAGGCATCGGTAGCTGCTGGTTATACCATTGAAGAAGATACCGTGGTCCCTAGAGCTGAACTACCTAAATTAATAAAAGGGGTAAAAGCACTAGCCCTTGAACACGGATTTAAAGTAGTTTCTTACGGCCATGCAGGAGATGGGAATTTGCATATTAGAATTAACCACCCTCTTTATAAAAAAAGCCATGAACATATCGAAATTCAAAAAGTTCTTACTAAAATATTTGAATTGGTAAAATCATTGGGTGGCACCATCAGTGGCGAGCACGGCATTGGACTGATTCAAAAGCCTTATATGTCCGTTTTGTTTGATGAGGTGACTATGAATATTATGCGTGGCATTAAAAAAACTTTCGATCCTAATCATATTTTAAACACTGGTAAAATCTTTGATTTAAAATAAGGTTCCAATAAAAAATTAAACTATGCGTCTCCACTATTTTACTTTTCTATTTTTTTGCCTCCTTAGTTTTTCAGCAAATGCGCAAAACATCATACAGACTAATAAAATTGAAAACCCAAGCCCGATTTTTTTTGGAGGTGGTATTGTATTAGGGGGAGGCTCTGGCTCTTTCCAATTTGGATTGAATCCCGAACTAGTCAAAAGCTTGAATCAATACATCGACTTGGGGGCCGCCATGAATTTGTATTATTCATCCTACAAATCAATGGACGCTATTGGTAATATCAATGCTAGGTCCAACAATACTCAATTTGGATTAGGTGGTTTTTTAAGAGTATGGCCTATTGATCAATTTTTTATTCAAGTGCAACCTGAATACAATTGGACTTTTACCAATGCCAAAAGTTATGTCAATGGGAATTCCGGCAGCTCCAATGTAAGTGCCCCAAGTGTATTAGCAGGTATTGGTTATGGCAAAAGAAGTGAAAATGGGTTTTCTTATTTTTCTATCATGTTTGACTTAGTCAATTCTTTGCAATCACCCTATCGAATGGGACAATTGACTGCGCAACCTATTTTAAGAGCAGGGGTTGGGTTTCCAGTTTTTAGGGGTAAGAAAAAAGCTTAGTGAACTCAGCCACTGAATTACAGATGATAAAGCGTTCTTTCCAATCATCATATAAAAAAGCTTCTTTATCCATGGTAGCCAATAATTGAATTAAGGCATTGTAAAAACCATCTACATTTAAAATAAATACTTTTTTATTGTGTATTTTAAGATTGTTCCAAGTAAGCATTTCAAACAACTCATCTAAAGTACCTATACCTCCAGGTAATACCATAGCGGCATCGCCCTTTTCATAAAGTAATTTTTTTCGATCATGCATATCTTCTGTGATGATCAATTCTGTTAAGCCTTTGTGCGCTGCCTCCCATTCCAATAATAATTTGGGCATAATACCTATTACTTTTCCTTCCTTTGCTAAACAGGCATTGGCTGTCGCACCCATCAATCCTTTATTCCCACCTCCATAAACAAGTGTAATTTGTTCATGCGCTAACCAAGTACCTAAATCGATAGCCATTTGTTCAAAAGCAGGATTTTTACCCGGTTTGGAACCGCAGAAAACAGTTAGGGACTTAATTTTCATAAAAAAATTTATATAACTTGAATATAGCTGCAAATTAGCCAATTATTTCAAAGATTCTTACTACTTTGCCCATGCATTAATCAAAAAATATGAGCGCTCCATTACTGTTTTTATTTGTGCTTATTTATTTCCTCATCCTACTAGGCGTGGCTAAAATCACAGGGAAGAATAGCAACAATATGTCCTTTTTTATTGGCAATAAAAACAGCCATTGGATGCTGGTGGCATTTGGCATGATTGGCACTTCCTTAAGTGGTGTAACTTTTGTAAGTGTACCTGGTGCGGTGGGCAAAGATTCTTTTCATTATTTACAAATCACTATTGGTTATTTGATTGGCTACCTAGCCATTGCTTACGTATTACTGCCAATTTACTACAAACTTAATTTGACTTCAATTTATCACTACTTAGAACAAAGATTGGGCTATAATGCTTATAAAACTGGGGCTTCCTTTTTTGTACTTTCCAGAACGCTTGGCGCCACTGCTCGTCTGTACTTGGTAGTGAAAATTTTACAAGTATTTATTTTAGACAATATGGGTATTCCCTTTTGGGGCACCACCTTGGTCATTCTAATGATGATTCTATTGTACACCTATGAAGGCGGCGTTAAAACCATTGTATATACCGATACCCTTCAAACTTCAGGCATGCTACTAGGTTTGATTATTTGCAGCATTTATATTTTAAAGAATATGCATTTTTCTTTTTCTCAAGGATTAGATGCCATGCATGTCAAAGGCTTGTCTACTGTTTTTAATACAGAGGTAAATAGCAAAACCTTTTTTCTAAAGCAAATCATCGGTGGCGCATTTATTACCATAACTATGACAGGGATGGATCAAGAAATGATGCAAAAAAATATTTCTGTAAAAACTTTAAAAGATGCACAAAAAAACATGGTCACCATTGGTTTTACCATGTTAGTGGTGATTAGCTTATTTCTCTACCTAGGTGGCTTATTAAATTTATACGCAGCAGAAAATAATATTCAGGCGGTAGGCGATGATTTATTTCCTAACCTGGCTTTATTCCATATGCCTCCCTATATCTCTATCATTTTTATTCTTGCCTTAATTTCTGCCTTATTCCCAAGCGCTGATGGGGCCATTACTGCACTCACTTCAAGTTTTTGTATCGATTTATTGGGCATGCAAAGAAATACACAATGGGAAGAAGCCAAAAAGAAAAAAATTAGACAAAGGGTACATTTATGTTTTGCTTTTTTGTTTTTTATCATGGTACTTGTTTTTAAATGGATAGATAATAAAAGTATCATTGACTTGCTTTTAAAGATTGCCTCTTATACTTATGGGCCACTATTAGGCTTATTTGCCTTTGGCATTATAACCAAAAGAACCCTTAAAGATCAATGGGCCTTTATTCCCTGCTTTTTAGCCCCCTTATTGTGTTTGCTACTAGATTACCTTCAACCTTATCTTTTCGGCAACTTTAGAATTGGACAAGAACTCTTAATTATAAATGGGCTGATTACTTTTGTAGGTCTTTGGTTGATTTCGACCTCAAATAGAGAAAAAAGATAGACATTTGTTCCATGGAATTTATTCATCCTTTTGCCAATGACTATGCACAAAAGTACAGCAATAGCACTCCCAGCTATTTAAAGCAATTGTATGAGGATACCTTGGCTACTCATGCACATGCCCATTTACAAAGTAGCTGGACCCAAGGTGGTTTTTTAAGTTTTATCAGCCAATTAGTTCAACCTAGCAATATTTTAGAAATAGGAAGTTTTACTGGATTTAGTGCTCTCTGTTTGGCCGAGGGCTTAAAAGCCAATGGTGAATTACATACCATTGAGTTAAGAGAAGAGGATGCCAAAAAAGCGATGGCTGCATTTACAACGAGTGCTAGAAGTCATCAAATTAAAATGCATATAGGTGATGCTAAAGAAATTATTCCAACCCTAGGTAAAACTTGGGATATTGTATTTATAGATGCTGATAAAACCAGCTATATCGACTACTACAATTTAGTATTACCTCTATTGAATGAAAATGGCATCATGATGGTAGACAATGTACTTTTTCATGGAGAAGTACTAGAAGACAATATTCAAGGCAAAAGTGCCAAAGCCATTCAAGCTTTCAATGAGTATGTTAGGGTTGATGAAAAAACAGAGCAAGTGCTATTAACCATTAGAGATGGCTTAACTTTGATAAGAAAAAAAACAATAAAATGAAAAAAAGCTTCATTGCCTTAATGCTAGTCTTTTTAATCCCCCAATGCTTAATCGCTCAAAAAACGGCTACTTTAATATATATTGACGAATACAAAAATATTGCCATTAAAGAAATGAAACGCACGGGCATTCCAGCCTCCATTACTTTGGCTCAAGGCATCATAGAATCTAACAGTGGTCAAAGTAATTTATCTTTAAATTTCAAAAATCATTTTGGCATCAAATGCAAAACAGATTGGCAAGGAGAAACTACTTATCAAGACGACGATACAAAACAAGAATGTTTTAGAGTATACCCAACAGCAGCGCGTTCATTTATCGATCATTCAGATTTTTTAAAATCTAGACCTAATTATGCACCTCTTTTTGAATTAGATCCTGTTGATGATTCAGCCTGGGCTTATGGTTTAAAAAAAGCAGGCTATGCCACTGCAGCTGATTATCCAAGAAAATTAATAAAAGTCATTAACGACTTTGAACTTTCGCAATACAATTTTCCTGAATTGGCCACAGAAGATTCTGTTGAAGCCAATAAACAAGTAATGCTAAAAAAATCAGATACCAGTACCTCCTTAAAAAAGGATACAACTGTTTCTGTAGTCATTACACCCAGTCAAATAATTGCTAAAGTAGATTCGAGTGTGCTTGCAAAAAAAGATACGCTCCTACAAACTACTGATACCGTTCAATTGTCCAATGTCAAAGGCATCAATAGTGCTGCAACTGCAGTAACCACTGCTCCAAATGTTCCACAAGGATTAGAAAATGAAAAGCCTGTCATCAAAAAAGATGCTGTAACCCAGGTGGATACTTTAAAAAAACTTATAACTGTTGCCAGCCCTAATTACCCTGATGTTAGATTTAGAATCAATGAGGTACCTGTGGTTTGGGCCAAAGCAGGCAGTGCTTACTTGGCCATTGCCAATAGCCAAAATGTTCCCTTATTTAGATTGTTTGAATACAATGAAATACCTGCAGCAGATTTATTAGAAAAAGATCAATTGGTGTTTTTAGGCCCAAAGAAAAAAGAAACAGCTAAAAAAGTTCATACTTTAAAAGCCAATGAAACATTATATAGTATAAGTCAATCAGAAGGTATTCAATTGAATTATTTAAAACAGTACAATTCTAAAGCCAGTGATGACAATTTAAAAGAAGGAGATTTTTTATTTTTATTCAGACCCTTTGATGCGCCCAAAACTAAAAGCAAGATACTTGATGCCCTTCAACCTGTCTCCAATTCCGCAAGCAAAAGTATTGTAAAACCTAGATCCAACACAAAAACTGAGCAAGCACCTAAAGACACGTCAAACCAGCCTACAACCAAACCAGCTATAAATAATAAAATTGATTTAATTAAGAAAATAAAATCCTTCATTAAAAAGAAAGCTTAGTTCCACTAAGCTTAAATCAAAGCCATGCCTACCCTAAAAATACTTGATAAAGAATTTGTACCCTACTTGAATGAAAAAGAAATTCAAGAAAAAATTACCGAGCTAGCGCATCAGATCAATAAAGATTATGCAGGTAAGAAGCCTATTTTCCTTTCAATTTTGAATGGCTCATTTTTATTTACTGCCGATTTATTTAAACAAATTACCATTGAAGCCGAGGTTTGTTTTATTAAACTGGCTTCCTACAAAGGCATGACTTCTTCAGGAAATGTCATTACCGCTATTGGCCTAGAAGCCAATGTTAGCAACCGACACATTGTTATTCTAGAAGATATTATTGATACTGGTAAAACATTACACCACTATTTGCCTCAACTGGTCTCCAACGGCCCCGCTTCCGTTAAGATTGCTGTTTTATTGAATAAAAAAGAAGCCTTGCAATTTCCTGTACAAGTGGACTATTCCTGCTTCGACATTCCCAATAAATTTGTAGTAGGCTATGGCCTTGATTATGATGGACTGGGTAGAAACTCCAAAGATATCTACCAATTAAAATAAAATTACTTACTTGGCTTAGGTTGGAAATTAGGACTTTCTTGCATCTTTTCTAATATTGCCTTCTCCTCTGCACTTACTTGCTGTGGCGTCCATACATGCACATTAATTAATTGATCTCCTTTGCCATAGCCTTGCACTTCTGGAAAACCCTTGCCTTTTAATCTAAATATTTTACCGCTTTGTGTACCTGGTGGAATTTTTATTTTAGCGCGACCATCAATGGTGGGTACTTCTATACTAGTTCCAAATACCGCATCAGGTATGGTAATATATAAATCAAATGAGACGTTTAAACCATCTCTCTGTAAGCTCTCATGTGCTTCTTCTTCAATCATAATAATTAAATCGCCTGCACTACCCCCTCTTTCACCTGCATTGCCTTTGCCAGACATACTCAATTGCATACCATCTTGCACCCCCCCTGGAATGTCAATAGATATAGTTTCATCTCCATACACACGACCTTCGCCCTTACAAGGCGCACATTTTGCAGTGACTGTATTCCCCTCTCCATTACAAGTAGGACAAGTATTCACTGTTTGCATTTGACCTAAAAAAGTATTGGTCACTCTTTTCACCTGACCTGAGCCGTTACAAGTACCACAGGTTTGAACACTATTTTTATCTTTTGCTCCATTGCCTCCGCAGGTACTACAAATAACATGCTTCTTTACTTTCACTTGCTTGTTGGCCCCATTCGCAATTTCCTCAAAATTCATTTTAAGTTTAATCCTCAAATTGCTTCCTCTTTGACCTCTTGATCTGGAAGCACGAGAACGGCTGCCGCCTCCACCGCCAAAAAAACTTCCAAAAACATCTTCCCCAAATACATCTCCGAACTGACTAAAAATATCATTCATATCCATCCCACCTCCACTAAATCCTCCTCCACCACCAGCGCCTGGACTAAATGCAGCATGTCCAAAGCGATCATACTTGGCTTTTTTATCTGCGTCACTTAATACCTCATAGGCCGATGCTGCTTCTTTAAATTTTTCTTCTGCAGCTTTATCTCCCGGATTTCTATCTGGGTGAAATTGCATAGCCACTTTTCGGTACGACTTTTTTATTTCTTCAGCAGAAGCAGATTTAGTAACGCCTAGCACTTCGTAATAATCTCTCTTTGACATTCTGTTAATTTATTTACCAACTACCACTTTTGCAAAGCGGATAATTTTATCATTTAATAAATAGCCTTTTGTTATTTCATCCACTACTTTACCTTTTTGTTTGTTGTCTGTTACAGGAACTTCTGTAATGGCTTCATGCAATTCAACATTAAAATCTTTGTGTAAACTTTCCATAGCCGTTACGCCTTTAGATTGCAAGGTGGAACGTACTTTATTAAATACCAACTGAATACCTTCTTTTTGAACCGAAATATCATCGGCACTATTTAATTGCTTTTCTGCTCTATCGCAATCGTCTAATACGTCTAACATTGAAACAATCACATCCTTTCCAGCAGTTTGAATAAGGTCCAATCTCTCTTTGGCCGTTCTTCTTCTGAAGTTTTCAAATTCGGCCATGAGACGAAGATATTTGTCCTTTTGATCGGCCAAATCTTCCTTCATTTGATCTAACTCGCTCAAAGGCACTGCTTCTTCTGCCGGGGTGGTTTCGGTGCTGTTTTCCCCCTCATTTTGGACGGGTTGGGCCTGTGCTGTCAAATCGATGTCTTTTTCTTCCATAGTTTTCATATTGTTACAAATATCTCCCAAAAATATTGCCAAAGCAATAATTAGAGCAAAATTGACAGAAATAGCCTCAAAATTGGCACAAGTTGTCACTAATTTGGGGGGTATATTTGTGCCATGACAAAGGTGTATTTAAATAAAAAGATCAACCCCAGAATTGCGCTAGGCCACCCCTGGATATACAACAACGAAGTGGACCGAATTGCGGGCCCCATCGAGCCGGGGGATATTGTAGAAGTGTACTTTTTTGATGGCCAATTGGCAGGTCGCGGTTACATCAATCCCAACTCTCAAATCATCATTCGTTTATTGACGCGTAAAAGAGAAGAAATTGACCCTTCCTTTTTTCATAAAAAAATTAAAGAAGCCTGGGCCTATCGTCAAAAATTAGGCTATGTTGAAAATTGCCGTTTGGTCTTTGGAGAAGCCGATGGCATTCCTGCATTAATCATTGACAAGTTCAACGATTATTTTGTGCTTCAAACCTTATCCCTAGGTATTGAAAAATGGAAAGAAGCGATTGTTACTGCCATTAATGATATTTTTAAACCCAAGGGCATTTATGAAAGAAACGATGTGCCTGTGAGAGAATTGGAAGGCATGGTGCAGCAGAAAGGCTTTTTATCTGCTCCTTTTGCAACAGAAATTGTCATTCAAGAAAATGATTTACAATTTTATGTAGATATTGAAAACGGGCAAAAGACTGGCTATTTTTTAGACCAACAAGACAACCGGAAAGCCATTAAAAATATTGTTCAAGGAGCAGATGTTTTAGGCGCGTTTACTTATACAGGTACTTTTGAAATTCATGCTGCCCATTATGGAGCAAAATCGGTTTTAGGGATTGACATTTCAGAAGGAGCCGTAGCACAGGCGAATAAAAATGCAGCACTGAATAAATTAGAGCATATCGTAAAATTTGAAGCCATGAATGCCTTTGATGTATTGAAAAAATGGGGCAAGGAAGGAAGAAAATACGATGTGGTGATGTTGGATCCACCTGCATTCACCAAAAGTAGAAACAATATTGACAAAGCAGTCACTGGATATAAAGAAATTAATTTAAGGGGCATGCAAATGCTTCGTAATGGTGGCTTTTTGGTCACATCAAGTTGCACCAATCTTGTAAGCCCTGAATTATTTTTAGAAACCATACAAATGGCTGCCTGGGATGCTAAGAAAAGAATTCGTCAAGTGACTTATCAAACACAATCTAGTGACCATCCTATTATTTGGGGGATGGAAAACACCCACTATTTAAAGTTTTTGATTGTAGAAGTTTGTGATCGATAAATTCAAATTCTAAAAAAATTACAAAAAAGGGTTCCATTTTATTGGAACCCTTTTTAAAAATCATTAGAGGTCATAGTTGTTTGGGCTTATATTTTATAAAGCCCTAACAACTACCAAAAAGCCCCGCGATTTATCGCGGGGCTTTTAAAAATGATTAGACAGCGTAGTGTTAATTTTATATTCTATAAAAATTAACACGAAGCGACGTTTCAGTTCAATTTATTCAAAGTAGTTTGTATGGCTTCGAAATTTGGTAAGTCCCCTGGCGTTGCACAAATTTCTTCGTATTGTACCACCCCTTCTTTGTCAATCACAAAGGCAGCACGCTTGCTTACGCCTTGCATTTCAAAGGCAGGAAATACATCGTATTTAACACCATAAGCTGCAATGGCAGTTTTATTAAAATCGCTCAATAAAGGAAAATTTAGTTTTTGCTCCTCTTTGAATTTACCTAAAGTAAATAAAGAGTCTACAGAAATGCCTAAGACTTGCGCATTAGCAGCATTGTAAGTAGCAATATTATCTCTGATGCTACATAATTCTGCAGTACATACACCTGTAAAAGCCAAAGGGAAAAATAAAACCACTACATTTTGACCTTTAAAGTCTGCCAAATTGGTTGCTTTTTTATCCGTATCAAAAAGGGTGAATGCTGGGGCTGGATGGCCTGTTAAATTGCTCATTTTATTTGTTTTATTTTATTTATTTTTAAATTTAGTAAGTCAAAATTAAAAACGTTTCCCGACTAAAGCGTTTATTTAGTGTTTAATTTGTTGAAGTTTTTCTCTTTTCGAAACCTCATTTGCAGAATCCAACAATTCCTTAAATTCAATTGGATGGCGTTCTAAATAATCAATGGTATGGTAAAAAGCTACCCTATCTACCTTGTTTATATCAAAAATCTGTTGATACATTTGAACATTTTTTTTGTTCAATTTCCAACTGCTATCCAATAAGGAAGCCCTTGTATAATACTCATCGGCTTGCATCAATTGCCAGACTACAACTTTCATTTTATTGATGTCAATTAAGTTTTCTTTTTTAGTAGTGGGTTTACAACTTAACAGGGCCAGTAAAGATATAAGTAGGACATTTCTCATTCTAACTTTTCTTTATATTTATTTAAATTGGCAATATCAATAGCTGACATGGTTGTCAACAACTGTTTTTTCATGGCCTTGTCGGCAGGTGTAAATAGACCAACAATTTCGGTATATTTTGCTTGCATTAAAATAGGCACTGCCATAGAATTAGAGCTAGCCTCATGTATTTCTTGAAAGCTCATTAAAGCATTCAACAAAGCGGTTCTAGCTATTTCCGGCTTCTCTGACATCGCATCCAAGCCATCTCGATAATAATTGTAAATGACCCCATGTATTTTATCGTACCCTGCTTTTGTAAAATTATCTAGAAAAATATATCTGTTTCTTCGTCCATCATATGATTTCCAACCAGTAATGCCCGAACCTTCGGGTGCATTGTTTACAATATTAAGCGCCTTTTCAAAATAAGGTACCCCTGCTTTTAGCGCAAATGAATCATAATCCAAACCTAAGATTACATAAATATAATAAGCCAGGGTAGCAGTTAAATTAGCCTCTAATGGATTAGACCCTTGCACCCTATTTTCATTGAATTCAATAGGTTGAGCCAATTGATACTTAAAAGTAAAATTGGCATCTTGCATGTTCAATAAAGTAGAAGTATAGGCTGCATTGTATACGGGCCTATTGGATACCACACTCAGTTTGGCATCAAAAACACCAGGCGATACAACAGATTCAATTGTAATAAAAAAATTACAGTCTATCTTTTCTTCTGCTGCAAAAATATCTGAAGACCATTTTCTTTGATTGATAAAATCTTTTAGTTGCGTTTGCAACTCAGGAAACAATTTGGCGTCTACTTGATTGTCCACCTTATTGGATTGAATGGTAATGGTAGCAGCCAATTCTTGTGCAGGCAAAGAAGTATCAATGAATAAGGCAATAAAGAATATATAAACAATTTTTTTTAACATCTTCTTTACGATTAATGCTCTAAAATACAAAACGTCCCGATGAAAAATTCATTCCGGGACGTTTTTATATTTCGTTTTTAAAAATTAACGGAATAAATCTGTTTCCTCATTTTTACGATAATAAATCTTGTCCTCAATGAATTCAGCGGTAGCCAAAATAGCAGGATTAGGCATACGCTCATAGGCTTTAGAGATTTCAATTTGTTCTTTGTTCTCATGAATTTCCTCTAAGCTATCGGTATGACTTGCAAATTCTTCTAATTTAGAATGCAATTCCTCTCTCACAGAGATATTAATTTGATTGGCTCTTTTAGAAATAATAGAAATTGATTCGTACAAATTTCCAGTTTTATCTTTCAAAGATTTCAAATTCTTTGTTTCAACAACAGAAGGGGTGTTGGCGCCCATGTTTCTTCTTAGTTTACTCATTTTAATTTATTTAAATAATTATCAGTTTGTTTCTTTATTTTTTTAGCTTCAGCCAATAAGGGGCTCTCGCTGTATCTATCTACAAAATCATTGTATTCCAAAATCACTTTTGCGAATCGTTCCTTTTGTTTGTCTACAAAACTATTCTCTGCAAACATATAATACGCTTTCAAGGTCAATAATTTGTATTGATCTGATTTTTTTGAATCAGGATAACCATCGGACAACAAACCATAAGAAATGGCTGAGGCACGGTACAAAGCAAGATTATAATACAAGGAAGCCGTATTAAAGTCCTTCAGCTCTAATTTAGCATGACAAGCCTCAATCACCTCCATAGCCTCTTTTGCTTTTGAACTAGCAGGATGACCATCAATGAATGCTTGCATCAATTGAATGGTTCTATTGGTGGTGGTTTGATCTAATTCTGCTTTAGGAGAACGTTTGTAATACGTATAAGCACGCATGTATTCAACGTCTTCCGTTTTAGGGCTATTGGGAAAATACTCAACGAAAGTTTTAAATAAATTTTCTGCGTTTTGATAATCCTTATCATAATAATAAGAATTCGCAAATTTTAAATACAACTCTTCGTATCTAGGAGTTCCTTTAACAAATGGCATTACCGATTCAAAGAGCTGTTGCGCGTTACTGTATTTTTTTTCTTGAAAATACTTTTCTGCCATCTTCACCTTAAAGTCCGTATCCTTATTCTTTAAAATTTGTTGAAATTTTGAAGTACAGGATCCAAAAGCCAAAATAACACAGAAAGCAACTAATATTCTATTCATACAGGGAGGCAAAATTAACTAATATTCAGCAATTTAGAACTAAAAAGGTTCCCAATGAAACCCCCTTCGTTAAGAAATAGCGAAAAATTTCCTTTTCTTGGCCATTTTTGGACTTCCCACTTTTTAAATCAGGAAGCCCTAGTCAAAAAATTGGTCTCTTTACTTGCATAAAGAGACCAACTTAATTATATTAGAACAAAGCTAACCCTGGGATTAACCAGCGTTATTCTCGTCCATTTTAGCTTTGATTTCAGCCAAAGCACCTAAATCACCCAAGGTAGATTTCTCTACTTTAGCTTGAATAGTTTTTACTGCTTTTTTAGTCTTTTCTGTTTCGACTTTCGCTTCTTTCTTCGCTACTTCTTTTTCTTCAGTGATGGCTTGTTCCCAAATTCTAGCATGGCTTACTACAATACGCTTTTCATTGCGATCAAATTCGATCACCATGAACTTCGCTGTTTCTTCTGCTTGAACTTGTTTACCGTCTTCTTTTGCTAAATGACGATTAGGTGCAAATCCTTCTAAGCCATGTGGCAATTGTACAATGGCTCCTTTGTCGTCTTTACGAACAATGGTACCATCATGAATAGATCCGATGGCAAAAGTTTGTTCTAATGCATTCCAAGGATCTTCTTCTAATTGCTTATGACCTAATTGTAATTTTCTATTTTCTTTATCGATGTTCAAAATTTTGATGTCGATAGACTCCCCTACTTTAACATACTCAGAAGGGTGATTGAAACGCTTCAACCAACTTAAATCGCTGATGTGAATCATTCCACCAATGCCTGACTCTAACTCAATAAACACGCCATAAGGAGTGATATTTTTTACCAAGCCTTTGTGTTTGCTATTTTCTGGGAATTTGTTATCGATAGCACTCCAAGGATCTTGAGACATTTGTTTAATACTCAAGCTCATTTTACGTGCATCTTTATCCAAGGTAACCACTTTCGCTTCATGCTCATCTCCTAATTTGAAGAATTCTTTTGCATTGATTGGCGTGTTGGCCCAAGTAATTTCAGAAACGTGTACTAAACCTTCAACACCTGGTTGAATTTCTAAGAAAGCACCGTAGTCTTCGATATTCACTACTTTACCTTTGATTACGCTACCTTCTGAAAGTACTTCTGGTAATACATCCCAAGGGTGTGGAGTTAATTGTTTTAAACCTAAGCTGATACGTTTTTTATCATCATCAAAGTCTAATACCACCACTTGAATTTTTTGATCTAATTTAACCACCTCACTTGGGTGAGAAATTCTACCCCAAGAAATATCAGTGATGTACAATAAACCATCCAATCCACCTAGGTCCATGAACGCACCAAAGTCAGTGATGTTTTTAACTACCCCTTCTAATACTTGGCCTTTCTCTAATTTACTCATGATTTCGGCACGTTGTGCTTCGATATCGCTTTCAATTAATGCTTTATGTGATACAACAGCATTCTTAATAGTTTCATTGATCTTCACTACTTTGAATTCCATTGTCTTTCCTACGAATTGATCATAATCTGTAACGGGCTTCACATCAATTTGAGAACCTGGTAAGAAAGTTTCCATACCAAATACATCAACGATCAACCCACCTTTTGTTTTGCTTGTTACTAAACCAGTCACTACTTCACCGGTTTTATGTACTTCCATAATTCTTTCCCAAGCACGGTAAATACGCGCAGACTTACGGCTTAAATGAAGATTTCCATCACGGTCTTCTTTTTCTACTACCATTACTTCAACTGTATCACCTGTCTTCACACCATTGGTGTCACGGAATTCATTTAATGAAACTAAGCCATCACTTTTAAAACCAATGTTTACTACAACATCTGTTTTAGTTAAAGCAACTACTAATCCATTCATGATTTCTCCATCAGAAATTTGTACGAAAGTGCCATCATACACTTTGTCATACTTTACTCTTTCAGCTTCTGCATAATGACTAACGTTACGTTTGTCAACGCTCCAATCAAAATCGTCATGCGCTGTAATAATTTGTTCAGGTGCTTTTGGTGTCGCAGTTGCTTCAACAGCTGTAGCGCCGTCGAATTCCTGTGCGTCTGCGTTTAGGTTTTTTGAAAATAGTTTCATATAAAATCCGGTGTTTTTGAACCGGACGGCAAAGGTAGGGGAAAAGCCCTAAAATAGGGCTAATAAAGGCTAAAAAATTTGCATTTTTCTAGTTCTAAACTATTGATATTCAATGCTATTTGTCCAAATTGTTTAAAAAACCAGCAGAAGAGATAAAATAGCAAGAAAAACTTAGTCTTAGCGGCCCATCGCTTGGGCTGCAATCCAGCCTGATGTCCAGGCATGTTGAAAATTAAAACCCCCAGTAATGCCATCTACATCCATCATCTCGCCTGCAAAATAAAGGCCTGGGACCAACTTGCTCTCCATCGTACTTGCCTCTATTTCTGAGAGCTCCACCCCGCCACAGGTAACAAACTCTTCTTTAAATGTAGTTTTGCCTTTAATAGTCAAAGTGGTTCTAGTGAGCGATTGAATGAGTAATTGTTGTTCTGGACTTTTTAGATCGGCCCATTTGGTGGTAAGTGCAATGCCTGCTTCTTGCAATAAAAATTGCCATAACCTTTGTGGAAGATTAAATGGATTCTTTGAACCTATTTCGCGTTTGCCAAAATCCATTCTTAAATTAATCCACTCCATTTTCAAAGTGGCTTCATTGTACTCGGGTGTCCAATTAATCAATATTGCGCCTTCATAATTATCATTGGCTAGTTCACGCGCACACCAAGCAGATAATTTGATGGCAGCTGGACCACTGATACCCCAATGCGTTATTAACAGCGGTCCTTTTTCTGAAATTTTATTTCCTTTCCATTGAATGATGGCATTGTCCACCGCCACGCCCATGAGTGTGGTAATGTTTTTTTCTACTACATTAAAAGTAAACAAAGAAGGAACCGGAGCTACAATGCTATGCCCCAAACTGATTAACCAAGGTAATTTATCAGACTTTAACATACCACCTGTTGCCAAGCAAATGGCATCGGCCTGCATTGTTTTTTTGTTAGACAGTGTAATAAAAAAATTAGGCAGATTTTCCTTCGTTACTTTTTCTACATTGACTACTTCGTGCTCTGTTAAAATTTTTATTTTATATTGATGCACTTTTTGTAAAAAACAATCGATGATGGTTTCGGAATTGTTAGTGGTGGGAAACATTCTGCCATCTTTTTCTGTATGCAGCTGCACCCCATTGTTAGCAAACCACTGAATGGTATTTTTGGTGGCAAATTGATAAAATGCTTTTTTTAAGAACCTAGCGCCGCGGGGATATTTTTTTAAAAGTAGCTCCACATCGGGGCAGGCATGGGTGACATTGCATCGACCACCACCACTCACTCTTACTTTAGACAATAATTTATTGGATTTTTCTAGAATGGAAATATCCCAATCAGGATGCAGTTCGGCAATTTGAATGGCACAGAAAAAACCTGCAGCACCACCTCCGACTACAACCATTTTTTTTGTTTCCATGACCAAAAATTAATAATAAGAAGTATTCAAATTGGGATTCAATTTTTCGGCTGCTTCAATCATGGCAAAATCAGATAAGATCAAGGCCTCTTTATTCTTCACACATACATCGTGTTCAAAATGTACCGACACTTTTCCATCCTGGGTTTTTACTGTCCAACCATCTTCTTCTGTAAATACTTTATGCGTGCCTAAGTTAATCATCGGCTCAATAGCGAGTACTAGGTTCTCTTTCATTTTTAAACCTGTTCCTCTTTTTCCATAATTGGGTACTTGAGGATCTTCATGCAAACTTTTTCCCAGGCCATGTCCTACCAGTTCTCTTACCACACCATAGCCATGTAATGTTTCGGTATGCGCTTGAATGGCAAAGCCTATATCTCCTACTCTGTTGTTGACAATGGCTTTTTCAATGCCTTTGTACAAGGACTCTTTGGTTACTTTAACCAACTGTAATAATTCAGGCGCAACTTCTCCAATAATAAACGTATAAGCATGATCTCCATGCCATCCATTTAATACCACTCCCAAATCAATGGATACAATATCTCCTTCTTTTAATGGTGTTTTATTTGGAAAGCCATGCACGACTACATCGTTCACAGAAGCGCAAATATTATGAGGGTAGCCATGATAATTGTAAAAGGAAAGTGTTGCTTTATGGTCTTTGACATATTGCATGCAAAATTGATCAATGTCCAAAGTGGTCATGCCAGGTTTTAATTGCATAGCCACCTGCGTTAAGGTTTTACTCACCAATAAAGCAGCTTCTTGCATTAATTGAACTTGTTCCTCTGTTTTTGTATAAACCATAATGCCATTTATCTTATAAAAAAACGAACCTGTCGTTTAAAAGACAGGTTCGTAATATAAATATTTTAATTAGTACCTTTTAAACTATAAAGTCGAATTAGTAATAGGGGTTCTTCCTTGAATACGTCCAGAATTCATTAATCCATCGTATTGACGCATTAATAAATGTGTTTCGATTTGTTGTAATGTATCTAAGATAACTCCTACCATAATTAACAATGAGGTTCCTCCGAAGAAAGAACTGAAACCTTGTGTTACGCCTAATTTTTGAGCGAAACCTGGCAAGATACCTACTAAGGCCAACAAGATCGCACCTGGTAAAGTAATCTTATCCATCACCGCACCAATATAATCCGTAGTGGGTTGTCCTGGTTTAACACCGGGAACAAAACCATTGTTGCGTTTTAAATCTTCAGAAATTTGCTTTGGATTAAAAATTAACGCAGTGTATAAGAAAGTAAATCCAATCACCATGATAGAATAAATAAGCATGTACCAAACATTGCTGTGGTCATTGAATATTCTAACTATACCTTGTGCTGAATCGATGTTTGTAAAAGAAACCAAGGTAGGCAAGAACATAATGGCTTGCGCAAAGATGATAGGCATTACACCTGCACTATTTACTTTAACAGGTAAAAATTGACGTGCTCCACCTACTTGAGAACCACCAATGATTTGTTTGGCATAAGTAACAGGTATCTTACGAACCCCTTGTACTAATACAATTAAACCCATGATGATAGTGACTAAAATAGCAATCTCAATTAAAAAGATCAATAAGCCTCCACCGCCTCTTTGACTTTTAGAACCAAACTCTAATATAATAGATTGAGGCAAACGTCCTAAGATACCCACCATGATAATGATAGAAGTACCATTGCCTAATCCTTTGTCTTGAATTTTTTCACCTAACCACATTACAAATAAAGTACCTGCAGTTAAAGTAATCACTGTAGACAGCCAGAAATAAGCTTTGAAAGATGGAATTAGCGCATCTGCATAACCAGGACTATTTAAATAAGCTACATAGGCACCAGCTTGGAAAACAGTTACAATAACTGTTAGATATCTTGTCCATTGATTGATTTTATTTCTTCCGCTTTCTCCTTCCTTTTGAACTTTCTGTAATTGAGGAACCAAGATGGTCATCAATTGCATAAAGATAGAAGCAGAAATATAAGGCATAATACCTAATGCTAAAACAGATGCTTGCGAAAACGCACCACCTGCAAACATGTCAAAAATACCCAATAAACCATTGCTCTTACCTGCTTTTTGAGCAGCTTCGATAGCCAATGGATTGATACCAGGCAAGGTTATTTGAGCGCCTATACGGTAAGTTAATACCAAACCTAAAGTGACTAAAATTTTACTTTTCAAGTCGCCTATTGCCCAAATATTTTTTAATGTATCTAATAATTTTTTCATCGGTAGTTAATTATTGCCCAAAAGCACTTTTTAATATCGAAAAACAATTTTGATTGCTTTTCGAATATACATAAAAATTGTTAGATAATTTCAATAGTACCGCCAGCAGCAACAATTGCTTCTTGTGCCTTCTTGCTTGCAGCATTTACTCTGAAATTGATCTTAGTTTTCAACTCACCGTTGGCCAAGACTTTTACTAAGTCGGTACGGGCGATCAAACTATTCATGTATAAATTTTCTGGAGTAATTTCTTTGAAACCATATTTTTCAATCAATTGGTCTAATTGACCTAAGTTGAATACAACGTATTCGATGCGATTGATGTTCTTAAATCCACGTTTTGGAACTCTACGTTGGATAGGCATTTGACCACCTTCGTGTGCCATTTTACTTTTGTAACCAGCACGAGACTGACCACCTTTATTACCTTTTGTAGAAGTACCACCTTTACCAGATGCCTCTCCTCTACCAATTCTAATTGCTTTGTGAACCGAACCTTCTGCAGGTTTTAAATTGTGTAATTTCATTTTTTTGATTTTTACTTTCGGGGTATCTCCC